>Ga0208916_10000156_pt1 | contig 33194 bp, 43 predicted proteins | sample DEB19_08_DNA_5_FD_184523 | JGI IMG/M metagenome (GOLD analysis project Ga0208916, IMG submission 184523) | Aqueous microbial communities from the Delaware River and Bay under freshwater to marine salinity gradient to study organic matter... | ecosystem: Environmental > Aquatic > Marine >... | reverse complement strand
CCTCGGGGGGAAGGCCAAAAAGTGCCGTTTTAATCTTTACCCGGCGCTTTTCCTCTTCTTCCCTGACCCGTTTTGTGTCCTTGTCGCGCTCATCAAAGCCAAAGTGTCCACCCAGCAAGACCTCGGAGGGTGGCGGTACTATCGCCGCGCCTATCGTGGCAAAGGGTAATTCAGCAAAGGCTGCATATCCAAACACTTATGCACCCCATTTGGCAGTCAATCCATCGGCGTATGTTTTATTGACAATATCAGTCGCGGCGCTCGGGGCTGTGGATATTGTGCCCGTAGTCAAGCCTACCGAGGTTATATCTGTGTTAGCCCCACTTTTTGCCGCAGTAAGGTTGGTTCTGGCATCTGCTGCGGTTGTGCCGCCCGTACCGCCGTTAGCCACCGCCACAGTCCCGGTGACATTAGATGCCGTGCCCGTTGTGTTTTGGTTTAGGGTTGGAATATCTGAGGCTACGATTAGCCGAAACACAGGCACACCATCAGCGCCATTGGGTGCGGCTAAAAAATACTTTGCTGTTTTGACAGCGTAAGGGTTTAGCGTATCGCCGTAAGCTGACGATAAGCTAATGGCGGGGGTTGCGCCACCAGATGATGCTACTGGAGAAGTTCCAGATACCGATGTGACTGTGCCCGATGTCGGTGTTGTCCAAGTAGGCGTAGCGCCAGCGCCAGCAGAGGTTAAAACTTGCCCAGATGTGCCCTGACTGCCATCAAAACTGGTTGTGCCCGTAACACTCAAATCAACAAAACTGCCATTTTTCGGGGTTGTTGCACCAATGGTAATGTTGTCCATCGTCCCGGCATTTGTAGGCGCAATCTCTACCGATCCCGTTCCAGATGGTTTCATGTGTACATGACCTGTACCCGTTGGGCTAATGTCAACTTGGGCATTTGTGCCGTTAATGTTTGTTGAAACATTTAACGAAAGATTGTCGCCGCCGCCAGCCCCCATGTTGATCTGGGTTGTCCCCGCTGAATTTTTAAGGGATAACCCAGCCGAATTTGTAGCTTGTATGGTTGCTGTTGTTAAACTTGTTAGGCTTGCCGTTCCACCTGTAATAGCCACCGCATTGGCATTTTGCGTTGACATTGTGCCCAAACCGCTAATGTCAGTATTGCTTAACGACACTTCACCCGTGCGCCCAGCTACCGAAATTACCAATTTCTCAGCGGGTAGGGTTACAAATACGTCTTTTGTCCCGTCTGTTAGGGTCAGCTTAGAACCGCCAGCGCTTGAACTAATGACAGTATCCCGGCTAAGTGTCCCCGCCGTATACGTGCCAATGCCTACCTCCCATTGGGTAGTGCCTTGGATTGTGTAATACGTAGTGTTGCCGTTGCCAAGCGCTGAAAAGCCTTGAAACCCCGTAACCGCCCCATCCAGCGTTAATAAGCCTGATCCTGTTGTGGTTGTGGTTTCCCGCACCCGGTCAAGAAGAACCAAACTCATGTGATCAACTCTACACCCGCTGCTCTACCATCTGGGCCTCGGACAATCCGCTTGGGGGCAGATATAGCCTGCATTACCCCGGTGATCTGTCCCAGCGTCTGCCCGTGCATATCGGCTAGGCGGTTGATTGCCTCGCTCATGCCGTCACCAAGGGTTGCATCAATTTCCTCAGATGCCGCCAATTGTGCGCTCAATGCCGCTTGATCAAGCCCCGCTTTAGCGCCGATCTGGGCTACCATGATTCGGGTTGCCGCATCTAGTTCAGCTTTCCAACGGTCATATTCCTCGCGGCCTTGCATCTCACGGGCTTTGATTTGCAATTCTTGGTTAGCCATAGCCTGTTGGAATTGTTCTTTCATCTGCTCAAGCTGCATATCCGCTTGAGTTTTGGCCTGTTGCATTTGCATTTCAAGCTGGGCGTTAGCCTGCGCCAATTGCATCTCGGCTTGCATTTTCATCTGCTCGCCTTGCGCTTGTGCTTGCATCCGCATTTGCTCGGCCTGTTGCTCGGCCTGCATCTTCATCATTTCGGGATTTTGCGGGGGCTGTGCCATAGCCTGTTGCGCCTTAACCTGTAGCTGTTTCATGGCCTGTTCAATGGCGCTTTCCAATCCACGCCCTGCGCGGTATCGGCGAACCATAAACAAAAGCATCTCAGAGGCCATCGGCAACAATTCGGGCGCACCCTGCACCATCGGCAAAGTATTTTGCAAAAATCCACCGATAGCGGCAATCGCCTCTTGTGCATTTTGCTTTTCAGCTTGGTCATCAATCTGGGCAAGAGAATCGCTCTCCACAGTTATGTGGTAGTCCCGAATCGTGCCGCTGGACAGCATCTGAATGGCGGCTTGCAACAATTGCGGGTCTTGGCCCTCTGGGGTATTCATCACCCCAGACATTTCCACAATCAACTCAGGCGGGTAAAACTTACAGATAATCTGCGCTTTTAACTTAAATATGTCAGACGCAAACCGGGCCACATCGCCTTGGGCGCTCTTTAACCGCAAGCTGCCAAAGTTGGCTTTTAGCTGTTGTGCGCCTAGAGTTTCTTGTGCTTTGCTTGCGCCCCGCAAAATGTCGCTGATGCCACAAATTTCATAGATGATCTGCTTGACCTGTTCCCGCGCCCCGTACAACTGCGCCAGCGTAGCAACGATCTGGGTGGTGTCCATCATATTGATAGCACCCTTCAAACCGCCCTTTTCGCTCATTGCGGCCCAGCCCGTCACCGGGAATAACTTGTTGTCCACCCCCTCGGTAAACAGTCGGCCCAGTTCCTTAAACTCGGCGTTAAACACACCCACGGCCTTGCAAGCCTTGGTCAGCAAGTAAATACGCTGGGTTAGGTTGTCGAGTTCTTGGGCTTGATCTTCATACTGGCAGTAGTCCGGCACGGGAATCATTGTCCCGGTGGTGGTGGTTGCCAGCAAAGGCCGGGGACATGGGAAGAATTCTTCCAATTCCAGCGGGTCATCACGCTCATCTAAAGCCTGTGGGTAACCCTTGGCAACCCAGCACACTTTCATGGTGCGCTTGTTCCAAATTTCGTATACCTTGGCTTTTTTGTCGTAACCCTGTTTGGCAGTCTGGGGGTTCTTGCCGTCCATGTCTGTGTTTTCGGAGGTCATGCCCACGTTTTTAAACACATCCCCAAAGCGCTCTGTGCCCTCTTCTTTGGTCATATAGACAGCACGGGCAACCCACCAAACTTCATCCCATGTACGGGCGGGGCTGTGGATGAAGTCGCACCAATAGACGTAATCTATTGGGCTGTGCGCCGCATCAATCTGTTCTATTTCCTCGGCATTGCTAATGGTTGCGCCTTCATCGGCCTCAACCTCACCCATGTACTCGGTTGGCTCTGGCCCGGTAATGATCGGCTCGTAGCGAATCCACGCCGTGCCCCGTCCCGGTAGCAATCGGTCTTGCACCGCGCCTTGCATGGCAGCGTCAAAGTCCCCAAATTGGGTAACCTCGTACTCCATGACGCGCTCAAGCATTGTTGAGGCCAAACGGCCTACGGGGTCTTGATCCATGTAGCGCCGGGAAACCTCGGGCTTGGCTTGTCTGCCATAAAGCGCGGGAAAAAGCACCTGTATGTTTGACCAAAGGATGTTGAACTTCATGCGCGGCATCTCTACCGCATCTCGCTCATCCCTATAGCGTTTAACTACCTTGTGTCCGCGCTTTTCCCACTTGTCGAAAATCTTGGTAGCTTTTTCGATCTGGTCATGCCAAAACGGGCCGGGGTCTTCCCCCTCATATGCGTCTTCGTAGGATGCCATCAGCTACCCGCAGCAAAGAAAAATGTCACATCTAAGCCAGTTCCAGCAATCGTGGCATACAGGCTGACACCCACGTTGGCGGGGAATCGGTGAAACCCAATCGCCGGGGTAATTGTGCCGGACATTACCTCACCGCTTGCGCCGCCATTGCGTAGCACCAATGTGCCAATCGTGGTGCTGTTGACGTAAAACCCGATCAATTGACATGGGCCGGGAGTGACCGCGCCCGTTGCTGTGATGTTTTTGTATCCACCGACTTCGGCTACTGGTTGACTCATATTCTCTGCTCCTGCTTGTATTCAGTCTCAAAGTCCCACAGTTCATCAAGTGTGATGGTTTGTAGGGTCTTGCCCTTGGGCGGTTTTTCGTCTTTAGCCTCAACTTTATAGGCTACTGCTAACATTCTAAAGGCATCTGCGGGGTGCGAACACCAGTCATGGCGGGGATTTTGTCGAAAAGCCTTTTTGTCCTCATCATATTCTCTTTGGTACTGTCTGAGTGCCTCAAGCCCCTCGTCACAGCTTGGATCAAACCAGCACCGAGGTAGCACCATCCGCACCGCTTGGATGCCGTCTTGCACCCCAATTTCGGGCACTATTGCCAACTTGCTCATGCCCAAATGCTCGGCTAACTGCTCGATGATTGACTTTCCACCGCTTGCCAATGTTTTGGCCCGTGCGTCATGGGGCAACCAATGCCGGGTGTAGAGATACCCCTTGTCAATTACGGCTTGGCATATTTCCTCGATGCTTGCCCCGCTGACCGCAAAGTAGTCCATAACCCTAATTTCGCCCCTGACCACTTGATAGAACCAAATCGCGGTGTCATCCCGGTAACCCAAGTCCCAAGCTGTGTAAACCGGGCTTTCTGGCTCAAATGGCAACTCTTTGATACGCCCCTCTTCATCCACCCGGCGCATCTCCAACCCGTAAAACGCCCCCAAAATGGCGGCATCAAATGAGCATTCATATTCTTGATCGTACTGATCTTGGCTCAATTGCTCCCGGGCGGCTCTTAGTTCTGTGTCCGGCAATAGCTTAGATGCCGAGGCGGGGAGTCTTAATAAAAACCAATCTGGTGTAGCCTGACTGACCCTATATATGTCATGAAACTGGTTTTTACCCTTGGGAGTGCCCCCAAACACGGCCCAGCCCATAGTGCTAGACAAAGTGGGTCTTATGACATTACCCCAGACGCTAGGCCGAAAATCGCCGTATTCGTCTAAATACACCCCGTTGAACCCCATTCCACGCATTGCGTCAGCGTTATCACCACCAAACAGCATGATTTTTGCCCCATTGACCAGTTCCACCATCAGATCGCTTTCATTGGTGGATTTGGTTATCGGTGCGGCGTAATACTTGATGTAATCCCATGCTACCCGCTTGGCCTGACTTCTGAATGGGGCAATGTAAGCATATTGGGCTTGCCTGTTGCCCTCAGTTATGGCCCGTTTAATCAAGTCGTTAATGGCGGCTACTGTCTTGCCAGCCCTGCGGTGTGCCACCAAGCATGACCAACGCTCTGTCCTTTGGTGAAAGGGCATGAACGCCTTACGGGGCGCGTAGGGAAGGATTATTTCTCTGCTGCCCACTTAACCACCATTTCTATCGGGCCTTCATCTGCCCCAGTCACCTCAGTCCTTGCCAGCTTGGGTACGTGGTACTCCACTACGCTTTGGAAGAGTTCAAACGCCTTTGCTGGGTTGGGCTTTATGTCTCGACTAGGATCGCCGTTAGCGACTTCATCTAGCCACTCGGTAAGGCGGTATGCGTTGCCATCAACAAAGGCGGCTATGGCCTCTCTAGCCTGTGCTGTGGCCTTGTTGGGCGTTCCTATGGTGCGCCCTCCTGCCTTTTTTCTATCTTTAACTACTTTAGTTTCTGACATAACTATTTTGTTTTCAAAATGCGTGGTTGTGGATCATATCCCATTTCATAAATTGAATCACCATTTGTAAATAAATCACGTGCTTTAACTGTTTTGCTAACAATCTTGTAATCGCCATTTAATGCACCCTCACCATGCTCTTTTGCATATTGACGATCAAGCGTTATCCAATCCCCAGTATTCAATGCTTCTTTCGTTGAAACACTTTTAGGAACTGCGCGATAAATTGTTACTGGAGCATTTGGACGATTTTTCATTGATTGCATTTGTCGAACAATCATGGCATCTCTTAATGGTTCTGCTCCATCACCGTAATACTGAGCGCCTTTTGAACTGTAAAAGTCATCAGGATAAATTCCTTTCATGTCCCATAAGGCAGCGCCGCCATCTTTTGTTGGTGCAGCGTGTTGACCTTTGTAGCTTTGTGGTTCTACATCAGGCACAGGTGACGTATAGTTGTTTGAGGGATTATTAGAAGCCTCATCACGGGCTTTCATAATTGCTTTGTAGTAATCAGCAGTTTCTTGGCTTGGTTTGGCGCGTAAGTCTGAGTAGGCTTGTGTAGCCATGCCGTTTAGCTCATAATAATCAGATGGCAATTTGTTTATGTTTTTAGCATTAGTTTCAACGACCATCAAGGGCTTGGGTGTAATGTCCCCCAGCAACGATCTGGTGGGCTGGCCTGTGCTTGCCATTGCAATCTCTTCCAAGGCCAAATTACCATAAGCCTTTGCCAAGGGTTTAACGGCTTTTCCTAGCCCCGGCCCTATGACTGTGCCCAATTCCTCCATGCCAGCCGTTTCGGGCCTTGTTTGAGTCATTCTTTGGGGCAACATCTTCATTATGTCTGCTGTGGTTGGCAATGCTGTCTCTTGGTTGACGTTTACCCCGCCAGCCCCAAAAGACTTGTTTAGCCCCATTCGGGCCAATGCCTCTATGTCTCCAGCAGTTCCCGGCACTTGCGCCACTCCACCCCTAACCAACGATTCCAGATTACTCAAAGACCCCCGCCCTATGTCGGCAAGCATTCCCAAAAAGTTGGGCGATCTGTACCCACTTTTTAAGGTTTGCAATGTGTCAGCGGTTATCGGCCCGGTATCTTGTCCATACCCAGCACCCAACGCCGCTGCCAAATCTCTGTAATCAGCCATTTTTTACGGGTTTTTTAGCTTGATCGGCTTTGTTGTATTCCTTGGCAACTTTCACAGGAATACCCGCCATCTTTGCAAATTTAGGGTTATGCGCCGCTGCCGCCATGAATTTCTCTTGTTTCTTTGAGGTGCTAGGCATCTTGGGTATCCTTCATTTTGATAAGGCCGTTAATCATTCTGCCTTTGGTGCGTTTCCATTCCTCAGAATAATCACAATCTTCATAATATTCAAATTCTGGTATTCCTAACGTGTAGTGGGCAATCTTGATTCTCAAGTGGTCTTGCTCACCCACCAGCACATTCCATTCTCTCGGTATTTCACCGATAAGTGAATCTGGCAACCATCCGAATCGGTGTAGGTCTGCTCCGCTGTTTTCCTCGATAAATTCTGGGGTCAGCACTTTGTTTCGGGGGTGAGCGCAGTTCCAAAGTATTAAACTTGACCAGTTTTTGCGCGGATAGTCCCGATTTGCCGATTCCATTGGTGTGCCGATATATTTTCTTGGGTGCTTGGTCTGATAGTCGTGTTTGACCACTTGCACCGCCTTGGTGGGGTCAAATAGCTTGTCCAATTCGGCAATGTCCCCCAGCATCAGCATATCAGCGCCATCCAAAAATATGGCCCGTCCTTGAAACCCCATGAAATAAGGAATCAGGAATCTTTGATAGGTAAAGGCGTTTGTCCCGTCCCTTTGCTTGCCAAATAGGGGGGTTATAGCCACCCCATCGGTTGATCTCTCAATTAGGCTTTGGCAAAAAACGTGATAGCCAATGGCCTCTCGCGGATCGTATCCTGCAAATATCCTGATCATTTCAGCGTCAAGCGGAATAGGGTTGAGTCAATCAATTGGGCAATTTCATCAATGATGTTTTGCAATTGAGTGTCATCAGGCATTGCTTTGCGGTTGGTCTCCACGTACTTTGACAGGCTTTCCAAGTATTTAATGGGGTCTTTGGCATTGTGGAAGTTCTCGGGAAAGTTCTTTATCTTTTTCCCGTAACACCCCATGTATGCCTCGGCAAACTGGTCTACCAAGTCAATAATTGTGGTGTAGTAGTCACCCGTAGCCAAATGCACCCCAAGGCTGTCTGTGCCAAGGTGCATAAAGTGGGCAACTGTGCCGGAATGCAGTAGCGTACTAACAAAATCCGCTACATCTTTGTCTTCAACTGCCATAGCATCCCCTAAAAAAGAGGGGGGACACAGCCCCCCTAATGGCTACTGCCATCTGATTCTATCGGAAATGGCACATCTTTGGGCCATACGTCTTTTAAATTGTCAATTGTCCTGTGATGGGCCTTTAGCCACATTTCTTGGCGTTCTTGGCGGCTTAAATTTTTGCCTTGGTCAATCTCGTAGTGGCATCCAAGGCACAGCGCAGCCACCAAATTGTCATCAGCTTTGATGCTTTTGGCTTTGCCGCCGCCCCAGTTTGTGTGTGCCGCTTGCACCATATTGCCAGACCCGCAGGCTTGACAGTCAAGGCTTGCCACCAGTTTCAGCAGCTTTTTTGATCGGACGTATTCGCGTTTTGGTATCAACTAATCTCTCCGCTGTGGAAAACCTGTGCATATTTGCACATTCGTATCGTCTTTTTCGAATATTTTGTTGCAACATTCGCGTTTCTTTGACTATTGTCCATGTCCCGCATTCGGGGCATTTCATTGGTGCGCCCTGTCTTGCAATCGGTTGGTAGCCTCTCTAGTTCTAAATATCTCAATGTCAAGCCTTGCCGCCTCAATCTCCCAGCGTAAGGTTTCCTCCTGCGCTATTGCCGCCGCCAGCCCTTTTAGCAAAGTGTGATATTCGGGGTCTGCGTAAGCCTCGCGTTCCTGGGCGTTTGCCGCCTCGTAGCCCATTTGCAGGGCATCTTTCATCAAAAGGGCTTTTTTAGACTTGCGAAATTCCTCAAGATAAACCCGCTGGGCTTTGGCATCGCCATATGCTCGGGCTTTGTTGCGGATGTCTTGAGCGGCATCTTCTGGTTTCACTTTAAAACTCCAATCATGTGTAGGGCCGCTTCTGGGCCGTCAATCCTTGCCAGCGTACCTCCGCCCCAACTTTTAAAAAAGTCGGCTTGTAGGGCCGTTAAACGCTTTCTAGGGCCATTCTTGACCTCCACCAGAAAGGTGTGCCCCTTGTATCCCACCAAAAGGTCAACAGGTAGGCCAATAATCCAGACATTAGCGCCAGCGGCTCGCAAAGCGCTAACAATCTGGTCTTGGTTGGCATCAACCCTCGCGGCGTATCGCATTCATGCGCTTTCGTAAGTCATCAGCGGCAACCTCGCCCCTGCGCCGTGCAATGTCTGCAATTGTTGCTTGCCACCAAGCAGTCGCCTTTTCTTTGCCCACATCCTTGATTTTCTGGTTGAACCTCTGCAACCATTCTTTCGCCTCGGTGTGCCTCATGGTCTCCAGTAAGCGCAAGCGCTCGGTCGATAACGACACGGCTGAAGGTTTGTCCATCTTTTACCCTATCCAAAAGTTTGTGTGCGTCAAAGTAGTTCACTTAGGATTCTCCAAGCGGTTGCGGCGCACAATGGGACTTGTCCATTTCCAATGGCTTTAAGTCTGTCCACCCTAGCGGCCACCCCATCAGCCACTCGACCCACATTGGGTTCAACTTCCCACCATTCCCTGCGCCCATTTGTCGCGCTTCTTCCTTGGTAGTGTTTTTGTTTAGCAAATCCCAACTGCCACTTCCTCCACACATTCCCTTGGTTCTGGGTGTTGGCCAGTTCACTTGTGCCGTTAGGGTTGGCGTGTTCCTGTTGTGTTCGCTGGGCGCATTGGTTTCCTTTGCCATGTGTGATGTTGGTGTAGGCCATAACCGTTGACCTACTATTGTTTCCAAATTCGGATTGCGTTTTTCGTTCCATGCTGATTCTGGCGTTATCGTTGCCGCCATTGCTGAACATGATCGAGGAGTTGGCCAATTCTCCATTTTCTTTTTCAATGCCTTCCTGCTGTTGCTCCCACCGTCTAATCCTGTCGTGTTGGGCGTGTGAAAGCTGTCCACGCCATTTGGCGACAATCCAGATTCTGTCCCTCTGATGGTTTGCGCCAACATCTGCTGCTCCCAGCACTCCCCATCTCGCATCAAACCCCATTGAGGCCAAGTCTCCAAGAACTCGTCCAAGCCCCCTAGAAGTGAGCATTGGTGAGTTCTCCACAAAGACGAATCTGGGTCGTACTTCACAAATGACCCTCGCCATTTCTCGCCACATTCCAGAGGCTTCTCCATCAATTCCGGCTCCTTTTCCAGCTGCGCTGATGTCGGTACATGGAAAGCCGCCCGATACGACATCAACAATTCCTCTCCACGGCTTGCCGTCAAAGGTTTGTATGTCATCCCAAATCGGGAAAGGCGGGAGAAGTCCATCATTTTGTCGGGCGCACAATACGCTAGCTGGGTAGGATTCCCATTCAACGGCGCAGACTGTTCGCCATCCAAGGAGGTGTCCCCCAAGTATTCCTCCACCAGCACCCGCGAATAAAGCCAACTCATTCAAAATACCTCCCCATCATCCATCCAATGTTTCACGGGTTTGCTGTTGGGCAACAAGGCAGAAATATCCTTTTTGACTGGTTTGCTGCCTGACCATTGATGTTCAGAACACATTGGGCGCTGGCCTTCCATGTGAACCGACCAACGTTTGGGGCATCCTGGCACAGAGCACATCAGGCGCTGAACCTCGTCAATCGGGTCTTTTTTGGTGTCTGGTTTTACAAAGTTCATTTTTGGTACTTTCCATCAATTATCTTGGCGAAATTGTTTGCATTCACTATCCACACCAAATCAGGTCGCCATGTCCTGTCCTTAGTTTCAAACCCGTTTGCCAGCTTGGTATCGTTAGCAATGTAGGCAAAAAACGAATCCCACCATGCCAACCCATCGGCTTGGCTTGCATATCCCTGCGGGCTAAATACAGATGGTTTGGCGGCTTGCAACCACCTTTGCCGTAGGTTAGTCTGCCTGAACCCATCCCACACCCTTGGCTGGGCAAGCTGGGGCAAATGCTTTTTGTAAAGGTTCAAAATGTCCTGATGGGGGCAAGTCGGCAATCCCGCCGACAAAGAATCTTTAGATTCTTTAATATGGTTATTGGTTATTGGTTTATGGTTATTGGTTGCCATTGGGGTGGCATTAGGGGGGCTATTAGCCTCCCCATTGGGGGGCTTTTGCCACCTCATTGCAGCCCCCTTTTTTCCATCCTCTGAGAACTTGCGATATTTGGAAATTTCCTCGTCCGCACGGGGGTTTATGTAGCCAGCCTCTGTGGAAACAAAGAACTCGTCTAGCACGGTCAAAACGTCCTGTTCGTTGTCTCGCATCCCTATTTGTCTGGCAATGTCCCGCTGTTTTATGGGAACTTCATGCAAATAATAGTGATCTAGCAAACGCCTAAAGGCCAAATCTTCCGTCAATGAAAGATGGTGTGTATGTGACTTGTAGTCACCAATATGGAATTGGTAAAAGTGCATTTCCCACGCCTAAACATCCACCCAGAAAAGAAACTTCGGCAGGAGGGGTGGGTTCTCTTTTCGGTGGGTTCATGACTCCCCACCTAGCCGGGTTTCAAACAATCTTACATTGAAAACCACTCAGGACGCAATACCATCAATTGCCAAATTCTTGCTTGTGGCACGGCTTTCCATTGGGAAACCGCCGATTGGTGGATGCCCAAGATTCTGGCGAGCTCAGTCTGTGAGCCTGCTAGTGCTATAAATTTGTCCTTGTTCATACGCAAATTGTACATTAGGGCGCTAATACCCCCACGGTTGACTGGGATATATAAGTTGGCTTATGATTCGCCCATGCCCTAGCAAAACGCATAAGGGTCTTTTTAGGAGTATCAAGATGGAATACGGCGTAATCACTCAAACATACATGAATAGCGGAAAGCTAGACAGCAAAGGCCGTGAGATTGGCTTTATTGTTGGATTCCGCGACAACGGCACAGACTTTCGCGCTTATGTGCAAAACGCACGGCGCGAATTTGGTGTGTGGAAAGACTTTGGCGCACAACAGCGTAGCAAGTCTTTTGCTGATCAACCATCGGCAACTTTGTGGGCTTATGCAACTGCTCGTCAACGCATTGCTAAATTGCATAAAGAAAAAATAATTGCATTAACAGAAAAAGAATACACCAACATTGAACGTGCAATGCAATGGCCCGAAGACTTGGCTGCATACGACAGGCTAAACGCACCCATTAAAGCCACGTTAGAAGGCTGGATTATTTAATCATGTACTCAGAAATTGACGAATCAGAATGGGCTTGGGAAAAAATCCTAACCCGCCGTATACACCCAGACGATCAACCCACACAAGAGGAGGACGATGATGAAGTACCCCAGATACCCCAGAACGATGAATGAGGCTTTTCCAAAAACCATGGAATATGGCGCTGCTATAGAAATCCATGTTGCCCAACATTCCATTGGCGACAAAGTTATCAGGGCTTTGGCCTTGGTTGCCTTGATCGTGCTTGCCCTTGATTGTTTTATTTGGAGACCATGAAATGAACGCAGACCAAATCATTGAGTCCATCAAAGAAGTTGCAGACAAACAGTATTTTGGCGAACCGCCCGCCAATCGGCTGGCCTACCACGTTGGATTGTTGGAGTCACATTTGCGTACACACATCAACCTTTTAGAAACCTCGCGGGAATACATCAAAGAACTTGAAACCAAACTTATTGCAAAGGACTCTGAATAATGGAAACACCAATTGGAAAACAAATCGCCGCCGCCTTTGTTAAAGCACAGAAGGCATTTGGGCCAGCTTTAAAGACTAGCACAAACCCTCATTTTCGGTCTAAGTATGCTGACCTCAGTAATTGCATTGAGGCCGTCATTGGGGCTTTAAACGACAACGGGATTGGCCTAATGCAGCGCACTTATGACTGTCCAACAGGCGTAATGGTTGAGACAATCTTTGTCCATGAATCTGGGGAAGCAATGGAATGCGGGTTGCTTCATGTACCAGCCGCTAAACAAGACCCCCAAGGGTATGGCTCGGCCTTGACCTACGCTCGGCGTTACAGCCTTTTAGCCGCCACTGGCCTCGCCCCAGAAGATGACGATGGCAATGCCGGTTCACGCCGCACAGAAACGCCACAGATTGACGCTGGAATGATGGCAGACCACATCGCCGCCATTGATGCCAGCGCCAACAAAGAAGAATTGCAGCTTGCCTACAAATCAGCTTATGAGGCTTGCAAGGGCGATCAGACATGGATTGCCAAAGTTATCAGGGCCAAGGCAGACCGCATCGCTAAAGCTAAAAAGGAAAAAGAAAATGGAAACTGAAATTATCCAAGGTTCAACCGAATGGTTTTACCAACGTCTGGGCAAAGTTACCGCCAGCAGGGTTGCAGATGTAATCGCTAAGACAAAGACGGGTTACAGCACCAGCCGCGACAACTACATGGCCCAGCTTGTAGTTGAACGCCTGACCTTTACCAAACAAGAGTCATACACCAATGCCGCGATGCAGTGGGGTACAGATCAAGAACCATTTGCACGGGCGGCTTATGAGGCGGCACAGGGCGTAATGGTGGAAGAAGTAGGGTTTGTACGTCACCCAACAATTGAATGGGCTGGTGCGTCACCTGATGGCCTTGTTGGGGACGATGGGTTAGTGGAGATCAAGTGCCCCAATACTCTGACCATGATTGAAACGTTGCTATCCCAAAAAGTGCCTAGCAAATACATCACCCAAATGCAATTTCAAATGGCTTGCACAGGTCGCAAATGGACTGACTATGTGGTGTTTGACCCACGAATGCCAGAGAAGGCGCAATTATTTGTCAAACGGGTTGAGCGTGATGACAAATACATCGCAGAGATTGAAGCAGAGATTGTTAAATTTCTTGCAGAAGTCAAATCCCAAGTTCAGCAACTCAACAAAATCATTGAAAGCAAATAATGTCTAAAGTTAAAAAAGAAATCACCGCCATCGTGGGCCAGTACACCAACAAAGAAGGCCAACAAAAGAACCGCTATCAACGGATTGGGTCAATCATTGAAACCCGCAATGGCGAAATGCTAAAACTGGACGTTATTCCACTCAAAGAAAATGGGTGGGACGGCTGGGCATACATTAATGACCCACGCCCCTACGAATCAAAATTGCCGGGCTTGCCAGCAGATAACGATGACGATATGCCCTTTTGATCATGTTTGAATTTATATTTCCAAGGGTAAGGAAATCTGACCCGCTGACCTCGTTTGTGGCAGCGGACAACGCCAAAGAATTGGCTAAAAAACACGGGTCGCTGATCGTGGCCTGTCTTGTCCAGCACGGGCCGCAAGGCAAAGATGGCATCGCCGCCCACACAGGGCTGGATGGCAATCAAGTGGCACGGCGTTTAAAAGAACTGGAAACGCTGGGATTGATTGGTTTGACGGGCAAAACAGTCAAATCTAAATCAAACCGCCAAGAACGGGAATGGCGCATTCTGGGGGACTTATGACAGAAGAAGATGAAGCATTTGAGGAACTCAGTCGCAAACAAGGCGATTGGGGTCTGCAAGGGTCTAGGAAACACCAGATCATGCGTTTTGCTGAAAACGCTGAACGAAATCGAGTGATTGAAGAAATAGCACAGCATTTGGAAACAAAATTTACAGGGCCGTTTGGTCGGTCTACTGTTGAATCATTTTCAATGTACATCAGGGGATTAAAAAAATGACACAAGATGAAATCGACATTCTTTGGCAAAAGGCCATGCGAGAGTCAATCAAAGATGGCGAGGTGTATATCCGCTATCACTTTGCCAAACTTGTGGCAGAGAAAGAGCCTGTGGACTATGAAAAGTTGGCGGCTTTAGGCTGGCGCGCGATGGAATGCAACATTTGTGGTGGAGGCGCAATGGGATGGACACCGCCAAAGGAGGGCACATGAATGGCGAAATGTTGCCGGGAATTAAAGTTGTCAGCAACTACAAATTTTTGGACAACCGGGGTTATTTTCTGGAGATGTGGAATTCTAAAATTCCCATGCGAGGCAGCTATCGCCAGCTTAATTGTGCTTTTTCAACGTTTGGTGTTTTACGGGGAATGCACTACCAAGATCAGACTAAATTTGTTATGCCAATTGTGGGCAAGATATTTGATGTGGTGTTAGACCCAAACACAGGTAAATGGTTTGGCATTGAATTAGATGCCTCGAAAAGTTTGTTGATACCGCCTCAATATGCTCACGGGTATCTGGTGCTATCTGCCGAGGTAATTGTGCAATATGTTGTAGATGCTCCTTATGATCAAAGCAAAGAAAAATTATATAGATGGGATCAATACAACATTAAATGGCCTACATCCATAACTCCAGTTTTATCTAAGAAAGATGCACAAGCATGAAAGCCAGACAAGTTTTTATTGCCCTCATGACAGGCAAAGGTTATTCAGCACAAGAATTAGAGTGGGACGGCGAAAGATTTACCCAACAAAACATGGTTATGCGCTGGAATTATTTTTTAATGGGTTGGGAAATGCGGGGTGTCTGTGATTGAAATATTTTTGCTTTTAAGTTTGGGCGGCGCAATCACAATTGTTGCCGGGTGGCTATTCGTACAAATTTTGCTATGGGTTGAGGAATAACGCTCGCTCGTCAATACGGCGGTTTTGCAAGCCTTTTAAGATTTTGCCCCCTGCCATACAGTATTTTAAGAATTCCTCACCAGCGCCCGCTTTATCGCCTCGTAGCATCTTTTGGCGTAGCGTAGAACGCTGGAGTGTCCCCAGACCGACATTAAAAGAAAAAGAAACAAGCCCGTCATACATACCTTGTGTAAGATCGACAGGACAGAAAAGACGCACCCCACGCTCGAAGCGTTGCAGATCAGCTCTAAGAATCCCATTTACTTCTTCTGCTGAAAACGTGCGATTATCTTCTGGGCGTAACCCATAACTGTCTCTTTGATCAATTGGCATTTTTCCTTGATCTGGGTATAAAACATGGCCTACTCCTATTGTCCATAGTTTTGCTGGGCAGCGGTAAGGCTTAAACCTCACCCCTTCATGGTGCTTGATCATCTCAATAGCTTTAGGGCTTATGTTCATGCTATATTTATTTGGGGTGTTAAGCCAGCATTTGAGGATGTCGATGCGTAGAGTTTTCTGGCTTTCTTCTACGCCCAGTTAAAGACCAAATCAAGCCCCTATTTCGATTTGAATGCTTGACCGCCAAACCAGAACGACACAATACATGACCAGATAATTTGTGTATCGTCATCCCACAATTGGTTTAGCGCAACGTCAAAGGCCACCCCGGTGTGCCAAGCATAGTAAAACCCAAACACCTCAACAAACATAAACATTACAAACATTCCGTATGTAATGACTGAACGGGTCGCAGCCCTCATGTTGATCACCCATGTAGATGCACCCTGCCCCAAGGCTATATCGTGTGCGTATAGGGCTTGACGCTCTTGCATTTGGGCTTGCATCATTTGCACATCAGCGGTAATTTGAATTTGCTCGGTTTGAATATGCTCGATGCGCTCTTGGGCCTCTAACCCGGCTTTTTTGAGGGTCAGTTCCCTTTCTGTCTGCATTGCGGCTAATGCTAGTTCATGCTTTTTGTCGGATTTGTCTTGAATGAAGTCAAGTATCTTGGGCAGACCGCCCATCAAAAAACTAATTAGGCTTGAAAACAGGGTTAGCATTTTTTCTTTCCTCTTCGATTTGCTTTCGCAATTTTTCTACTTTTTCCATTTGGGCTTTGGCCTCGCGCTTGGTCACCATAGTATCCACGTACATCATGCCAATCAGCGGCAACAACATCGCAAAAACAATGACAAAAAGTATTAGGACAAAAACATACCCAGACGGCCCTTGTGGTGCAGACTGATCATCCACATCAGAATAATCAGGTAAGCGGCTACGAAAAGAACCAGCCCCGTTTCCAGCGCCCTGTCCAGTATTTTGTTTTTTAACTTTTGTCGCCGCCATTCAGCCACCCGTTTTTTGTGCAGTTCCCTTGCGTTGTCCTCGGCTTTTTGATCAAGTAGCCGCTGATACTCATCCACGAATTCACGCCAGAGGTCGGGTTGCCCCATCTCCCAGCGCACCATTCTCTCTAAGTCGGCGTAAAACTGCTTGGTTTGCCGCAAGTACATTACATTGTCAATTGCTTGACTGGCTAAATCGTCTTTGATTCCTTTGCGCTTGTTTTCTTCCCGCTGAACCTCTGTTTTTTCATGGCCTGCCTCAAGTTCTGCCTGACCCTTAAAAAACCCCGACAATGCCCCGCCAACTTCACCCGTGATCTTTGACAGATCAGACCCGGTTTTCTTCAGGTCTTGGTAGACGGCCACACAGCCTTTTATGCCCTCATACGCCCCTTTGCATAAGGCAAACGCTGTGATTGGGTCAATTTCATATCCCCAAAATCTTTTTGACGAACTCGCCAGCTACACCCGGCCCAAACAGCACAGCAACAATCAGCACATACAAAAGCATTTCTATTTTTGTCATGCGTTTATCGCCGTCCCGCAATGATCGGTCAATAGCGTTATATCTTTCCAGACATACCGCTTCATGCACCGCCAAACGGGTCTCTGTGCTGTCAACCATTACGCGCCTCAAGTGCTGTGATTCGGTCAGTCAGGGTTGTGATGAGGGCTTGTTGTTCTTGAAGCTGTTTTAAAAGCAATGGAACAAATCTGTCGTATTGAACGCCATCAGCAATCGGGGTATCCAGCTTTGTAGATACTTGTTTTGTAATTGACTGACCATCAATTTCTTCTGTAACAAACGTGGTTTCTTCTGTTTTCCAATAAACCAAGCGGGGGTCAATTTCTGCAAGTTCTTCAGCAATGAATCCCCAATGACCCCAATCTTTATTATCATTAGCACACAAAGAGCGATACCAAACAGGTCGTGCATTTAGAATATTTTGTGCGTACTGAACGTCAATGGTTTCTACATCAGTTTTAAATCGAGCAGATGAAGTTGAACGTTGGAAAACCCCATCAGAAATAACAACCACGTTACCAGAGCTTGCTGTTGTTGTGTTGTAAACACCTATGGCTTGTATACCTGTGCCATCTGTCCGAGCAATGGTTAGTTTTCCATTTGCGTCAAGGGTCATTGCTTGGGTGAAGGAGATGGTGTTTCCTGCCGTTCCAGATGGTGCTATATTCCAAACGTGTGCACCACCACTTCCATGTGCATATTGAGTTGCATAACCATTATTTTTATAAATGTAAGAACTTCCGTTGTAATAATTATTTGCACCAAAATACGCAGAAAGTGCCCCACCATTGTAAGAAGTTACATAAACACCATTTGGCAACTCTATTGCTGGTTTTAATGGACTTCCCCAAGCACTAGGCGTAACACCCAATCCCAAGTTACCGCTGGAGTCGATACGGGCGCGTTCTGAGCCGTTATTGATGAAACGCAAAGCTCCAGAGACTTCATTGGCAATAGAAAAATCAGTTCCATCTTGGTACAAATATCCCTTGCGAACACCACCATTGCCAAACGAAATGATGCCGCCAGATGAAGAACCATTAAGCGTAAAGTCAGTTCTGCCAGAAGATGAACTAAGTGATGCACTACCCACACCCAAGTTTGTCCCATCAAAATTCAACGCACTACCCGTGGTCAGCGCACTTGAGCTTGAGGCATAAACCACACCATTTGCGGTGAATGAAGTTAAGCCTGTGCCGCCGTTGGTCGTTCCAAGCGTTCCAGTAATTCCTGTGGATGCAGGCAATCCCGTGCAGTTAGTTAAAGTGCCGCTAGATGGCGTACCCAAAACAGGTGTGGTTAGCGTGGGGCTTGTAGCCAATACATTGTTGCCTGTGCCTGTATTAGTAACACTCACAAGACCCTTAGACGCATCAGTAGCCACCGCGCTTGATGCCGTCAGGCTAGAAAAGATTGGTTGTGCGCTAAATGTAGCCACACCGCCAAGGGTCACAGCACCCGCTACGTTAGCCGTAGTGCCCACATAAAGCGCTTTGGCTATGCCTACCCCGCCAGCCGTAATAATTGACCCAGATGTGGTGTTTGTCGCATCTGTCACCAATGTAGAGTTAATCCCCAATGCAAAGGGAATTCGCGCCGTTGTAGTGGTCTGTCCATCCTTGGTAATGGCAGTTGATAAACCCGTGGCAAGGTCAGCCGTCAGCGCATTAAAAACTGTGCTGCTGATAGATGTGCCCGTAACTACTGGTTGCCCAGATGTGTTGATTTGGAATGTTCCAGAGCCGTTGTAGGACATGATTTACCTTTGCTGTTGTTGAGCCAAAGCATTTGCTAAAGCCGCTTGGTTTGCAAGTTTTTCGTTGTAGGCCCGTACTTGGGCGGGAAGTTGTTGGATTGTCCTTGTTGCCATTGGCCCTTGCTGGAGTAGCAATTTAGCCAATTCATTGCGCGTGGCCTCTGGGGTGCTGGCCTTGGTGATCATCTTTGACAATGTGCCCAATGCCGGAAAAGGATTACCCGCCGCCGCCGCCGCACCCGCTTGACCAGCTTGGACAACATTGCTTAAATTGTCATCTTCAATTGCCGCAAGCCTTGACGCTGTTTGTGATCCACGGCCTACCGATTCAATAGTTTTAAGTCTGCTTTCACGCAAAACATCAGCGGCAAATTGCTTGTAATCATTGCCAAAAGTTTCTTTAAGCACACTGCTAGTTTTAGGTTCTTTCCAAAATTTAAGCAATGAGGTTTGCCCACCCTCTGTCCCTACCTTGTCTTTCAAGGCTTGCAATACACCAATGCGGTATGCGTCAAGTTCGCTTTGGGTCATGCCTTTTGTGGCATCAGCAACCGCAATAGCGTCTTTTTTTATTGCATCACGCCCAACCCGAATAGCATCTTCTAGTTGGCTTGGCCCAGCAAACGCATCTCTAGCCTGTTTGTAAATAGACCCGTTTTTGTCTTTAGGGCTTAAATCATCAAGTTTTTGAGTTAACGCATTACGCAAGTCGCTGTATGCGCTACTGATTGGAGTGCTTTTACCAAAGTCGCCTTTTGAGTTTATTTCCAATGTGTAAAGCGCTTGCTTGACCTTATCCAAGGCATCTAAGGGTACATCGTCACCCGCTTTAATTTTGGATATGTCAATAGGTGTTGCGCGTTTCAATTCAGCCAACAATTCAGCACTACCATGAGCGCTTTTAGAGGCTTGGATAATTGAGGCTAACTCATCATCCACTTTAAAAGAAACGCCCTTTAACTGGTCATATAACGGCCCTGCGGCGGTCTTTTTCTGTTCAATCAAATCGCCAATTGCGCCCGTGAAAGATTTGCCACCTGTACCCAATGCCTCATCAGCCGCCGTAACAAGTCTGCTTGCGCGTCTAGCTTGTTGGTTATGGATAAACTGTTCTACCAAATCTTTTGCTTGACCGGGCAACGTGGCAAGTGTGTCTAATGCCGACAAGGTTCTACCGCGCCCAGCTACCGCAATTGTTCCTTCCGGCCCGGTGCTTGCCAATTTAGCCTCAACTTGGGCCAAAGGATTAGCACCACCCGTTTGGAAAATATTACCCACGCCGCTTTTAGACAGCAATTCAGCAAGTTTGAGTTTTGCCGCATCTGCTGCGGATGATTCACTAAATCGCTGTGCAATGTTGCTTGCACCAGCGCCCAATCCTTTGCCAATAATTGTCCCGGCAGGGCCAAGCATTGCCCCAAACATTGCTTGATTTTCTTTTGTTTGCGGGAAATTCTTTTGCTCTTCAAGACTAACCGCCGGGGTCAATTGACTGGTTGCCGCGCCCAATGCCGCCGATGATGCCAAGAATCTAGGAATGGTTGACATTGCCGCCTTTGGCAAAGCACCAATACCCGCCGCCATTGTCGGCAACACATTGCCCACCATTCGCGCTGTATCAAAACCCGTGTCGCCTGTTTGCTGGCGTTCTTGCTGGTAGGCGCGTTCTTGTTTGCGGATTTCCTCGTTAATAGCTTCTGGCCTTGGATTGGCTAAAACCCTGCTTGCCAAGGCTTTAACCAATGGGTTTTCGCTTTCCCGCAAAGATGGAAAGTCAACAGCACGATTGATTGCCTCGGGCATCATGCTAGAGACTATTTGTGCGCCAGCATTGATTGGGTCTTTTATGCCCATCAACAAACCACTCGCCGCCGCATTAGGCGGGGGCTTTAGCTGTTGAAGGATAGATTCATTGATATTTTGTTTGGGCGCAACAGATGGGGCAATAGTATGAACTTGATTAGCCATTTTCCATGCTGTTGTTTCATCAGGCGCATCTACCTCATAAGTGGCATTGCCAATGTCAACTTGGAAGGTAGACATTATCTAATTCTCCTGACAGCACCGGGCGGGGGTTGACCCGTCATTGGTTGTGTTGGTTGTGTCGGCTCGGGTGCGGTAGGTGACGATAAATCGTATTTACGATATAACCTCTCCACCTCGCCCAAAGCAGTCAAACGCCTTGCAACGGGTAAAGTATTGTCGCCAATTTGTCCAGCCATTTCACGATAAAGAATCATGTCAGCGTTTGATTGTGGCCCTTCCATTCTAGGCATGGACATAACCAACGCACCGCCTAAAACCTTCAATTGATCAGCTTGCGCCGCACCTTGAGGTGATCTAGCTGCAACGCTTGCCAGCACATCTCCAGCAGCCCCTAAATAACTTTGGGTAGGCAATGGCGCTTGTACAACCTCGCCTTTTTCATTGACTGTCTTGCCTGTCAAAACATTTCTTGCTTGATCAATGACAGTTCCTATGCCCTGCATACCTCTGGCTTTTTTAGCATCTGCTTGCAAATTTTCCAAAGCCATTTGATTTTGCATTTTAAGTGGCAAATTTGTACCGCCCATGGGCATTTGTCCCAATGGCGTGTAACTGGGCCTTTGCGGTGCGGCTGGCGCTCCCATAGCTGAAGGCGCACTCGTAGGCGCGTTTGGCTGTTGGGCCATGGGCGGTGCAACCCCGCCACCCATAGCGCCACCACCCGCTTGGATGCCTGTGTTGTAAAACAATTCTTGTGCGCTAATTCCAATTCGCGCAGCGTCATTAGCCAATTGCGCCCGTTGATTGGCGCTAAGTTGACCAAATGCACGATCTGACAATTCGCGTTCTTGTTTAAGTCGCGCAACTGTTGCCGGGTCAATTTCTTTTGATATTGCTGGGCCAACAGGCTCAAATGTGTAAGGATTTCTTGCTTGTATTACGCCATTTGTGTCGGTTGTCGTTAGTTTTTCAAGCGGTTTTAAAAGACTGTAATCTTTGCCACCAGTAGCCATAAACACTTTGACTGAATCAGCCGTGTAATCCTTGGGATTAAGTTTGGCAAACGCTGATTCTGCGGGTTTCATCATGCTACTAAGCAAAGCCCCGCCAGCCGCTTGGATGGTTGGGTTAGCCTGTGCGCCCAATGCAACCGCTAGGGCTTTTTGCATATCAGGGGCTACAGCGGGTTCTGCTTGCTTGTAATAAGTTTGTTGAATAACCTCGCCCATATCATTTCTAGGCAATGGCGCGGCCTCTGGGCCTTGAACCAAATCAGCACCGCTTGGGGTAAAGTTTTGTTGAGGAATAAATTGCCCTGCAATTTCTTTTTTACCTTGTATAGCATCAAGAAATGATGCAACCTCATTTTGACTTTGTTCCCGGTACTTTTCCGCCAATGCTTTGGCCTCGTCTTTAGCTTCTTTTTCTTTTTGTGCGCCTTTGTAAGATTGCAGCATTTTTGCTAAACCAGCAAAATGACTAATGGGCACACCCATTTGTTGCGGTATTTCTAGCGGTTGCATGGCCTGCTGATTAAGCATTTCAGCCATACGCAATTTGCGCGCAATCGCATCGGATTCTGCGCTATATGGGGATAAATTTATATCAGCCATTTTTTATCTTCCCAGCAATGATGAACCAAGTTGATACAGACCAGCCGTGTTTACGTTTGCCGCATTCATTTGTTGGTTATACAAATTTTGATTGAATGCTGACGTTTGTGCCGCCGCATTTGCAATTGGTGCTGGCGCAATGTTCGCCCCCTGATAAGCGGCAAACTGTGGGTTTTGTATTTGCGATTGACCTGTAATTGCAGAAATCTCATTGATCGGCAATTGTCTTTGCATTAACGCTTGGGCCATTGCTTGCTGTTGGGCGGTGTTGGCAAACTGGCCTTGTTGCATATTTTGGTTAGCTTGTTGAGCAACCATTGCATTGTTGGCTTGTGCCGCCGATTGGCCTTGACCAAAGTTTTGTGCAATTGCTTGATTGGCGGCTTGTTGGTTTTGCAGACCAGCACCAAACCCCGCAAGCTGTGCGGTATTGCCAAATTGACCAGCGTTTAAAGCCTGTCCAAAGCCTTGTTGGTTGGCGCTCATGTCAAGGTTTAAGCCCTGCAAAGCCGCTTGTGTGCGCTGATCGTTTTCTTGTTGTCCAAGGATTCTGGCGGCATTGTCGTAAGCCTCTGTACCGGGGCGCAAACCTTGGTTGATCAATTGGGTTTCTGTGCTAACCCGGTTTCTTGCCAATGAAGGCTCAAGACGGGCCATGATTGCCTCTTGCGCCGTCATTCCAGCGTTTACAGGCATCTTGGCTACACCGCTTAAATCAAGGCTAGTTTGCAAATTAGGTTCATTTACACCGCCTAGTGCCGTGCCATATTGACGGCTTGTAGGCCCAGCTTGCAATGTTCCCGGTGATGCCAAAGAAGTCTGAACGGCTGGCCCACCAAAGGAAAAAGGTTTGCTTAACACCCCAAAAGCATTGGCATATCCCGTATTTGCCAAGTCTGCCATGTTTGCTTGCAGACTTTGTTGGGAAGTCAGCGCCTTTTGCGCCATTGGGTTTAGCGTCTGGGTTACTGTTGGCTGATCATTGGCATAAGTAACAGTCTGCGTCCCGTAAGGATTAACAATATTGGGATTTGATAATTTGGCGGTTGTTCTTGCAGCCTCTAAATTAGCCACTCCTTGAGCATTAGCCGCCGCCGTGAAATCGGGCGTAGCTGGCGCAGCAGGGGTAGATGTACCAGCAAAAGCGGTAGATGGTGCGGCAATAAAGTTAGTTACAGCACCGATTGGGTTATCAAAAAAACCAAACTCAGGCAAACCCGTTTTTGGGTTGGTCGTTCCAGACCCGCCCATAGCCTTTAACATTGCCGCCTCTGTGGGGTTTATGTGAGCAAGGATAGTATCCCCGCCTCGGCCCTTAGAACGTAGTTGTTGTGCTTTTTCTGATAATTGCATTTATATCCCCTTACAAAGTGCCGCCGCCTTGGAAAACCAAATCAGATGCTACCCATTGAACTTGAATCCCGTTTGTCGCTGTCTTGATAATTGGCGCAAATGTGTAGCCAATCTCAGTTACGCCTTGCCATTCAGCCGTTGGCATTAGCCCAGCACCCCAATTTGCTTGATCCCACAGCGCCACATCCCACAATCCATATTCTTGTGCCGTAGTGCCCAATTGCACACTTAAATCGGACAAGTTGTAATCCACGTTCACGTTGCCGTAAAGTGCTGGTGACCCATTGGTGAATAGGTGAAACCTGATCATCTGGCATTGCTTTTGGGAAGGTACGCCGTAGGTCTGAAAACTCTGTATGGCAAAACTCTGGATGCTGTTTACATCGTCAACAGTTCCATCCCACGCCAACCCCACAAACCCGTCACCGCCAAAGTAAGGATTATCCTCGTATAGTTCCCAGCAGTTAGCGTTCCAGCCCGTAAAATTACACCAAGATTTAGTGATGTTGTTCATCACATATTGCTGTTGCTGGCTACCCTCGGCAATCGGCACGTTAAGAATCAACTGGTTTTCTTTTGGGTAATACAGCAAATGCCAACCAAAATTAGCCCCATAAGTCGATATAGCAGCGCTCATGGCGTACTGAATCTTATTGGTGATACTTACCCTCGGGTCAAGTCTGGATGACTGCAACGCACCCGACATGGGCACTACGCCATCTTGCGTGATGATCAACAAATCCCCGCCAAACTTTACCCAGCACCGCCGATTTATAGGCGCACCAATGTTGTAGACTCCAATTAAGCTGATGCCTGTGGGGGTGGTGGGGTCAGTCAATCGCCACACCAAAACCTCGCCATTGTTAGTTATAAAGGCCAAATAGTCATCCATGCCATAACCAGCGTCTAGCGTCCAGTTCATTCCCGCCATGATGTAGCCGCCCATCATCACCAGACTGCTCATGTCCAGCGCTGTAGCCGCCCCAGCAATTGAGTTAATAGGCAGATACCAAGCCTTCATTGTCCCGTTTTCCACCAACCAAACTCGGTTTTTAAACAGGTTGATGTTGACGCAAGTTGAGGTATCCACCCCAGTTATGTCCCATCCAGCGCCGTCCCCGTCCTTGTGCCAAGCTGACCCATCATAAAATCTCAGCTTGTCAGCGCCGTTAACCATCATCAGATATGACCCCGCCGTGGTTCGCATATTCACGTATTGCCACCGCGCATTGGTCAAACTGGTTAGGTCTGGTGACCCCACCGCACCACCGCTTGTGATGTCGTAAACCTTGGTTGTGGCAGCGGCAAACAGCTTATTTGATGTGCCGCCAGAATACGACAATATCGATTCAACTTGTCCTGTAATTCCTGTGGCCCACTTTGTATAACCATTTCTCAAGATCACCGAGTTTGTACCGGGCCACCAATTCGTTAGGGTTACGGCATCTTCAACCGCCATTGCACCTAGCGAATCTCGGGCGTTCCATCCCCCAATAGGCGCGGGAATGCTCACAGTCGTACTTGCTTGAGTACGCATCTTCCCGTATCGACTAAATTGATTAAGCATCAGACTGTAGGCCAATTACCATCTTGCACACTCCACGGGCCTACCAATTGGTTCATTCCAACTGGGGCTAGGCTCATGCTGGATACAGGCACATCTTGCGCCTTTGAGTAACTGAGCGCACGGGTAAATTCACCCAGTTCTACCCCAAAGTCCAGTTTTTTGGCTTTTAAGAAATAGAACTTTAATCCCGCCATCATCAGGTCATCGGGAAAAATACAGGTATCACTATCTGCTGTATATGCCGCTTTTGACCCAACGCTTGACCCAGTCGCACAAACCCAATAATTTGAGACATACTCAAACGAAAAGTTATAGACTGTGGTCAAGGCTTGGAATATTCGGAATTTGTTGTTGTAGATTCGATAGCGCTCGCGTGGCCCAATACTGATAATGCCGCCCTGCAAGAATTGCCAATCCTGACTTGATTTAGTTCCCAGATTACGCCAATGGTCTGTCCGATCCCAGTTTGTGTCTGAAATCATGCGGTCATACCCAGCGGGTAAATCGTAGTCCTGTTTGGCAAATGTCAGGCTAACCGAGGCCGTGCTAGTGGTTACAGGCATATTCAGCGTCACTTGCGTGTTGCTGTCAATGGTCAAAATCTCAGCAAATGCCGCTTGACCCGTACCCGTAACAACGTTACCAACTTGTAATGCAGCCGTTGAGGGGATTGCGGTAATAACGCTACTGTTTGCGGTAATGTTGCCCGTTGTGGTAATTGCTGTCTGGGTTTGCCAGATGTACGCTTGCACCAAACGCTGCCATTCAAAATCCCTTACCAAATCCTTACCAAGGCGCTGGGCCAAGGCAAGAATTTGCTGTGTCTGGTTGGTAGCTGACCCAATTACTGAGGTCGGTTGAACTAACCCGAGTTCGCCCGAGACTTGATCAACCAACTCCAATAATGTGTAGGACATCTATTCCACCAATTCCTTTTTGGGTCTGCCAGCTTTCTTCGCTGACAATTCGTCAATCATCGCACGGAGTTTCGCCATTTCAACCTCTTGGGCCTGCAATTTTTCATCGGTTTCGGCGCGAATCTTGTCCATCAACTGAGAATCTTGGGCAGCGTCTATAAATGCCCGTGCTTTCGACCTCAATTCGTTAAAACCCATGATTTTGTTGCCAGCCGAGTCTGCAAGCTGGGCAAACTGGTCAATGGTGAAAATGTGCAAAGCCTTAAATTCGGCCTTTTGGGTCTCAGAAATTGCCATCCACGCATCAATAGGCGTACCCGTGACTTTTTGCTCTTTCTTTTGCTCAAATCGCGCCCATTCCACAGGGAAATCTTCCATGTCTTGCATTCGCATGGGGCGGTCAACCACCAAAGTCGAGTCACCGGGCACAAGTTTCTTGATAAAAATGCGTTCTTCAAAGATTGGACGCTTTTCTAGTGCGGTTTTGTGGTTGTTTTGAACCTGTACCGCATGAAAGAAAATGTGCATCTTTCCCCGGTTGTTGTCTGCAAAATTCTCATCTGTCCAGCCAGCGCCTTCGTTTCTCATATTAGCCCCTTAGTTGAATTGCGGTCTCTTGCATCAGACCATCACCGAAAAATGCAACCTCTGCATCCTGAGTTTTGATGAATTGCTCCATCTCCATCGCCGCTTGTAACATTTGCTTTGTGGTCTGAAAAACCCTGTTTCCAGCCTTTGCAAATATTTTATCTTGTTCCTTGCCCAAATGTTCCCCGGCGTGTCTCTGGGTGGTAAAACTGCAATCCATCCCATGAATCTGAAACCGCCTGTAACCCAGCGCCGCCATCACATTCATTGACCTCATGCCCACAGTAGACCCCCCGCCAATCAAACATTTCATGCCCTCGGGGTGGTTTTGGGCAACCCATGCCACAGTCTCCAGATCATCCCCATTGATCAAGTGCCACAAACGCACCTTATGGCCCTTTAAGACCTCCCAAAAGTCTGGGTGGCACACAGATGCCATAAGGTATATCGTGCCCTTCTGGGGCTTTTTAAGCATTCTGGCCTTGTGCGCTCTGGGGTCACAATCCACATGGAAATCGGGCACTATGCCCCTGTCCACCAGATAGTCATGCGCCCCTGAGACAGTCACAATTGGGCGCTTGATGACTTTCCAAGTGTCTGCAAGGCTTGGCCCGTAGCAAACAATGGATGCCCACTTGTCGTTAAATTTGCCCCGCTTTTTAAGCATTTGGCCTTTTGCCAAGGCCATTTGCGCGTGGCGCTGATCGTTGCTCAAGACCCCTTGTAGCATTCAATCCTCATGTCTCGAAATGGAAAATGGTAGCGCGGCTCGCAAAACTCTATGCGCTGTAACCCCGCAGATTCCAGCATCAAACGCAAGGGGGTTTGAAACCATCCCCACCTGTGACACATAGCCTCAGATTTGTATTTGGGATCACCATACAAAGCAAACAGCGACATAAACGGCTGGATGGGTTCTTTGCTGACCACACAGTTATGGATGTAAGCAAACACTTTATCCATACATGGCAATTCTAGGATCATTTTGCCACCGGGTTTAAGAACCCGCATCCACTCAATCAGCAAATCCCGCACTTCCCATTCGTAAAAATGCTCTAAAACATGAATTGCCGCCACAGCATCGGCGCTATCGCTTGCAATCTCCAGCTTTCGCAAATCGCATTTCAGATCAGAAACGTTTGAATGCAAATCAACGTTTATCCAACCGTCCCATTTTTTAGTTCCACATCCGAGGTTATAGGCCGTTTCGTAGCTGTCTTCCACATTTTGATCAGTATTTGCGGCGTAAATTTTTCCTTCACGTATTGTTGTGCCACCAAAATATCGCTCCTGACGTTCTGCTGTCGTGTCCATTCAATGCCTTCTTTGATGTTGCCGATATAAATCCCGCGAAAACCTTTAAGTGATGGGTGAGGTTCTGCCACCACAAAACAACCTTGTCTGGTCGCCTCAATCGCCCTGTTTGCGCTTTTGTAGGTTTCGGTTGCCGGGATCACTACTATATCGGCTCGGGCAAATTCTTCCAACATGGTTTCATAAGACCAAGGAATTGTGCCCCCAAAGTTGGAAACCACCCGCAACGGGTAATCTGCCAAGTCCGGCAATATTCTCTGCAAGCTGTGCTTGTTGACAGCGTGTCCATACCATAAAAGGTTAGTCCCCTTGCAATGGGGCATGGCCTCTGGGTATTCAAATGGGTCTGGAATAACCACCGCATCTCGGCCCAATGCTTTAATCCTACGGGCCATTTCCTCGGTTGGACAGGTCACCACATCAGCAAGGCGCAATGCCTCGGCGTAATGTGTCCAATCAAAATGGTCATCACAGAAATCAACCACAATCCATGCACCTCGGGCTTTGGCCCGTGCCATGTCCATCAATTCATTGGCTTGGGGTTTGGCAAAGATCAAAGTATCTGCCAGCAAATCATTTATGTTTGCCCATCCCGCACTTGGGATTTTTGCCCGATACCGCCAACTTGCCGAGGTCTTATCCCCCCAATGGATAAACGAAACCCGGTCATTTGGCTTGTAATCTTGGTCAATGATCTGCTGCAATGCCGCGCCATTTTCTGTGCGTTTTTTAATGATTGCTTGAATCAGGCCATGCCCATACGCCTCATAAGTGGCATCAGGCAAATAGTCGTAATAAGTCTGGAAATGCTCTGCTTGCAAAGCCATAGACGCATTGCAATAAAACGGCTCACCATCAGGCTCAATCCTAACCTCAAGTAGTTTGTCACCTTCTTTAAGCCCATCCCCGTTGACCCTGAGAGTCTCGCCATCATTACATGAATCAAAGCCAAACAAAGCAAAGTGCCGCCAACCCAAAACGTAAAACAGCGATATAGCCCTAAGCCCCGAGGTAGTCCCGCCGCCAATCAGCAATGACTTAGCGGGGCGGTCTTGGCCCTTCATCACATAAGGATGCCAAATCGTGACTTTGCGGCCTTCCAAGTTGTCAAACATTGCCGGATGGCATTGTGAGGCAATCATGTAATGCACCCCGTCTTGGGGCTTATAAAAAGAAATGCGATGTTCTTGGGGGTCAATTGCCAATGCGTAATCTGGCATCACCCCATTGTCAATTAACCAATCGTGCGCCCCTTTGATCGCCACTATGGGCAACCCTTGGGCTTTCATTTTTTTAATAAGTTCTATTTGTCCCTTGACACTTGGCGCACTAGCCACCAAAACAATCGTCCCATCCTTGGGGGGTTCGCTTTGCTTGACTTGTGGCAGTCCCCGCGCTATCGCGGATTCCATGTTTGTAAATAGTGTCTCATCATCTGCGACACATTTACCAGTTATCTTGAGAGGTAAAAAACTCATTAAAAAGCCCTCTCCTTTTTGGGGAGAGAGCGTCCGCTATTAGACTGGATTAGAAGTCATCAAGCCTGCATTGTTCACCACGCAGAATGGTGCAGATGCAGAAGTGGCAGATGTATTAGCCACAATACCTTGGATGAAACCAGACGACACAGTAGTATCGTCCAATTTACCCGCAGTTGAGGTGGTATACAAAGGCACTTTAGGTTGGCAAGCAACCAGCAAGCTGACCTTCAAAATGCCGTTAATGCCGATCCAGCCGTAGTAGCTAGAGGCAATTGCATTTTGTGCAAAGCCAACCATAGGAAAGCCCAACGCAGCGGCATTAGTCGTTGTGACAGGCACAGCGCGTAGGACAGGCGTTTGGGACGCACTATCGCTATACGTGGACATGACCACAGCGTCATAAGCCGCAATGTCGGATTCCGCACGGGCGAAAATATACACGCCGTTGTTGGAGGTGTTGACCCGAGTTCCCGGAGTAACCGGGAAAAGGGTCGTAGAACCAGCAGAGGTTGACGCATAGGTCGCCGTCAAGTCAATGCCAATTTTGCCGTCTGTTACGTAATCTGCCATTTTGATTACTCCTTATTCGGTCATGATGCCTTGGAACTGAAGTCCCGAGGCAGTCATATTGCCAGCCCAGCCAATCAAGCGCACGATGGCATCTTGGTTGGTACTCATACGCTCATCGCCGATTGGGACGAAATTGCGGTTCTGGTGGGGTCGGAAGAAAATGTATTTCGTGTTAAGGAAATAACCAGTAGAGGTCGGAATGTTGCCGCCAATACCGCCGTCCAAGACCACATCAGCGTTCATGTACTTTGATGCAACAAAACCAAGTTCTGCCATCTTTGATGAACCGGGGAAACGTTGGATGTTTTGCAGGGAAGACATAAAGAATCCCCACAAGTTGTTATCCAACAGGATCAAGTCAACAACATCGCTGCCGCGACTGGTCTTGGCATACAGGCGGTTAAAACCAGTCTGGATGTTGGAACTAGATGCGCTTGCGCCGAGGTCGCTGGAAAAGTCAAAAGTCTGGTTTTGCCAGAATGACCAAGTAGCCCGGTCAATACCGCCAACCACACCCGTGCTGGGGCTTGCAACCACCATAGCTTGCAGACCAGTGATCTGCTTGCCGTTGTTGGCTGTGCCGTCCGAGTAGATACCAGTCGAGATCAAGTTCTCAATGGATGCCTCTGCAACGTCCAAACGGGCATCAAACAAATCAATGATTTGCTCTTCGCCGCTGTTTTGCAACATTTCAAGGCCATTGATCGTGACCGCAACCGCTGCCTGTTTAATTGGGAACTGTGCCGCGCTGATCACATCCGCTGGGGAGATGTTCAACGTTTCAGCGCCCGAGTAATACATGGCTGTGCTGTTTGCTTGGAATGACAACTCTTGCAAGATTGTCGAACCACCAGAGAAGGGCTTGTAACGGCCTTTCTCGCGCAGACGGGTCAGCAACGCATTGTTTTTGGTCACGTTGTCAGCAACAATGCCGGAACGCGATTCAATGGTGGTTGCTAATACGTCTGAGTAATTACTATTGGCGTATGCCATAACTTTACTCCTTTTTAACCGACTTGCCGGAGCGCATTGGCTATCACGGCTCGTCTGTCAGATTGATTTGTGACAAAACTAGGAGATGCGCTCGGTGCGCCCCTCACTTGTACTGCCGCCGTTTTTGCTCGTTGAACTTGATTTGCCGCTTGCATAGATTGTTGCTGTTGAGCATATATCTGTTGCGCCGTGGTTGGATCAAGCCTTACCGCCGTGTCATAAGCCAGTTGCAATTTCTCGCGTTCTGACATTTGACTTGTGTCACCTAACACTTGTGGCGCTTGGAGAAGCTGCAACATTCGGTCAGAGACTGCCTCAAAATGCACGTTTGCGGGGTCGCTCGCAAACTGCTGGATAACCGAGAGTGCCCGGCTTTCATTCTGTTTCTGCGCTTGGTACTGGCTTTGCGTGATGTGTGCCGTAAGCTGTTGCACCTGTTGCGCTAATTGATTATATTGATTATCTTGGGGTTGTGGTTGCTCACCGCCAAAAAATGCCGCCACTTGATCCAAAGGAATCTGAAACTGCTGGATCATCTGGGCTACAGCTTGGCTTTTCTGCTGTGGTGTGCCCGTTCTCAGCAATGCCGCCGTCTGGAGCAATGGCCCAATTGCCGTTGCCGGGGTTGCGTTCTCGTTTCTCAGCATCCACTCATAGGGCTGGAATAACTCAGTAATCGCCTTGGCCTCGGCATCCCGGCTCTTGTAGGTGTTAATCCCACGCTCAAAATCGGCCTCACGCTGGGCAATGGCTTGTTGTAATTCGGGCGGGGCTTTTTCCCAATGATCTTTTAACTCAAGCCGCAATGACTTGGGCATTTCTGCGCGGGTTGGCGCATCAGAAGTTGGGAATTTGGGTTCTTTAGGCGCAAACTTGCCCGATTCACGGGGCTGGCTTGCTGCGTGTTTACCCCGATTGGTGGGGTTTTTAGATAATGCCTCGCGGATAGTGTCCGCACGGCTTTGCGGTTCTTCAACCGCTGACGTTTCAACTAACGGGGTTTCTGGTGCTGGTGTTTCTACTGTGTCGGGTGCGACAACTTCGTTTTCCATTTACCTCATCCTTTTCATTTGTTCAAGGGTCATTTTAATCATTTCTTTGCGCTCTGGCATAGGCCGATTATGCAACCGATTCGCCATTTCCACATTTAAGTTGGACATTTTATGCGGAGAAATAGGCGCACCGGGGCGGTCAAACTCTTGAACCATAGCCACTTGGCCCTTTAATCGCTCTCGGTGCTGTTCCTTTTTCTTGTTCCATTCTTGTTGTGCATATTTCACATCCGAATGGCCCATCTCAATGGAATCTGTCTTTTTAAGATGCTCGCGCCATTGGGCCTTGCCCATAATCATTGCCCCATCTGGTGATCGAAAAGGCTCAAAGTCCCCATAGATCATTAAACCCTCGTTCATGGGCGCATTGTGCTTTTCATACGGCTCTGTGCCGTCAGATGGATAAACCCAAGTAGTTCTCAAAGAAACTCCAATAAATCCTCAATATCTTGCTCGTCACGCTCAAATTCTATCCTTGCGGATATTTGTGCGATTTCCTGCATGACTCTATCGTAATTTATTTCTGTCTGCGCCGCAAGCATGATTGTTTGCTCGGGGGCTGTGGTAATGAGTTCCCGTTCCTCGGGGGGAAGGCCAAAAAGTGCCGTTTTAATCTTTACCCGGCGCTTTTCCTCTTCTTCCCTGACCCGTTTTGTGTCCTTGTCGCGCTCATCAAAGCCAAAGTGTCCACCCAGCAAGACCTCGGGGGGTGGCGGTACTATCGCCGCGCC
>Ga0208916_10000152_pt1 | contig 33704 bp, 56 predicted proteins | sample DEB19_08_DNA_5_FD_184523 | JGI IMG/M metagenome (GOLD analysis project Ga0208916, IMG submission 184523) | Aqueous microbial communities from the Delaware River and Bay under freshwater to marine salinity gradient to study organic matter... | ecosystem: Environmental > Aquatic > Marine >... | reverse complement strand
TGTGGCGTTCTCCGGAAAGAATACATCGACACACTGGCCACATAATGTGGATCGACCTTCGCTCCACCCATGTTCCACTCTGAGCGATTCAATCGCCGCCTTTGCCTCTTCTGGAGTCGCGTGGATCGAGTCGAGATAGTAGTCTCCCCATCCGATCATATTTTTATCCCTCCATCCCGCGCAATACATGCGGGCCTTGCCTTGTGGCGGGTTCTTTTGCGCGTTGTCGATTTTGGCGAGTGCATCCAGTTCGGATGTCCATGCCCACCGCGTAAGACGGCGAACAAGACGAGTCATCCGACCCGAGGAAGCGGTGCGTTTGTTTTTGGTTTTCATAGTCTTATTTCGCTTCCTCAGTCGGATGCTCTTTTACGTTCTCCCCAAGATATTTTCCGCACACATAACAGGTATCGTCCATGATCCGGTGCATCGCGCAGACGTGCGGCGGAATAACTCCGTCCATCCAGAATGTGTGCGGGTTGACCGTTCTAGTCGTGGCGACGGATTGCAGTATCTCGAAGCTGTCTCCGGGATGTTGCAGGGCCAGCCTTATTGCCTCAGCGTGCGCCGATTCCAGCGTCGGATGTTTGATTCGCGGATGAGAGCCGCCAACGCGGAAGATGTAGTAGTATGGTTTCATGGTTTCATCATTTCTTTCAATTGTTCGCGGGTTAGAATCTCGCGCTCTTTGACCGGCGCGGATGTTTTCGGGATTGTTGGGGATGGTCGGCGTTTGTCTTCCCATCGCTGGACGTGGCCGAAAACGTCAGAGAAGTTTTCAACGAGTTGCCCGCGTCCCTTCGGCTTCCAGAACGCTCCGCCCTCGGGAAGACTCGCAGCCATGTATCGGATGATCGAATCCCAATCCGAATCGGTCAGTTCCTCAAATTGCGCCAGAGACTCGCTAAGCGCGTGCATTTCTTTTCCGCTCCAATGAGCAGGCTTCCCCCATTCGGGGCGAACCTTGTTGATTCTGGCCATAATGGCGGCTGTATCCGGAAATCTTCGTCCCGTCGGAACGACTTCGTGAGCGGGCGGGAGAGTCTTCTCTCTCTCTTTTTCTTGTGCTTCTGTATCTGCTTCTGCTTCTGCTTGTGAATTCTGGTGTAACTCTTGTGTTACCCCCCCGTTACTATTGCGTGACGGAAGCGTTACGGTAGCGTTACGATTTACCTTGTCCCGGAACCGCTTTTGCCGACTCGCGGCCTTTTCGAGTCGGTCGGCATCGGACGCCATTTCCCGGTATTTCTTGTGGTTGACGAGGAACCACCCACCGTCGATGACTTCAATCCTGCGCCCGCCGTCGTCCTTCGTCCGGGAATCAGGGTCAGGCGATAGGAATTTGCCGATGGACTCCCGGCAGGCATCTACGCTGACACCGGCCAGACGAGCGATTCCCGGAACGCTTCCTTGCACCTCCCCGTTTTTGTCCGCAAGCGCCATGAGCGTGATCCAGACGATTCGGGTCTGATCATTTTCGCTCCAAATGGTTGAAGTGATGATTGATTGAAATAATTTGGTGTAGCTCATGGCGTTTGCTTGCGTTACGGTAACGCTTTGAATTTATCCGTTAGCACGCGCATGTCAAAGTTTCCATGCGGAAATTGGCGGGAATCTTTCATGTTAAAACAGCTGTCCCCAAGGTGATAACTTCCGAAATTTCGGCTGGCAAATCGTCAACCGAATAGTCCGACATTGGATGATCCTGCTCTAATCCCTCCATAGAGAAAAGATCCGGCACGCTCATTTCGTTGTCCATCATCTCGCAATAACCCGCGCCGTCTGCGAAATAGGCGCCGTTTAGCTCGAACGCAACACCATTGCGCCCATGCTTAATCGCTCGATAAGGTACTGTCATGATGCCTCCGAATGGATCGAAAACCGTCTCCCCCTTGTTTGTGAATTGCGTTATGCATCTATCAACAATATCAAATTGAATGGGACAGAGGTGCATTTGTTGACCCTTGGCGTATTGCTGTGAGTTCAGAGTTAGCATACGGGTAACATCGGTCCAGACTTCTTCCGTCCAGGATTGCGGGTGGAGGAGCATGAATGATGTTGGAAGCATTCCTAGCCCGTCAAGATGATCGCAGATTTCAACGTGGTTTTCGTATGAATAGATTTGATCCTGAGACAAAGACTTAAACTTTTGATAGACCTCGGCATGAGTCAGTCCTTCAAAGTCTTTCTTGCTCATGAGCCGATTGCCGCTTGATCTGGTGAATCCCTGCGCGTCACATTGCCAGCGTCCACGAGAGTATTTCCCCTTCGATTTGACGACCCTCTCGTCAGCGTATCCGATCGTGCCGTCAGTCTGTGGCTTGCGGAATAAAAGCAGGTATTCAGGCATCCCGACTCCCATCTTTGATCCGTCCTTGCATTGCTCCGACCATCCTAGGCGGTAGGTTTGTGCGTTCTCCCTGACAACATCGGTGACGATGGTTTTCATTCCCATGTAACCGAATCCATGCTTTATAAAATGCTCGGTCGTCTTCATATGGAATGGATAGACGGTCTGGAATCCAAGGCCGGTCATTCCGCCCGGGATGATACGATCCTTCACATGAATGCAAGCCAGCCTGCCTGGTTTCAACGCCCGTAGCAATGAAGGAGTTAGGAAATCCATTTGTTGGAAAAACTCTTCATTTCCTTCCGAGTGTCCGAAGTCAGCGTAATTTGGGGAGTATTCGTATTGCGTGGAAAACGGGATCGAAGTGACGATCAAATCAACGCTATTTTCCGGTAAAGCCGCAGATTCCGTTACGGTGTCAGCATTTACGATTCGATAGTTCTCACCCTGAATTTCCCGCCTTTCCAATCCCATTTTTCTGACGAGCTGATGAGCCATTGCGGCCCGGTTCATTCCATATTCCTTAATGATCGTTTGCATTTTCTTAGTTAGTTTTTCATGTTGTTTCCATTTTCTCTCAAGCTGTTGCCGGACTCCTCGCTCGGCCTCTGTGTAGATGATGTCGATCCTAACGACGTGCGGTTGCCCGAATCTTTGAATCCGGTGAACAGCCTGGATGAAATCATTAAATTTGAATCCGATTCCCAGAAAGATTGACCAGTGGCAATGACGCTGGAAATTACATCCGCTCCCGGCAATCCGCGGCTTTGTCGATAGATCGGCATATTCTCCATTCGAGAAATCAATAATGAGCCGCTCCCGCTCTTCCAATTCCTGCGTTCCAAATACCGACTTTGAAGTTGGAATCGCGTGCTGAATTGCTCGCCGCTCGTCCTCTAAGTCGTGCCAAATGATGACATGATCGTCAGGGTATTCTGACCTGATTTCCTTCAGCTTGGCAATTCGAGAAGTTAGGCTTTCACGCTTTTCTTGCGCGGCGTCCTGAACTCCGATCGTCGCGTCCTTCAGGAGCTTCCGCTGTCCCATCTTGTCCCATCCTGCAGTTGAATGATCGCTTTCAACTTCGTGCCATTCCACGATTAGCGGAGGCATGTCATAGCCTGTGTCGTCAAACCCAAGGTCGGACGGACGCTGCACAAATAACGCCCATGACGAAACCCATAACCAGAACTCCTCCTCTTTGTGCGGGTGGATTGTTAGCTTGTCGGCCTTTGTTGAATCACGTTTGAAAAACCGAGTCTTGGCTTGTCCAACATCCATCACGCCAAGAAAGTCAGCATAGGCCAGTAACTCAATATAATCGTTAGGCGATGGAGTGGCTGTGGCAACGAATCGAAAAGGAACCGTTTTTCCGTCTGCCCGGTCATCATTGCAGGGTCCGCCGTCGCCAGTGAATAGGCGCATAAACTCACGGAATGTCTTACTTCCCCCAAATCCTCGCAAGCAAGATGCCTCGTCGAGACTGGCGACCTTGAAATGACAAGGGTCCATCTTGCCGTCCCGAATCGTCTCATAGTTCGTCATGTAAATTCCTTCGGGATCCTCGCATTCTTCAATCCGTCTGACAAACTTTGGCGGAATTTCCCAGCCTAAAATATCGACGGCATCCCTAACAAACTCCTGCCTGACCCCAAGCGGAATGACGATCAATCCCATGCCGCCTTTCATGGATCGGATGATCCTGACTGTTTCTAGCTGAATGACTGATTTCCCAAGACCGAAGGATGCAAAGCAGGCACGTCTTCCGCCTTTCACCATCCATTCGACAATTGCTTTCTGGTGAGGCAAAAGACGCGAATTTAAAAGCGAAACATCGCAAACGTCTCCATCTTCCTTTGCCAGTTTGACTTTGCTATTTAGAAAGTTTTGATATGTTGTCATTGTTTTGATAAGTTTTTATTTCTTTATTTCTTTCATCCCGGCCCGATCCACGCTGCCCCGGATCTCCGCAACTGAGCGCTCCAGTTTCGCAAGCGGCTTATCCACATCGATCCCATTCTTGGCCTCATTGAGCGCCCATGCAGCTAGGGTGAAAAGGGCGGATTCTAGGCGGTCGCGGCGGTGTTTTTCGTTCATACCTCCCTCCCGTCTATCGCTGTTAGCGAGGTCTTGTATTCTTCCAGGCTATACTTAATTTTGTTTATTCCTCGCTTCACCGTGTCGTCGCCCATCTTGAAAGCCTGAGCGATGTTTTCGATAGTCTGCCCATGAGTGAACATGTAGTAGAAAGCCAACCGTCGCGCCGTGGCTGATTGATGATCAGTTTGTCCGGTCATCATGGATTCCACGGTCGCGCCCATAGCCTTAGCTGCGCGGGTGATGATAATTGCTATTTCGTTCGGTGTCATATCGGCGCCCCCTTGTTGTCTCGGCATTCGCCCAGGTATTCGCCAACGACATGCTCCTTAGCGAAAACCTGATTTCCGTTATGGATTCCCTCGGCGCAATCCCGGCAGAGGTATTGTTGCTGGCCGGAGAAAGTCGCGGCGAACCGTTTTGTTTCCGGTTGGATCTCGTCATGGCAGGTATAGCAGATTGTTGCTGTCATGTCGGATCCTCCTGTTTGACTTTGATTTTGCGCCAGCCTGCCGCTTCGCAACCGGGAGCCTCGCCATCATTGTAATACGACGATTCTCTGACCCATCCATTCGGATTTACCCAAACCTGGCCCTCCCAAAGCGGGATGACTTCGATCAGGTTTCGGTTTAGCGCATGTCCGATGCCCTCGGAAGTATGCGAAAAGCATTGTCCGGCGTCGTCCATGGAGATGACGGGATGAGACTTCGTGTGACCGTCGACGCAGAGGATTCTTGCGCGGCCCCCTTGGCGGTATTGGTATTGCTTGTCTTGTTGAATTTGTTTCATTGGTTGGTTTCGGTTGGTTGTATCTCACAAATGGTAACAGTTATCCCGACTCGCTCGCCCCAAAATTTGGAGACCCTTAAATCAGAAACTTGCCCGTCGTCTTTGTAAAATTGCAGCTTGGTTAGAACGTCGCCAACCAGCTTTACGAGATTGTCACAGTCTGGCCGGGAGTCGTTCGGCAGAATTCCCATGCCCATCCTCCGCTTTGTTTCGCTCTTTCGGAATGGGAATACAAATTTGACGGAAAGCCTAACCGGGCCGATAAGATGATAGTTTGGAACATGAGCGGAACATAAAAGCATCAGGTCATTCTCGGCGCTTTGATGCTCCTTTTTCGCAAAAAACCTCGGCTTGCCTCCGACCATCACAAGCCGCTTTGTTTGGCTTGTAGCTTTTGGTGGGACGATTGGTAGGTGGAAATGAATCACGGCTCGAACCTCCTCTTGAGCTGTTCAAATGTAGCGAGATCCAACTGTTCTTGAATCGCAATGTCCGACGCTTTTTTCTTCTCCGCATCCTCCAACTCCTCGGGTGTCTGATACCGATAGTATTCCATCGTAATCGTGATATCAGTCATAGACCAGTAATCAATCTCGACGCTATCCCGATACTCTTCCGGAACCCGCTCAAGATGGTTTTGCAGCCATTTAATTAACAGCCCAGCTTCGCTTGGCATCCTAGGCTGTCTGCCGCCAATCCCTCTGCTGTCATCGTAAAGAGTGACTCTGATTAGTTCCGGTTTCATGGTTTTTCCTCCTTATAATGAATCACGTTTGCGAACCCGTATCCAAAAGCCTGAAGCGCCGGATTAACAAGCATTTCCAAAACATGATCTAAATGCAAATCGTCATCAGGCAACGAGATGGTGACAATTGGATACTTCATGTCTGGCTTTTCGCCGTCTTGGTTTTTGGTTGGCTCGATTGTGATTTTCACTTACCCGCTCCTTTCTTGCCCTTGGCGGTTTCCATTCCTGGGATTTCCGGTTGATTCGGATCGGGCAACTCGTCCGATTCCGTAAGCGTGTATCGAGTGGCGAAACTGATTTTCGTTTCAACCCTGTTCTTCGCAAGGTCAACGGAACATGACAGGCTGAATTTCAGCGGCGGCAAATCCTCGTCATTTTCGGTGGCTTCCTGCATGGATTCTTGCCACGTTTCGAGCATCTTGTCTGCCCGTTCGTGGATAACCGTATTGGCCTGCTCTGCTAGGGTTTCGCAAAATGATGCGAACCGTTCATTTGTAATGGTGGTGATTTCTGATTTCATGGTTTGGTTGGCAAATTCTTTGTTTCGTCGTTCTGGTCGTGTATCAGGTCGGAGAAATTCTTTGGAGTTATTGAATAAAACTGTTCGGCAGAGAAGGACACTCGCGATGTTCCCACCATTCGGAGCCGTCATATTCGCCGCGATCCGACCACGTTCCGTCGGAATACCAGATAGTTCCCTCCAGTTCTTGCCCGCCGTAGCCGTTATCATACTCGAAGTCCAACCTCGGAAGCACCTCGTCAAGCGCGCCCTCAATCGTCTCCTTGTTGGTGTAGGTTATTTCGCGGATGACGCGGACATATTTCACTTCGCGGTCTCCAATGTGTTCTAGCAGTTCTTTTTTAGCATTCATGGTTTGGTTCTTGTTGTGCCCCGCCCCCAAAGCCAACAAGGCGGTAGAGGCAACGGCGATAAAGTTTCTAGTCGAGGTCAGCGTCCTTCTCGCCGTGCCTCACCTATTGCGTTCTGTGCAGAGAATTTGAACTCGCATGACGTGCAGAGCGGCAGGAACGGCATCAGCTCTTGCCCCGGTTCGTCCTTCGGTGGGCGCGTTCCCCACACGCAATGCTTTCCAGCCTTTCGCGCCAGATCCGCGATGCGGTCGATTTCCTCGGCGGCTTTCGGGTAGTGGTAGCGGATCACTTCCAGTTCGCCGGGCTTGGCGAAGGCTCCGCATAGGCATTCCCCGCTCATGCAGAGATCCGCCGTCACTTGGTTGCGGTCGAGTCCGTGCTCGTTGATATAGACGTTCTTGTCGTGGTTTCCCCAGCGGATGATTGGGTTGATCCATAGCTCCCGACCGTTGACGGCATAGCGGGCGGTTCCGGTGGAGAGCATTCGGCGCGTGCTTTCATCCTCTCGGACGCCGGACACGAAGGCTAGCTTGCGCCGTTTTTCGCCATGCTCCCGCTTCGCTTGTCGCAGGCACCTTTCTTTAAGTTGGATATACATTCGCCAGTGTTGGGCTGGCCCAGGGAATCCGTTTTCCTCCACGATCTGCGCATAGCTTTTCGGCGGGTGATACTCATTGAGTGGCCATCCCATCTTTCGGCAGGTTTCTCGGACATACTGCCGCGTTTCCTCGATCCCGATTCCGGTGTTGAAGTGTAGCACCCCGCTGAACGCTGGATGTTGGCTGGCGATGTGACAGGCGCACAGTGAATCATGCCCACCGGATAGCAGTCCGAACAGGTGCGTCGGCTGATATTTGTCCACCGCTTCGGCAACGATTTCCCGCGCCTCGAAGAACACAGAACAATTGTCTGATCCCAACGGGGACTCGCCTTGCAGTTTAGCTTGTGGGGTAGTTATCATGGTTTTTCGTGTTGTCGGAGTGGCGCTCCCGGTCTCCGCCGGAGAGCGCAGCGTTATGCAGAGAATGGAGACGGCAGGCCCGTTTCCGAGCGGCTGACAGCTTTCGCCGCATCAGCATTGCCGCCGTCGTTATTATTCGCATCGGAGATCCTCCAGTTTCACGTCCGGCATGGTTTCGAGGCAGTCGTCGCAGTAGACCCCGACGTTTTCCGATTGGAGAGCTTTCGCCATGTATTCGGCGGCGGTGCATGGCACCCAGCCCCACGTTTGATCCGGCGTCCAATGGCAATCCATTGGCTTCTGGCATTTCGTGCATCTTGTTTTCAGACGCACCGCATCGGCTGGCGACTCGCGCCCTTCGGTCCTATCGGATTTATATTTTTGAGTCGTCATGGTTTATTAATTCGCTGGAGACGGGTATCGTGGCCGGTTCTAAGGCAGTAGCTTTTGATCCATGCTTTCTCCGATTCCCGCCAGTAGTTACGGAGGCATCTCGGGCAGCTATACCACGCACCAGAAGAAGCCGAACAAGGGGCCGATGTCCAATCCTCAATATCGTTACTGTTACTTTTCATTGGCTTGATCTTTTGCGGGCGGCGTAGCCTTAGCGTTCTTTAAATTCGCCCCTGCCCTCCCCTCAGCCCGAACCACCCCGGTAAGAGTGTCTGAAACTTTGGGGAGAGGCGCGGCGTTCCGTCACACGACGGGCGTCTCGGGGTGAGTGGTTGGCGGCGGAATGGCCGCAAGAATTTTGAATGGCGCCAGCTTCCGGTCGTAACATTCCAAGTCGTCACGGAAAGCTATCATGGCCTTTTCTTTGCGCTCGGGGTCACAGGCTCGGATGTAAGCGGTGAGTTTACGGATTGCATTTCCTCCCCGTGAATCCATTTCGTCCAGGATATCATGTAGCGGGTTTTCGAGTTTCGCGGCCCGTTGCAAATCAGCGATGGTGTCGATAGCATGGCCCCATCGAGCCTGCCACATATCGGATTCATCCTGCGCCGCTCGCATCCGCGCCGCTGCTCCTGATAGGCTTGATTCAGCGCGTTCCCGAAGGTGATTCGCCTCGGCAAGTTCGAGTTCGAGCTCACGGCAAAGCGGGATAGGGTCGGTATGATACAGGCAGTTGTGCGTTCTCGGTGTCGGGTGGTTCATGGTTCCTCTCCTTTCGTGTAAGCATATTCCGGCAAATCCAAATCAACTTCCCCGTCCCAAATCGACGGCCATTCGTTCCGTTCCATGCATTGCGCAAATAAAGCCATACCGGCCCGGTATTGGTCCGCTCCGAGACTGATAGCGGCAAACGGCAGGTTAATGACTGCAACCCGAAACGGCGGCTTTGAGGTGACAAAAATGAACTTGAATTTCGTTTGATCGACTCCGCTTGCGATGGAATACCCCTCGCAATACGCCCCGGCCTGAATGTGATAGCCCCAGTCGAAAATATGACGCTGCAAACTGCGGCGTGATTCGAGCGCCCCCGGCTCGCAAGTCTTGATGTCGCATAAAGTATCACCGGCGCCATCGGGCACCAAGTCGATCAACCCCTTTGCGCCGAACGGGTATTTTGTGTCGTGCCGGAACGCGACTTGTTTCTGCGATCCGTTGATGAGCACGGAGGCCTCGGGGTGCGCCATGACTGCCGCTAGTTGATCCGTTGCCGCATCCACATCCGCCTGCTTCACGACGCTGAATCCGCCCGACTCCATTTCATCTCGCCATGACTTCGATTCATTCGTCCGAAATTCAGCATAAGGCGAAACAACGTAGAGTCTTTCAAACTCCTCGGGCGTAGTCAGCAGGCAATCAAACAGACTCCCACCCTTCATCGCCGCAGTCTGCTTTTTCGGCGGCGATTGCTTCCATGCGAACGGGTCGGGAATGAAATCCGTGATGAGCGACTTGCTAACGGACTTGCCAGCGATACTTGCGAACGTGTCGGATTGGTTAATATCGCAGGATCGATAGGTTGCGAACGGAACACCGTGATGGATTCCTTGTTGTGGCCAGGTGCTCATGGTTGCGCCTCCTCGGTTACGGCTTGCGTCATCTGCTCCCGTTTGGCGCGGAGCAAGGCTGGGTCTGGCGCGGCTTTGAGTCGCAGTCCGCAAACGGATTCACCACCAGCGGGATTGCGAATGCCGTCCTTGACATAAATTTTGCACTTCTTCCCGATCCAGTCTGTGACCTTCGCGCCGAATGCTGCTGCTAGGGTTTTGCGGTTGGTCGCGTTCAGCACCATGCGTTTCGGTTTGCCGTTAAAGCCGATGCTGAAAAAGTCCTTCTTTTTTCCGTCCTGCATCACTTCGTCGTCGTTCTCGAACACGCCGGAAATGGTTAGCTCAACCTCCCCTAGTCCGATGAAATCCTCGGATGCCAGGAATTTGCTCGCCGTCTTCATTTGGCCGACGGTGCCTGTGAATGGTTTTTCGCTCATGGTGTTGGTGTCTCGGTTGGTTAGAGTTTGGCGGCTTGGGCTTCGATCCACTTGGCGAGCGATTCCAACTTTGCGGCGATGTCATCTCTGACAGCGTTTGCATCGGCGCTTTTCACTGTCGGAACCGGGATGTCTCGAACGGAGATTGCAAACTCGATGAGCTTTGCCTTGTCCGGCGCGGCGGCGGCTTTCTTGGCTGCATCAGCATCCGCTTTTTCCTTGGCGATGCGGGCGGATTCAATTTCTGCCAGACGCTTTGCCTCCGCGTCCCGGAGCGCCTTTGCCTCGCGTTCCGCTTTCTCCCGCGCCTCGGCATCGGCTTTCGCTTTCGCCTCGATTGCAGCGCGTTCTTTGCGAGCGGCCTCCTCGGCGGCAAGTCTAGCGGCTTCCGCCTTGTCGCGTTCGATCTTGGCGGCGGCTTCGATCTTGGCGCGTTCTTTCTCAGCAGCCTCACGTTCGGCTTTCATTGCCTTCTCCCGCGCCTCAGCCTCGGCTTTGAGCCGGACGTTTTCCAACCGTTGCTCCTCGCGTTCAGCGGCTCCCTTGGCCTCGCGTTCAGCACGTTCAGCGGCCTCTTTTTGCTCCCGTTCAATTCTATCCGTCTCGGCTTTTGCAATGGCGGCGGCTTTCGTTTCGTGGAGAAGTTTTGCGCCTGCCAGGTATTCGGAAAACTGGATTTCTGACAGGTCGCCAAGCGGCGGAATCGGAAAGCCCTCTTCGACATAGGGGCGAACCGCCTCCAGTCGTTCCGTTGCTCGGGCGATGCGTTCGGCGGCAATCCGGCGTTCCTCGGCTTTTTCGATGGCTTCAAATTGTTCTTCGATGGGAACCACCATTGCCAGAAAGATGTTATTCGCGCCGTCGATCGCCTTCGACATGCGGAGATATTGCGCCTTGGTTTCGGAGCGGGTCTTGTCGGCGGATGTGCGGAGTTTAACCAGCGTCAGGCGAGCGGCACGAGCTTCTTTCGGGTCCGTGATTTCGGCGGCTTTGTCGCGCCATTCTGCGGCCTGGCGAAAGAACCCGGAAAATGCGGATTCGATGGATAGTTTCGCGGCGGGTTCCAAGCCAGCTTCGGCGGGAACGATTTCAAATGTGGTTTCGATTACTTCGGTTGTCATGGTGTTGGTGCTGTTAACTCAAATCTTTCTCAGCTTGAAAATCCTGCTCTTGCGCGGCCTGCTTGTAGTGAGCGGGCATACACGCCTTGCAAGTATCGTCGAGGCATCCAGCGGCTTCCATAGCGGCGTCTCTGGCTTGCTCCATGTATCGCCCGTTGACTTCGTAGAAACCTTCCGGGAGTTCGACGCACTTGCCGCAAACGGTTATAAACAGCCCGCAGTAACGACAGACGAAATGGAATGTCGGGGTGATGGTCATGACTCAGGGATGACTTCGCGGAGGGTTAGAACTTCGCCGGGATTTGGGGCGTCATCAATCTTGTCTCCTTTGAGTTCGATCCGAAATCCGTAATTCCCGGTTCGGCTGTCACCGTAGCGACTAACAACGGTGCCTTTCCATTCCCTCGGTTTCGGCGGCTCGGATTTTATTTCGTATCGCTTAGGATCAATCAGGAAATTTACTTCCGGCCCGCAATCAATCCCGTCGCGGAGAATCTTTTTCCCATCCGCCAGAGCTTGAACCAGCGGGATAAACAGGTGTGCATTTTGCGAATTCATGACCGGAGATAGATAAGGATGGCGGCGATGATCGGGACCCAGAGGGCGGCGGAAAGTGCTAGCCAGATGCCGATTTTGGCTCTCGGGCTGGGGCTGTCCCAGTCGGCCAGGCTGCTGTGAAGGGCTTCGTGGCGGGCATGCTCGATAGCGGCGTGGCGGCGGTTTTGATGGTTCATGGCAGGGTCAGTGTGAGGATGGGTTTTATGGGGTTAGGCTTTAGCGGGACGAAGGCGTTTGATTTCTTCCCTGACTGACTCGATGAACTTTCGCTGCTTGGCGCGGAACACGTTGATTCCGCCTTGGCCGCTCTTGAGTGACGTTATCGACTCACCTTTTACATAAGCGTTCATCGCGTTAAAAAGGCACTCATAAGCACCGGCTTTATACGACTTGCCGAGATGGACGCTGGTTCCCGAGATTAGCCAGTTTCTCGCGGTTAGGGCGGGGTTTCCCCTCTTCGCGTTCTCGCCGGTCGAGAGAATATGAATAAACTCGTCAAGCTGTGGATGCGACTTCGCGGCAAATGCGACGGACCCAACAATCCATCCTTTGCGGAGCGGGACAAGATGTTGAAATGAGTTCCACGTTTTCAGTATCTCCGCGCCGTAAATATCCAGGCCGATCTTAACCAGCCCAGCACCAAGCACGTAGTTCTGATAGTTGAAGCAAAGCGAGTAAATGCCCCTGACGGCGGCGCACTGAGCGTTTGCGTTCTTAGTTCCGTGATGCAGGTGCATATAATCGGCGGTAGATCGTTTTGCTCCAACGTCGATTCCTGCCATGGCGGAAACAGCAAGACCGCGAATCACGACGTTGCGGATTGTGACGCCACTTTCCACGATGCCGAGCAATCGGTGTTGGCCATCAGCGATTGATCCGTCGTCAAAAAACCTGATGGGGTCTCCCGTTTCGTGCCAGCGGCCAGCGGCCATTTCATTGGCATATTCATGAATCTTCACTTCCCGTAAGTTGCGGTTGCAGGTGTTGGCCCCAAGCCATTTTTTCGCGATAGCTGGAGTAATAGTTTCGATGGTGACTTTCATATGGTTGTAATGGTTTTATTTGTTAGCCCACTCAAGAAAAGCGGACTTGTCTTTTTTGCTCGTTTTCTTCCAAGTGCTTTTCAGCAACCAGAGATTTTCAGACTCCGCGGCAGCGGATTCCCCTTTCTTTTTGGCGGATTCGCTCAAGGGCTTTGTGTTAGCGGGGAACTTCACGCCATCCACCACGACCGGATCAGGATCGACTGTCGGCTTCTTGGTCGCCACGTAAGCGGCGTTGACGCTCATGTCTCCGCTCTTCACCTTTTCAGCAAGCTCAGGCGCTTCCTTTTTGACCTTCTTTGCGCGGTCAATGCTGGATGTCCCGACGTTCAAAAGCTTCGCGGCCTCGTTGCGGGTGGCGGTGGCGGATTGTGTGCCTATTCCACCAATTGGTGGAATAGCACCAAAAGTAGGATTGCCAGCCTTCAACCCCGCCCATTCCGCCGCGACCATGGCACGTTGGCTTTCTGACAGGTGGCGACGGTGCAGGTTGTGACTGACGACATAGCCTAGCGGATCGTCGCCGGAATATTCCTCAAATCGAGGGGTGATGCCATTGATTCCGCACGCCTTGAAGCGGTTGCGGCCATCAATGATTTTGCCGTCCAGGGTAATGACTGGATCGAGCATTCCTTTTTCTTTTATGTCTTCAGCAAGCCGCATTAAATCCGGCTCTGTCATCATTGGGAATAGATTGGCGTATTCGTGGTATTTCATGGCAGGGTCAGTGTGAGAATGGTTTCGATATCAAAACCGCAGTGGTTTTCCGCCCAGACGGCGAAGGCGAAAAGGATGAGCAGAATGAGCGGTTTCATTTGGTTTCGGCTAGGGTTTCGCGGATTTCGGCGTGGAGTTCTTCGGACAGGCATTGCGATGAGTTTATGCAGGCTAGCAGGTCGCGGCAGGAGGCAGCGCGCTGTTCCATCAGTCGGGATGTTTTCGCTAGAAGTTGGATGTCGTGCCGTAGTCCTGTGTAGCGATCCGTTTCCGGAGTCGGGTATTCGTTAGGCGGTTTCATGGTTCCCTCCCGCCAAAACGGATTCAGCAGCGATCCCCAGGTGCTTTCTCGCAAATCCCGATTCCGTTTGTTCAGACGCTTTCGCGGCTCGGCGGATTCTATTGCGTAGGGGTGACTGAATTCTGATCGCTAGGATCGTTTCTTTCATGGTGGGGCGCTTTCGCTTCATGGCCGGAACGTTTAAACGGGACTTGAACTAGCGTAAAGAATTATTTTCCCCTATTTTTAGGGCGGGTTTTCTTGGGTTTTCCGGAACCGCTTTTTTCGGCCTCCCGCCTTTCTTGCCATGCTCGGCCCCTAGCAGTCCGTTTTTTCGGCTCGCGGCTTTCTGCGCCTCTGTCGGGTTAAGGCGGGACAACCTGGCGAGGGCTTGTGCGAATGGGTTCTTTTGTTTCGGTTTCATGCGATGGCGTTGATTTTCTCGATCTCGGCATTCACCCGAGCGGCTGCGGATTCCGGGGTGGTGTCGGAATTGGTGATGTCCCGCAGAATTTCGGACAGTTCCTCTGCGGCGAGGCGTAGCTGGTTGCGGAGGTCGAGAACTTTGTATTCGGTGATTCTGTCGGATGTCATAATGTCGTTTTCGTTAGGGTTGCCGGGGTTGAACCGGCTGGCGTCTGGTTCTCAGTCTTTCGGGAGGATGAGAGCATTAGCCTTCGCGTAGCAGCCTTGCTGACGCATTCCTGCGGCGATCGAGATCCAGTCGCCTTCGGTGAGGTCGCGCAGTAGCGTCCATGGTATCGCCTGCCCCCGGACCCGAGGAACGACGCGATACTCGGTGCCGTCCGGGGCGACGAGCTTACCGGTGCGGGTGTTGAAGGCTGCTTTCAGGCGGGTAGTAGTGTTTGTTTTCATGATATTTTTTTCTGGTTTTCGGTTTCAGTTGGCGTTGCGTCGCTCAACTGAGATACTTATCCGCTAAGCGCATAGGGGTTTCAAGAAAAATCTTATTTATTTTTCGGTGTGGTTTTGAACAGCTATTTTTAGGCGTCGCAAGGCGGACGCAAAACAGCCGAACTCCGAAAAGTCCGGCTGTCTCCGTCACGGAGGGTCTTACACCCACCGCAGCCCGCAGGAAGCCGCTTTAATCAGCGCGCGACGGGAATTGGTAACTACCTGAAATCGGGCGGGAGGTCAAGGGATCAATCGGATGAAATTTCGAGCGAGTGAACGCTGGCGAACTTTTTCCCATACGCCGTCACCATCTCTGCCCCCGGTCGGTCCGGTGTTGGCCTCGATCGTAAAGACCTCACTACCGGAATCATTAAAAACGATCCCGATATGGCTCATGTCGAAAATCATGATGTCGCCAGCGTGCAAAGTGTTGGCGGCTCCGTCCGTCATGGTTAGAAGCCCTCTTTTCTTCGCCCAGTCGAACCACGCAAAGGCGCCCGCCGATTTGCAGCGCCACGATTCCGCCTTGGTCGGGGTCATCCCGAGAGCGGATAGAACCTCAGGATCCTTCAGCCACTCCCGGACCCAGTAGCAGACGGCGGCGGCACAATACGGCTCTCGGTTCGCGTAGCCCTCGGGGTAGCTGGTGGCGGGCCAATATCGCTTCATTGCTGGCCCCTGGTTGCGGCTGGATTCGATTTGCCCAACGTCGTCTTTTGCGATGTAAACTAGGCGCTGGCGTAGGTGCAGTGTGCTCATTTGAATGCGTGGTGGAGGTCAATGGAAAGCCCGGTTTTCGATGAATAGCCATAAGTCCCGTATTGACCGGGAGCGCGGATGGCAACGGGAATTCCGCAACCGGATAGGGCGATGGCTAGGAGGATGGCGATTGTTTTCATGGCAATTTTGCTTTGAAGGATGATGCGCCGAACCATTTAACGGCCTGGTAGATTGTTTCGCGCCGATACCACGGCACTCCGACGTTGAACATCGCCTCTTTAAAAATCAGGTCTGCTTCGTCCCGGTGAAATTCCGTGTTGAGTTTGGAGTAAAGGAAATCGTGAACAACAGCGGCGTAGAAATAATCCCCGTGCGGTGACAGGATGTTCCAGAAAGCTCGCGGGATGCTGGCCCCGTCTGTCTCGAAAAGCGGCGGGACGTAGATGCTCCCGAACGACGAGAGGTAACGGAATTGACTCGTTAGCCGAAACACCCGGCTTGAGCCTTTCATACCGGCATCTTCAAAGCAGAGTTTGTCAGGGAATGGATTCATTTTTTCTCGTCAAGTTCGTGCTGCAAATCGTCGCGTTGTTTTTCAAGGATCGAACGAATCAAAGCATCCTTCTCTTCCAGTTTGGAAAACAAAGTTTTCACGGATTTACTTAGGACCCAGATACATGAAACAGCCAAGGCCCATCCGGTGATCCCGCTGGCCATTTTAAAAAGCGACTCTTCCGGCATGGCATTTGCGACGATGAATGAAAGAGCCGAACTAATGCATAAAAGGAAGGAGTCTTTAAATCCTGATACTGCGTTTAGGAGAATAGGGTTCATTTGAGATAGGGTGAAATCTTGCGAGGAAATCAGGACTCTGCGGGAAGCGGCTCAGGCTCAGGCTCGGGAATCGGGACAACAGAATAAACCCCGTCCGTAAGTTGCAGCTCGCGCCCGGCGACAACGATCACACGCTCCTCTAAATCCGTTCGGGATAGAATCTGGTTTGCCACCGTTCCAAACGCGTAATGGTCGGAAAGAAGCTGGTCCACGCGATCCTTACCAATAACGGCAAGGGTTTCATTTAGCACGGCATCAGGCAGTCCCCAGAGGGTTGCGTGCGAGGCGTTGAGGGTGCGTGCGATATATGAGGCCGATCCGGCGACGGTTGACGCGCTGCTCTCGATTTTATCGAGAGCCAGGCGGGCGGGTGTTTTTTCTGGTGTGTAGTTCATGCTGTTATGCTGCTCCTAGTGTGGTAATGGTTCCTGAAGACCCGATGTATTTTAAGGCCCCCGCTTCGACGTATAAAAGACCGCCTCCTGTGGGCGTGGCTGGCGCGGCTGACACGTTGGCGATGAAAACCGATCTATCCTCACGAATTTCTACCGCTGTCACCAACGCGTTCTGAGAGGTTCCAGAAGTTCCCGCTGTGGCGACTTGGAAAATGTGCTTTCCGCCTGCCCCGGTTCCGGTTCCTTGCGATGCAGAATAAGTCCGGTTAGCGCCTGCGGTATTGCTGGTGCCGGTTGCGACGGATTGCACGCTAGATGTTTGCGCTACCGGGGCCGCGGCATCAGCTAGTCCTTGCTGGATATTTCCCGCTGCTGCTCCTCTAGTTAAAAAAGTATCTTTTGATCCTGAAGAGGTGCTGTCATCACTATTCCAAGCCACCGTATTTCTTTTGCCTAATATGAGCCCGCTGCCATTTCCAAATCCCAGTCCATCTAATGAACAAACATTGCTCAATTTCAAAACGCGATTGCTGAGAGTGGTAGCGCCGTCACCACTAGTTAAAACTCCGCCAGATGTAAAAGAAAAAACCGTTGAGTAGGCAGCTCCATTGATCGAGCTTTGCAAAGCCCACGAGCCTGTCGGATTCGTGGTCCCTTGAACGGGTAGGACATACGCTCTAAATCTAACGTCCTGAGAAGCTGCGGTGGCGGTCGTCTTCCATCCGTTCCCCGCCCATATAGCAGAAGGGGATGCCGATTGCACTCCAGCCGTTGCCGCAGTTGCGTTAATAAGCGTTTGCCCGGTGTTAGGTGTAGCCCCAGCGGATGAGAATGTAATCGTTTGCGATTGCAGAACGCCGCTCGATAAAGTCAGTCCGGAAACGCCGCTAAATGATCCAGCGTTATTGTATTGCACGTCACCGGATGATCCGCCTGGTGATTTGATGTCGGACGTTAGCGCGATGGTGCCGGATGCGTCTGGAAGAGAGACGCTTCTAACTCCGGCGGACGAGCTTGTAAGCAAAGTGTAATTTCCACTTGCGTTGGAATACAGATAGAGACTTCCTTGGGAAGTCGCGTCCGGCTCTATGCCAATTTGAATTGCAGAGCAACCTACATCCGTTGCCTTTGCAAATGACAGAAAAAAGTCATTGCTGCCAATTTGAAAAGCATTATTTGCATTTGGAACAATGTCCCCATTCATCACTGCCGCGCCCAGACTCGGCGTGGTGAAAGATGGGGAAACGAGCGGGGCTTTGAGCGCAAGGGCGGTATTAAGGTCGGTCTGACTCGATAGCGTGCCGGTAATGCTGCCCCATGTTGCGCTCCCGCCGCCGCTCCCGCTGTCGCCGGTCATGTAAAAATCGAAAGTTACAACCTCGTTGTTTGTAAATGCAGAGCCCGAAACGTAGGTCCCGTTGATGTGGAAATGGCTTCCCTCGTCTGTGACGCTGGTAACTAGGAAGTTGAAATTGCTGGTGTCGGAGTTTGAGTTGCTACGGATGAGCACACGGGCTTTTGTCGTCGAGGTCGAGTCGTCAATTAAAGCCAGCAATGCGGTGTTGTCGGAACCATTAAAATCCGTGTCACGAATGGCAATCTGGGTGACGGCACTTAAGGTTGCGCTGTTGAATTTCAGATATCCTGGACTTGGCGCGCCGGGATTTGTGCTTGTGCTGAAGGTGTATTTCAGTCCAGTGCGGTCGCCTTGGGCTCCGGTTGCGCCGGTTGCGCCGGTTGCGCCGGTCGCTCCGGTCGCGCCGGCTGGTCCACTAGCAGCTTGGTCAACCGTCAACGTGACGGTTTCCTCGTTTGCGTCAGTGACGCTAATTGTGATAGTTTCGGCCATGGGTCAGGTTGTTGCGTCGTTGAGAATCGGGATGGTGCCCGCCAGATATGTCTTCACCTGTGACGCGGCGTCGGTGCATTCGATGGACCAATACCACGTTCCGACGGCGAGCGTTAGAACCCGGCTGTCCACCGTGAAAGCCCATGATCCCGCGCTGGTGATGGTGATGCCGGACGAGCTGGCAAGGGACAGCCCGAGCGTTCCGGCAGAATCTCGGAAGTGCATTCGAACGCTGGAAAGGGTTGAGGCAAACGCGTTTCCGGTGGACGCCATGGAAACAGTCAGGCCGTTCCAAGTATCACCGTAAACCACCGGGGCGAGCTTCAATTTTGCGGGGCGTGCCATAGCTTATTTTCCAATCGCAGTGATGTTGAGAACGGTTTTTGCGGCGGTGGCTGTGATGACCAGATCCGCCGTGAGCATTGTTCCAGTGGTTCCGGTCAAGGACTGGTAGAGATACGGCAGGAGGAAAGTCTGCGTGCCGTTGGTCGCCGTGCCGGAACCGCTCACGACGTCAATAAGCAGTCCTTGCAGCGTCGTGATGCTGGTCAGCGCCGCGCCCCGAAAGTCTTTCGTGTCCCCGCCAACCGTGATGCTGGTGCCGCTGGTGACGACGCCTGCGGTCGTGTTCGCGGAGGTTGCGGCGGCGGTCAGCCCAAGTCCCGAAGGAATGGCCAGGTTCGTTCCTGCTTCGTTCGCGTATTTGTAGCCATTGGCGTCCACGATGCGCGTGAAGAGAATGTCAGCCCCGCTGCTTGTCACGGTCCACACGGCGGCAAGGGCAGCGTTTGCGGCCAATCCTGCGGCGAGAGCGGCAGCAACAAGCGTGGCAGTGTTGCTGGCGGTCGTGAGCGCAACAACGACGGTCAGGGGAGAGCCTGTTACGGCTGCGCTGGTGAACGTCAGGGAACAGTTGCCGTTCGATGTGCAGCCGGACGCGGCGACGACGGTAGCGGTTTCAACTTGCGCGGTTCCTGCCACATACGCCGTGCCGCTCGCGGTGTTGGTTTGAACGTCGAGAGTAAGCGTATTTGTCGAGGTTGTTAGCTCGGCTTTCACGCCGTAACCAATCGTGCCGGTCGTCAAAGAAACGGACTTTTGAGAGGGCCCGATTTGACACGAACCCGATTGAAGGTCAGTATCGGCGAACGTCCCGACACAGTTGAGGCCGTAGATTGCGGATGCGGATGAAATCGCCATGAACAGAGGCTTGCGGAGGGCAGGCGAATGTCAAAACCGGGCAAGATAGCGATGCGGCCACAGAATGCTTGACCGCTCGCAATTCGTCACGATGCGGCGGCAATTCAACAATCGCCACCATTCTGCCAGATACGGACGCGCGTCGGATTCCGTCCGGTCAAGGTCGGTTGCCATCGGGCGCGAGGTTTGCGGGATGGCGCGGGGTCCGATTAAATCAGAGACTTCGACGCGCATGGAATCGCAAAGTGTCGGCACCGGGCCGGAGGTTTCGGCCAGAGCGTCGTGAATCTCCTCGCTGATGGATTCGAGCGATCCGGCATCCCAGAACAGTCCGCGAAAAACCACGCCCAAATCGTGACGCGGCATGGCGGGCAGTTTCATCGCCGCGAAGATCCGCGACACAGCATCGGGGAACGCATCGTCATCCACCGGGGTTCGCCAGAGGTAGCCGATCCGGTTTCCGACAGGGGAATCAAACATTTCGACTCCCGGCAATCCATCCGGGAAAACCGTTCGGTGCCCGCATGGACATTCCGGCCCGATGGCCCAATCAATGACCGGATATGGATCGCTGGCGATGGCGCGGGCGATCAAGCGGACGCGAGAGCCTAGCCCGTGAATGGCCGGGATGGGTTTCAAATGCGCCATCAGGTGACATACGTTAGGTAGGTGACGGAATCCGTATCAAGCGAGCCTTCATGGCCTGGACGGGTGTCGCCGCTCGCAAATTTCCCGACGTAGTCACCATTCCTCCAGCACAGGTAATGATCGGAAACAGCGGACAATCCACCGCCTGAATCGTGAACCACATAAACACGCTGATCTAGGTTGTGCCCCCGATGACGTAGTGAGATATGGCTGCCTGCCAGATAGTAATCCAAATAGGCGGGTTCGTCACCAACTGCGGCACGGAGAACGGCGATTTTGTAGTGAAATTCTCCATTTGTTCCTACGCCTGCGGATGCCGTTGGATCAGGATTGGTCGAATTGGCGTCTTCAGCTTCGACCACCAGAGCCGATGTATTAAGATCGCCGTCAGGGTAGAGTGTGACTTTAATAGAAATTTGTTGGCCTGCGGTGATTGCCACGTCTGTTCTCGCGCCTCCAAATGTTCCAATGCCTGTCGGATAAGCGATGCCCAGCGCTCCGGTGTTGCCGTTACCGCCACGATGATCCACGACAAACCCGTCCGTGATAGTGAAGGTGAACGTGCTGCCGCCATCGGTCGTGATGAGGGTCGGCCAGAATGGCGGGACGGTGTTTGTATCCGTGTTTCGGGTTCGTTTTTGAGGAACGGCGCGATCTCTGAGTTGCTGAAGCGTCCGATTGATTGCGACAAATTGATTCAGCACGTCCATTCCCGGCCTCGGGTTGTGCGGCATCGTCACTGTTCCGATCATTTTTTGGTTCATTCGCCTTGTAGGAAAGAATCATGCCCGCCACGGTCGGAAAGCAAAAACGAAATTTCATTCTGATAGTGAAAGCCTGCTTCGCCTGTCGCATCGCTTCCAGATTGCTCTTGGTTGGCCCCGGTCATCATCCAGTCTCTTCCGCCGTTCGGTGTTGGCGGATTTCCTGGAGGTTCCACAATGCGCGACAAAGAATTGAGTTGGGCGTCTGTCATCCCGGCTTCGCCCTCCCATCGCTTTATCCACTCGTAAGACCCAAGCTTGTAAGTCGACACTCCTTCCGACAATCTGATAGCAAATTCTATCGCGTTCGCGCTGGCAAGTTGATCCCCCGAAGGTCTGACAGAATACATATCGTCGCCAGCGGACCCCTCACCAGTGCGAACCGCCAACACATAAGTTCCCGCCGAAAATGGATCTTCAATATATGACCACTCCCCGGTTGCCAGTTTTCCGAGCGAGTTCCTTTCTTTTCTGGAAAGTGCTTTCCATTTGGGGTTGTTTTGAAACGGCTCCTCGGACAATGTTCCGCGAAGTGAGTATGTTGGGAATGTGACAGCAACAGCTTCCCCGTCCTCGACAGTGTATTCGCTTGTATAAAACCCTACAAACTCTGCCGTAATTTTCGTGTATCCGCCTTCAACGGTTGAAACATTTGAGATGCTTATGAGTCTCAGGAAATGATAAAAAGCGTCGCAATTCGGATCTAGATCGGTCGCCCTTTTGCCAGCAGGAAAAAGATTGCGGATGGCAGGCAAATCTAATCCTCCTTTTTTGATGATAAAGGATTGAGATCCTGACCACCCGCCATGTTCATTTTGACTGGCGTTGAAGTCTGACTGCGGATAGATCGTGCCCGCGACAATTCCGTGAATGATTGCGCTCATTACATTTTGCTTCCTTTGGTTGCTGCCGCTCGCGTGTTTGCTTCGATTTTGTCCATTTTTTCACCGAAGGCTTTAAGACTGGCTTCTATGAAAGCAGGTGATTGAGGACTTCCTTTATATGGCGCTGGCGTCGTTCCCATAATGTTTTGCGCCTGCTCTTTGATTCCGCGATTTATTAAGGCGGCTTCTAGCTGTTGCTCGAATGTCGCGCCTCTGTCCTTCGGGCTTAGGCTTTGCCTTTGTTTGTCAGTGATACCCACCTGCATTCCGGCGAGCAAGTCGCCAATTCCGTTCCATACCTTTGTCAATCCAGTATATGAAGCGGCCTCGAATCCAGCAACAATCAGATCAGCAATAAGCTTTCCAATAGCCACAAATTTATCGTGATTGCCATTGACGCTTTCTGCTATCGCTTGACCAAAGTAAGATCCAATGGCGCGGAATTGCTCAATGAACTGCGGAATGTTTTCGGTGATCGCATTCGCCGCAACCTTCAATCCTTCATTCATTCCGGTTCCGAACGATTGCGTTAGTTGGGTCCATTGATCTTTCATCATGGAAACCCGACCCGAGAAAGTCTGAGACATTTTGGCGTTCAGTCCGAAAAACCGCCCGCCCTCGCTGGTGGCCGTTTTCATCGCGTCGGCAACCTCTGAAAAAACAACCTTGTGATCAGCCATGCGGTCTTGCAGTTGATCCGCCGTCTCTCCGGTTTTCTTCATTATTTCCGTCAGCGGATTGAACCCTGCTTCATTCAGTTGCCGCACCTCCGTCCCTAAGATATAACCCAAGTTTTTTACTTGACCAAAAGCATAAGCCAATCGACCAAACCTTTCCTCGCTTCCTCCGCTGATTTCGGATAGCTGTTCGATGTGCTTTGCTGTGTCTTCTGCGGAGTTTCCAAACAATAAAAGCTGCCTAGCGCCCTCGGCGATATCCGTTAGCTCAAGCGGTGATTCAACGGCGATTTTGCGGAGTTGCGAAATTAGCTTGTCAGTTCCAGTGGAAGACCCGGTAAAAATATCAAAGTTTGCCTTAATGTTCTCAAGGTTGGCGGCAGCATCAGAAGACGCCTTTCCGAATGCCACCATTCCGCCAATTAGAGCGGTCGGGGCGAGCATGGCGGAAAGTTGCGCGAACGGCTTCACGATGGAACCAATCCCGCCCATCGCGAGACTTCCGAAGGATTTTGACAGGTTGGCAAGCCCGCGTTGAACTGCTTTTCCGTCAAACCCAACCGTTAGTGTCGTGCCTACGCTCATCTCGTTATTCCTCCATGATCCATTTGTGCGCCCGTTTGCTCATCTTCTCGAAGCGTTCCGCAAGATCCGCTTCCGCTTTGCCCGTGTCCATTGGCGACTCCACATCCATTCCCTGAGAACGCCAGTAGCAGGCCAGCAGTTGATTGCCCAAGCCCACAGGCATTTGATGCCGCGCTTCCTGCCACGGAATGCCGCACTGCCCAAGAATGAAGATGATGGTTGCCAGTGAGCATGAGCTTACCTTTTCGGACTTGGTTTGGGTGCCGCCCCCTGCGCTTTTTTTGGGACGACAGCGGTGGCGAAGTATTTGGAAAGCTCCCGTTGCGCGTGAACCTGGGCGAGTTTGAAATCGGCGGCGGACAGCCCATGCATGAATGCGTTGACGTTCTCCGCAAGTTTGGCTTTCGGCATCCGTTCGATTTCGATGCTTGGGACAGTGAAGACGTAGCAAAGCTCGCCAATGTTCTTCATGCTCGGCTCGCCTCCGCAAAGCGCGGGATTCTTGCGAACGTCGCGGAGCCAATCCAGCAGCCAGAATGACGCCGGGTAAAGAGTGAATTTCTTGTGATCCTTGGGCGCATCCAAGGCTGTTTCGCGCTGTGCTTTTTGTCTTTTCATGGGGTGAGGTTTTGTCCTTGTTGGTAGCCGGGAATCCATTTTCCATCCTTTTCTACCGGGATGAATTCTGTGATACCTTGCTTGTTTCTAATGAATACTCGCGCAAAGGCGTTAGGGCGAACGCGAATTCTTGCTTTGCCTTCAGGAAAGCCCGACAAAGGCAAGGCCGATCCACTTCCGAAAATTGCTTTTGGTATTCCGATTATTGCGGCCATGGTCTTATCTTAGGTGAGAGAGCAGGTAATCCTTGATCCGTTTCGGCGCTTTGGCCGGGATGACGGAAAACGCCTTGCCTTCGCTTATCATGTTTTTGACGCGGCCCTTGGATTCCGTTTGTTTAGTGGCTGTCACCATGTCCATCCGGTTACGGATGAACGCAAGAACGTAGGAGGCGGGTGATTCAGGCGAGGCTTGGCAGGTTTTCGTGATGGCTTTGAACGTCGCCCTAACCGCATCCATGGGCATGTCCAGAAATGCCGCCGCGTGTTCAAGCCATTGGTCAAGGTTTGAGCATCCACGCGGGCGGGCGGTGATGAAATCCATTAGGATCGTCATCGGGTGAGTCGGATAGGACAGCTTGAACGGCATCGCGTCGGACCACGCCGCCATCATTTGAACGGATTGAAACCGCCCGCAGTAGGACAAATGCCCGACATGAAATCGCGTGTAATCCTTGCCGTTTTCGCACGCGATCAAACGCACGGGTTCCGTTGGGTCCGGTGGAATCCCGAGAGTGACGAGAGACGCGGCGAGGTTGATGTCGCCGGTCCCAAATGAGGCTTGTCCTGTCATGGTTAGATGGTCCGGTTATGAAACCGTAGATGGCGCGTTGTTGGCAATCAGCGGCTTGTAAATGGCGGTGATGTCGCCGGTTTCAAACTCGGTCCCGGAGCGGGTGAGGGTCGCGCCTGAAACCATCAGACCGGCGTTGGCAACGGGCGTGGTGAACAGGTTTTTCGAGTTCGTGGCGAGGCTGTCAGCGGACGAGTTCGCCAACGTGAGAGCGGCGGCAAGGTCTGGCACAAGGCCGGTGGCCTTGACTGCCACGACCCCGGAACATGAAACCTCGGCAGAGTCGTTGTAGAACGAAATGCCAACGTCGCAACCGATATGGTTTTTCGCCATCGCGGTGTCTGCGGTGTAGGTGGTGGTCATCTGGCCGACGATCAATCCTGTGGCGGATGAATCGTCGGTGACGCCAAAACGTGAGGCTCCGTGAACTGTTGCGGACATGATTTTGTGAGTGAAAGTTAGTGATTCGGACAGGCAATCACGGTCATCTGAATGGAAGAAACCCGCCTGCCTTCACGCGCCTCAACCGTTGGGGACGAGGCGCGGATGTCAAATATGGTCGTGTCGTTCAGACCGTCGCAGAATTGGATGGATCGGAAGTCAGCAAGAATCTGATACGCGGCGGTTACGATGGCTCGGTGGGTTTCCAGCGTTGTGCCTTCCTGCGCCTCTTCCTCGGGGACGGAATGGATTTCAGCGGTGATGGTCAGTGCATCAACCCCGCGCATAATAACGCCCTCTTGTTCGACCAGCCCGGCGCCCTGGTCAACGATGGCGATGAGCGGAAAAACGGCGTCCGTAATTTCCCCGTTGAGGACGATGGGGATATCGTCAAGCGCGGCGTGGTTCGGCGTCTCTGACTGAATCAGGGTCCGGAGGGATTCTTTCACGTTGTCGGCTGTCATACTTTGTCGAGTTTGGCTTTGAGAGCTTTCCGATACCAAGTGATGGTTTTCCGCGCCCCGAATGCGACGGCGGAACGCTTGCTAGAATCCTTCAAAACCCATGAGGAGGCGGAATGCGCGGCCTTGTTTTCGAGAACCGCGACAGGCGAAAAGCCGGATTTTGCCGGGATGCCATGACCTCGGGAGGCGTGTTTTTGAGAGTAGGCGAGAAAGTTTTTCCCGATGGCAATCCGGTCTTGGCCGGTCTGGTGCTTTGCGATGTCCTGCCCCGCGCCAATCCACGCTCCCTTGGCGATCCCTGCCAGTTTGAATCGGTCGCGCATGGCTTTTTTGAATGTCGCCTCCGTGCAAACTTTGCGTTCGGAAAGCGGCATGTTTTTCGGTGTCCTGCCGTTTTTGCCCCGCGTTGATTCGATCCATGCGTTGACGCCCTCGGGCGAGTGCAATCCTTTCTTGTTGGATGCGCCAACCTTCGGAACGATTAGAACCACTGACATTGCGCCCGCGGTAATGGCGTTTTCCTGCTTGGCTTTCGTTTTGGTTTGGCCGAACACCTGAGTTTGAACCGCTAGATCCCGACAAACAGAAACGCCCCATCGGATGACGGCTTGAGCCGATGTTTCACCAAACGCTTTTGCCGCTTTTTTCAGCGAGCGTTCAAGCGCCGGTAAATCGAATTTCGCCGTGACCACGCGGCGATGATTCGGGACGGCGGGCGGATGTCAAAAATCAAGCCTTTGTCGGGGTCTCCAGCATCACCTCAACAAATCCGGCCCCGATGCGGACGCGCCGAACGCGGAACGTGATGCCTCGGGCGGTCGCTTTCTGGTTCACGTATTCCAGCCCGGCGAGCGGATAAACGGCATCCCACGCGGCACGACGAACCACCGCAACAAGCGCGTTGTCCGGGTCGTTGCCGAACTCAGTGAACTCCTTGCCGCTCGCGATCTCATTCAGGACGGCGAGGACAGCGGTTCCGCTGCCGATGGTCAGATTCTCCTCGCCGATAATTGACGCGGCCCGGGGAGCAACAGCGGCCATGAATGCGGTCAGGAGGGACATGGAGAATTAAGGTTAGGAAAAAGGCGGCATCCGTTGCCAGATACCGCCTTCCCGTATGAATCCAACACTAGAGAGAATTATCCGAGAAGCGTTGCCACGAACTCGGACTTCCAGACTTTCGCCTGATAGTAGCAGACGATTTCCATCAGGTTCATGCCGTAGCCCTTGTAAAGCGCCACTTCAAAGACCAGACCAGAAACCGGATCAACCACGGTCATGCGATCTTCTGCGATGTCGCCGCCGTCTGGCATTGCAGGCGGGCGGATGGCGAGTTCGATTGCGGAGCGATGGAACAACACGTTGCCGGTGTAGCTGTCGCCAATGGTGACCGCTTTTCCGTCAACGATTGCACCACGCAAGCCCGGCTTGGCGATGATGATATTGCCAGCGGTTGCGGTGAGTCCGGTATTGATGACGTATTTTCCGGCAGTCGGCTCGTCGGCAATCGTCACGATGTCGCCAGCCTTAAAGCCGGTCGTGTTGACCGTGCCGCCGTCAATGCTGATCGTGGTGGATCCGGCGGTGATGTTGCCGTTGTTGATGACGTAGGAAGCGCCCGCGCCTTTGGTGTGAGCGGCAACGCCAGCGGATTGTTTGATGGCCACGCCGTCGATGTCGAGGAGTACCCCTCCACGCAGTGTTTCCGCCGTGCCGGATTCGTTCACCTTATAGATGTGCGAAAGCGTTTTCAGGTTGGTCGCCGCGCCAGTGCTGAGAACCAGTGAACGCTGGCCATCTTGCGGAGCGCCGTTGTCTGTCAGAATCTGATTGCACTGAGGGATGAGCGAATGAACGGACGCAAACGGCGTGGTTCCAGCGGTTCCGACAGCGCGGGAAGCGCCGTTTTTGGCGACGGTTCCGATGTGTGATTCGATGGCGTTGACGATTGCACGGATCCCTTGAGCGAGGACGTTCTTAACGAAGTTGTCCCGGCCTGCGGTGTTGTCGAGCTGGCGAAGCGTCTCACCCTTAAGCGGGATGTTAATGCGGGCGACTTGACCAATGGTCATTTCCTCGACGGTCGAGGTCATGTCATCGCCAGCCGGAACGGTCATTGCCGGGGTGTGATCGGTATTCAGCGTGGGTTGGCCAGCGACGAAACTTTTAACGGTGCCGTTGATAGAGACGCCTTCGCTGCCAGAGTTGACGAGGACGGACGATGCAAAGCCGACAGGTTCGCGGCAAACAATGTCGCGAGCCTCATAGATGAGTTCGGTAAAGCCTGTGAGAGTTTGGGTATTAGCCATTGTAGTTTATTGGTTGGAGAATTTGGTGAGTGATGGTTAGTCGATGATCTTGGTTTTGGCGGCGATGACCGCATTGCGGGACGGGTGATCCAGTTTGTTGAATTCGGCGCGGGTGATGGTTGCGGTTAGAGTGGAAGCTCCCCCGCCTTCAATCGCGAGCGGAGCTGAAACCCCGGCAGCAGCAGCGATCTCAACAGCCTGTTGTGCGGTTGAGTTTTTCGCGGCGTCAAGGTCGGCGGTAAGGGTGGCGATGGTCGCGGCTTGGGTGGCGACGAGCGATTCCGCAACGGTCAGATTGCCGGTCGCGGTTTCAAGTTCGGTCTTCAGCGTGGCGGCCTGTTCGAGATCGGTTTTCATCGTCTCGATTTGGTCGGTTAGCGTTTTGACCTCATCCGCATGTGCGGCATCAGCCTGTGAGATTTGAAGTTCAAGCGCCGTTACGCGGTCTTGAAGTTCCTTGTTGGATGCGGTTGCAAAAAGTGCCATGGCGGTGATGTGTGTTTGGAGATTTAGGCATGAGAGGCGGATGTCAAACGGGGTTTTTTAGCACTTGGCGGGCGTCCTCGTAGGTGCCGATTCTGTCGGAAAGCCCAAGAAGCAGCGCCGTTTCTCCCGAATACCAACCGGCCCGCCAGACTTCCGGGTCAAGGATGGCGTTCGCTTTTGCCCGACCGTTAGTAACATGGTCGCGAAACGCTTTGCCCGCCTCGTTGACGGATTCTTGCAGGAACGCCAGTTGCGCTTCGTCCGGTTCAAGATGAAAGGTGGATTTCAAATCCGCATGTTCGGAGACGATGGCTTTAAAATTCACGCCCCATTTCTGCCAGAATTCCGAGCAATCCTGCCAAGACATGATCGTTCCAATGTTGCCGATGATAGCGGATTTTGACGCCACAATTCCTTGGGTTCCAGCGGCAAGCTTGTAGGCAGCGGAACATGCCAGCCCGTCGCAGTATGCGAGAGTTGGAATCGGGCACCCGGCAATCATTTCCGCGCATTCGATGTTTCCCAGAACCGTGCCGCCCGGGGAGTTGATTCGGTATTGGATACCTTTCGCACCAGCGGTGATCGCTCCCGATGTTTCCGCGATGATCGTTTTGTAACGGATTGCCAGCCCGACCTTTTCGTAAATCGGCCGACAATCGTTCATCAAAGCACCCCGAATCTCGATGTGGGCGATTCCGTCAGAATCGATCGATGCGCCTTGCCGCAAGGTGTAGTATTCGGAAAGCCAGTCGTCGGACGATTCCGATGTCTTGCGCTCGGAAAGTTCCAACGCGGAAAGCGCCAGCTCAACGGCGGGAGCGTCGTGGATCATCCATAGATTTCCGCGAAGGGACGCCAGCATTTTCAACTGGCTGATAGTTGGGGTGAATGAAATCATGTGTCCTCCTCGTCGTCTTGGGTGGTTTGAGTGGTTTCTGGCGGGTCGCTAGGTTCGGTTTCTTTGACCTCGTTCGGCGTCATCATGCACATTTCCCGGTCTTCAACGGTGATGTCATAGCCGGACGCCTTGGAGATTTCCTCGGAAACTTGGCGGGCGATGACCTTGCGTTCCGCGACAATGTAGGCGCGGCGATAGTGAAGCTCGGTGGAAGTCATCCCTTTCGCTTCCGCGATTTCGTCGGTATTCCGTCGCCCGTCGCGCCATTCCTCGCCCTCCATTTTGGATTCACGACCATCGTCAACGGATAGACGCGGAGGTTTGGAAAACTCCCATGAAAACGGGTGATCGAGGAGCGGAACGCGGTTTCCTTTCTGGAAAACGGAATATGCCCATGCGAGAGCAGATAGGGCGGGGCGACGGAGGTCTCTTTGCCGATGAACCACAAAATCCCGGCACTTCGAAACCTCCATTCTTGTGTCTGTCCCTTGACCGCTGCCTTTCCAAATGGCATAGGACCATACCGGCGCGAGACTCATCCGAATCATCCGGTCCTGGAAGTTTTCCCACATGTCGCCGGGGCCTTCGTGTTTCACCTGCTCCATTTTCTCGCCGGTTCCGGCTTGATGATAGACGATGCCGCCCGGCACTGGCTGAACCATGCGCTTGCCTTCGGTGCCGTCCGGGTTGGTGACGGAAACAACGGAATTCATTGGATCATCCGGGTCCGGGCCTCCGGTTTCGTTGAAGACCGTTAGGTGAAGGCGGGAAATCAGTTGCTGCCGGATGCGTTCATCCTCGGTGGACGCGAGACAAGCGGCGATGTCCTGAAGCGCATGTGTGAATTTCGGCACGCCCCGGTTTTGTTCCGAAAAGTCGGGGTCAAAAATGTGGATGATGTTTGCGGCGTCAACGTCTGAAAACGATTCCATCCGGTCGCCGGTTAGGATTCGATAGCCTACAGCGCGGCCTTCCGTGTTGAGAATGATTCCATCCGAAATCCGATAGCCCTTGAACTTGCCCTCGGAAACCTTGTCGTAATCGCCAGCGGATCCAACACGATGCGCCGGGATGACTTGAATGCGCGGGAATCCGTCCTTGCCGATGACTTTCAGCCAGAATTCGTCACCCGCCCGGTCAATGGCGATGGACGCCAATTGCAGCGTTTTGTGCCAATCGAAAACCCCGCCTTTGACGTTGCAATTCGGGAACCAGACCTTGCGGAGAAACGTGGAAATCTGCTTGCCGTCCTTCATGTCCGACTCGCCGGAATAAGTTGGCAGGAATGATTCCCCTACACTTTTTCGGGATTTCTGGTCCACCGCGCCTTTGATGACCCCGACGTTCGTATAAAGCCGGGAGGACAGCGAACGGATGGCCCGCGCATCACCAGCCGGAATCAGCTTGTCAATGTCTCCGGTTCGGTCTTGGTAGACGACTCCACGTGAACGATTCCGCTCTGCCGCGTGAGCGTATCGGTTCGGCGCACTGTAGGGTTGCCCCCATTCGTTGAGAATTGCCATGGTTAGAATTCAGGAATGGTTTGGCTCGGCAGGACGTGGCCCGCGTCGTCCATTTTGCAGACGATTCCGAGAAGCGTGAGCCGGTCCTTGGCTTTCAGCCCTTGCGCGGCGGTGAAGGTTTGGCCGTTCATTGTGCCGGATGTGACCTGTGCAGCGGCGTTCGGGTCGGTCAGCAACGACAACGCCAGAGACGCCCGTTCGGCGCGGATTGCCGCCATCGCCGATTCGTCATCCCGTAGCGCGGCGAAAATAGTTTGGGCGGTGCTGTAAAGGGACACGCCGGAATCGTTGGGGAGGCGGGGCGAATGTCAAAACGGCGGTTATTCGGGGGCGGCTGGCGACGATTCCTGTTTCGCGGGAGTCGGCAAAGAGTCGAACAGACGCATCATAAGCGCGGCGGCGATTTGATAGACAAGACAATCCCAAAGGTGGTTTTCCCGGTTCTTTGTAACCCATACGGACTCCTCTTGGCCGGTCTTTGGCGAGCGAATCATTTCCCGACGCTCGGCCTTCATGTGCTTACCGAAGGTTTTTGAAAGGTCGGAGGGGAATTCGATTTCCGCGCCGTTGCCCGTGATGATTGCGTGAAGGATATCCTTGACCGGGTTTGTGGCCACGAAAACGAATTGAACGATTGCTCCTCGGGGTGATCTTGCCCGCTGGATTTTCGAGTAGAGACGTTCCGTTTTTGTGCCGTTTTGTGCGACATGAGCAAAGCTTCTCTTGTTGCCCTCTCCCTTAATTCCGCGCCAACCGTGGATCGCCATCAAGTTAAAAATCCGCCCCTGGTCATAGCCGATGTCTATCCAAACGTCAGGCGATTGGACGCCATATCGGGTTTGTAACGCGACAAGCACAGACTCTTCTTTGCCGTCGCTCTCAACGTGACCTTCCCAAAGAATCCGACTTCCCCCACCAGATTTCCACGCCTGAACGATTGCCCAAAAGTGGGTTCCTTGAACGTCCACGGTCATAAAACGAGCGTTCCGGCGGGAACCTTCTGCGCCCATCATTCCCTCGTTTTCAATCGGCTTGCCGTCTTCGTGTTCAAGCTTTGAAAAGTCGGATCGGGAAATCTCAACCTTCACATCGGCCATGTCGTCGGACCAGAAGTTAGCCCGCCGTTTCTGCCACCATTGCCGGTATTTTTCGACAACCCCAGCCTTAACCAGTCGCTTTCCTTCCAACCACCCAAGAACCTCGTCCGACCATGGAACCCACCAGACGGCGAGGGAATCGACATGGAAACCCGCGTAGCCGGTCAGAGCGTTCGGATTGCTGGCGACGTAGCCCATTGAGCCGTTGCCCATGTTGGAGTTCGCCAGCTTGCGCCGAACCATGGCGGTGTCCGCATATTGCGCTCGGCAGGAAATGCATTCAAGCCGTGCCGTTTCCGCCGTGGCTTGCTCGTCAATCTGCCCGTCTTCCCGGTGGATCATGTCGAACCGGAGGGAATCCCATGAGTAAATCTGAGGGGTTTTGCACTTTTCGCACTTCCAAGAGAAATTAGACTGCGGGGTCTTCTTCCATTCAAGATCCAGTTCCTTGTCGGTTTCGCCACCTTGGGAGACGAGGAAAACCTTCCGGTTCCATCGGTTATGATGACGGGCGAGAAATTCCCGGATGAGTCCCGCTGTCCATTTCCAAACCTCGTCGCCGTAAAGCCAGCGGCAGGATTTCTCTTGGAAGTTGCTCATGTTCGCGCCTCCCATGACGAGCGCCATGTGGGGGAAGATGATTTCCAGTTTGCGCGACAAGCTCCGGTCTTCCGGCCATAGACCGTTCATGGACTCACAGGCTTTGAGGGTCGGGATGAGTCGAGTTTCGGCCCAAAACTTCGCGTCGGGATCGGTCTGCGATGCGTAAAGCAGATTGCCAGGATCTTCCGAAACAACGTAGGGAATCAACGCTTCTGCCAGAGTGGATTTGCCGGATCCGGTCGGGGCGATGATGACGCACTCCCGCGTTTCCGCATCCGCCGCGCATTCCATCGGTGCTTTCCACCATGGCGTTTGTTCGGGATCGAACGATGACGAGCGTTCGGAGTTTTGGATTTTGACGTGCTTCTGCGCCCATTGCCACGGTTGGAGTCGGGTTGGAGGACGGAAGCCAAGGCGGGCGCCGGAAACGACCGGATCAATCGTAGAGGTTTCCGGCTTCATCGGATAGGCGGGTGAGAATGTCGGTGATGGACGAACGGATGAGCGCGGACATGGTGGAGGCTGGGAGCCCCTCTAATCTCGGTGGCAGGTCGGACGAGAGCTTGAGCAGTTCGGCACGGGCGGCGGAACAGACGCGGGTGATGGACGCCTTGACCTGTCCGACCGGAACCAGATCGCCGGTTAACTCCCGGACGTTGGCGGCAATTTTCAGCGCCTCCAGCTTGGTCTTGTAAATCTTGATGTCGTCGTGAACCTCGCTTGCCAGAATCAGCCGTTCGATCTCGGCAACGGTTTGCTCGGGTGATTCGACAAACGGGATGTCCGGGGGTGCGACGGGCTTTGAGAGCTTGGCGTCTTTGGCGATGCGCGGGCGGCGGTTTCGAAGGTGTTCGGCAAGCTCCGCAGCGTTCCAGACGTTGACGCCGGCTGATTTTGCGGCGTCCAAAACGTCCCGCGTGATGTCGTTTTTTACACAGATTTCCGCCAGTGTTTTTTTGCTCATTGGTTCTTAGTGGGTTACGTCCAAAGGGTTTGAATTATGCACGCCAGCCTCCCTCGCGACGCAG
>Ga0208916_10000151_pt1 | contig 33759 bp, 54 predicted proteins | sample DEB19_08_DNA_5_FD_184523 | JGI IMG/M metagenome (GOLD analysis project Ga0208916, IMG submission 184523) | Aqueous microbial communities from the Delaware River and Bay under freshwater to marine salinity gradient to study organic matter... | ecosystem: Environmental > Aquatic > Marine >... | reverse complement strand
ATGCCGAATTCTTGGGGGTAAGTCTGACATGCGTTTTATTGTGGGCAGAAAATAGGGTTATTTTTTAGGTTTGCGCCTGCCATTTAGCAGGGCATGGCGGTTGTTTTCAGCAATGGTACACCACTCAAGATTTACTGCCCTATTGTCTAGGCAGTCTGAGTTGATATGGTTTACCGCCGGCTTGTTTTCAGGGTTTGGAATAAAGGCTTGTGCTACTAGCCTATGCACCATCAAAGTTTTTGGTACACCAAATAGGCAGGGTCTAACCATGCGGTAACCTTTGCCATCCAAGTACATGTTTAGTAATTTGCCCTTGCGGTTTGTCCAACGCGGCTGGCTATAGCGGTCTTGCCTAACATACATGCCTCTGTCTAATGAGCGTACATTACCTAAATTGCTCACTTGATAGTGACCCTCATAGCCAATAATGTCAGACCATTTCTCCAATTCATTCATTAAAAGCATTTTACCATAGGTTGTTGTATAATCATGGTTATGGTAGGCATGGAAATAGTATTTACTCAAAAGGTTGCCGGTGCGGTTGATGATTTAAACAACCCTACTTACACCACCCAAGAAATCACAGTTGATGATTGCTTAGTTGCGCCAATTACTGAGCCTACTACCGCGCGTGAGCAGCAAGCAATGGAACAGTCCAAAGACCAAGTGCGCGTACACATGCCAAAGACCGATAGCACTGATGTTGGCAATAGCGAGTTTACCTATGATGGCAAAGTATTCCGATTAGACAGCTCTGCCGTTAAGTTCATGGATGGCAATACGCCTACTCGCTGGAATAGGTACTTTAGAGCAGAAAGTGTAAATGCAAATGGCTAAGGTTGATGTTGAGGCAGTAGTAGTTGCTTGGCTAAATTCAATATTAGCCAGTGGATGGGATGCATACGGCGATAAGCCAACCGGCTTAGACCAATATGTATTAGTAGACCGTACTGGTGGTCCGCGTGAAAGCATGGTGCTGGACAAGGCGGAAATACTAATTGAGGTTTACCACAAGACTAGCCGCAGCACCGCAAAGAATTTGGCGCTCACCATAGCTGACCAAGTTGTAGGGCTTGAGGCTTACAGTGCAGACATCACACATGCATCAGTAAATTCAGTAGTCAATTTAGATGATACGCTTGCCCAATTCCACCGCTACCAAATCTACTGTGATGTATGGGGCGCGCGTAACAGTTAAAAATTGTGTTCAATAAATTTGTTGCATTAATTATGGTTATGGTATAGTTGTAATTAAGTCAGACTAATAAACGGTTACTCACCGGAAAGGAAAGAGGGGAATGGCTGAATACTTTTACAAAGATGGCGATGAGTACAAAAAAGTAGATGATGCTTTGCATACTCAGGCAGATTTAGACAAAGTTGTTGAGAGTCGCTTGGAGCGTGAGCGCAAGAAATTTGCGGATTACGATACACTCAAAGAGACCGCCGGCAAGGTGTCTACAATCAAGTCAGAATACGAGGATAAACTTAAGGAAAAAGACACTGCCATTGGCACACTGTCTGGCGAAGTAAAAAGCGCTAAACTTGAGACCGATAAGGTAAAAATTATCCACGAATTCAAGCTGTCAGACGAACTATCAGAGTTTGTAACTGGCGAAACCGCAGACGAAATGCGCGAGAGAGCTGAAAAGCTGTCTAAGGGCTTACCGGGCGGAAAAGTCGTAATTAAAAAAGACGGCAAGCCAGAGGGCAAAGATACTGATAGCAAGAAAATTGCTAAAAGTCTATTCGGCTCAAAAGAATAGTCCTGACGATTAAATTTTAAACTCTTAAAGGAGTAAATCGTTATGGGAAATCCCCTTAGAACTTCTGCCCTAAACCTTGCCAATCACACTGGTGAGTCTTGGAGCAAAAACATTCGCGGTGGTGTCTTGGCATCACTAGCACCATCTTTGCCAGATGTTAAAGTAGGCAGCACAGACCACTTTACCTTTACAGGTACACCAAAAGCAGAGCTGGTGGGTGAGTCTGCACAGAAAAGCTCAATGGATGGTACGCCTAGCAAGGCTACTGTCAAAACTTACAAGGTCCAAATTACCTACCGCTTTAGCAATGAAGTTATGTGGGAAGATGAGGACTACCAAGCAGGCATTGTTGATGCTTTGGTAGCTAATGTTGCAACAGCCTTGAGCCGCGCATTAGACTTGGTTGCCATTCATGGCATTAACCCTCTTACTGGTGTAATCTCATCCAGCGTTACTAACTACTTTGACAAAGCCGGCAACGGTGTTGCGCGAGTAGTAGCAACTGGTGATGTACAAGCTGACCTTGAAACCGCTGCTAGCGATTTGCAAGAGGCTGGTTACATCGCAACTGGTATTGCGCTTGACCCAGTATTTGCCGGTCAGCTCGCTCGTAAAAAGGATGGTGAAAACCGCCCTCTATACCCAGAGCTTGGCTTAGGGTTTGGTTTCTCAAGTTTCCAAGGTCTTACTGCTGCATCTAGCGATACAGTAAGTGGTCGGCAGGAACTAGAGGCATCTGAGGTTAGCATTCAGGCTATCTTGGGTGACTGGCGCGCCTTTAAGTGGGGTGTCGCTCGCGAAGTACCACTGGAAACCATAGAATTTGGTGACCCAGATGGTGCAGGTGACCTAAAGCGAACCAACGAAATTGCAATCCGCGCTGAGGCAGTGTTTGGCTTTGCAATCTTTGACGGTGCTGCGTTTAGCATCATCAGCGAAAACGGCGCAAGCTCTTAGTAGCTTAACCACTGATGAAATTGAGACCGCCCCGGCGGTCTCTTTTCATTGGGTAATAAGTTTATGCAGCCAGCGTGGTAAAATATGCTTATGACAAAAGCTAAAGTGTACCCATACATAAATAGGTTTAATGGCGAAATCCAAATAATGACCAAGCGCCAAGGCAAAGAGCTTAATGAGGATTGGGCAGTTGCAAAAGTTGTTAAAAATCAGCAAGGCGAAAAGGTCTTTAGGTTTCATTTGAGCGCCCCGGTTACCGGCAAAGATGGCAAAGTGCATATGGGTACTGCTATAGTTGATTTGACAGAGAGTAATGAGCCAGTGGAATTGGAGGCGGCAGATGGCAAGCGAGACACAGAGTAAATATATTGCAGATTTAGCGGTAGCCAAGACCAAAGAATTTAAAGAGGTCAAAGAGCTGCTAATTGCCAATGAGATTATTGGTGCTGATGCTGAAATTGTTAAAAATGCCAAAACAATAGCTGAAATTACCGGCGCACTGACTGACCTGCAGGCATCTAAGCTCATTGATGCACTTATAGCCACCAAAGAGCCAACACGCGGCACAGCCTACTCTAAAAAGCGCATAGAGAGCGTTACTACCATACTGGATGATATTAAAAAGGATATTGATGCTTGGGATTTTCCTAGCGCCTCTGAGCCGGCTGATTATGGCAAGCTGGCTAACTCGCTTGCGCCACAGGTGCTTAAAGCAATAGGGCTACTCAATAACCCAGAGATTGAGCCTAATACCCGGCAGCTCAATCAGGAAATCTTTTTGAGAGAGGTTGCCAAAGCTGTTTATGAAAAAACCTATGAAATGAATGCATTTGATATGGAAATTGAGCATACCAAAGGTCCGGGCATTGATGACCGCTACTATGGCATGGCTAAGGTTGCCAGTAACAGCGTATCTACAGGAGCAGCATAATGGATGAGTATATACGCAACTTCTTAATGACTATGGCAGCCAAAGGTCAAAAGGATGCAATGACCACCGCCCGGCAGTCCGGCAAAAAGCCTACTGTTACGCGCACTGAGTCAGGCGATGCATGTAAGTGGTGCAGGTCTAAAGTTGGCACATACGAAAACCCCGGCTCTGATGTATTTGAGCGGCATGGTGGATGTGAGGGCAAAATTGTCACTAAGGGCTATAGGTCTAAAAATGGCTTGCTAGGTAACTACAAATCAAAAGCCGGGCAAGGCGCTGCAGCACCGATTGCGCCAGACGGTGGGCAGGTTGTATTTAGAGGCACAGGTGCAAATGTATCACCAGCAGGGCTAGAGCTTGGCACTGGCTTGTATGTTGCGCGTGATACTGCCACTGCAGCCAATTTTGGCAATGTCGCACAATTATCATTACCGCTTAAAAGCAAAGACATATTACTAATTGCCAGTGATAACCAATACCAGAAATTAATATTGGATGCTCAAAAGTGGGCGGTCCGCACAGGCAACAGCCTAGACTCAAATGACTTTATACCTGCCTATGTGCGCTACCTTGGCTACAAAGCTGCTGAGGTCGCTGCAACAGTAGACCCATTAGGTGGAATTGCAGTGTATGACCCTAAAATTATCAAGAAATTGCAAGCACAAATGAAATAACAGTTTATGGTATAATTCAAGCATGAGCAGTACAACAGATATTCAAATTGTGCGCGGTGATGATGAGGCTATAGAGCTAGAATTTACTGACGAACTTACAAGCGCTGCAGTTGATTTAACTGGCTCTACTATTATGTTTACGGTCCGGGCAAGCAAGAGTGATACAGACGATGACAATGCATTAATCCAAAAAGATGTTACTACTCACTCTGACCCTACTGCCGGCAAGACTACCATAAACCTTTTAAAAACTGATACTGATGTAGCTACCGGCGATTATTACTATGATGTGCAGTATGTAGATACTGAGAATAAAGTTAAAACTCTAGTCATAGGTAAAATCTCTATTGTCCAAGATGTAACAAAAAGGTCGTAACCATGCAGGGCATTACCGTTAAAATAGCCGTAAAGCAACCAATCAAAACGGTATTACGCCAGAATGTCATACAAGTCAGTGTAGGTAAAACTGGCTCTGCAGGGCGCGAGGTTGAGCTTGAGTCTGATGGCACAAATGTCCGCTGGCGCTATGCTGGTGAGCCGGTATGGTATGACCTAGTTGCGATTGCTGAGTTACAGGGTGAAACTGGTCCTGCCGGTCCAACAGGTGCTACAGGAGCGCAGGGCGCTACCGGCTCGCAAGGTCCGGCTGGCAATACTGGCGCAACTGGTCCGCAAGGTCCACAGGGCGTAAAAGGTGACACTGGAAACACCGGCGCTACTGGCGCAACTGGTGCTGCAGGCACTAACGGCACAAATGGTACGAATGGCACAGATGGAGCTGACGGCGATGATGGGCGCGAGGTTGAATTACAGAAATCAGCAACCCATATACAGTGGCGTTATGTTGGTGATGTTTCATGGACAAACTTAGTATTGCTAACAGATATAAAAGGTGACACCGGCGCAACTGGTCCACAGGGCGCTACTGGTAATACTGGCGCGCAAGGTATTCAGGGCATCCAAGGTATACAAGGCGCGCCCGGCGCTGCAGGTGCAGACGGTACTGATGGTGTGGATGGCACTGATGGCGCGGATGGTGTTGTTGATTATGCTAGAGTAATTGCCTTGGCTACGGTATTATAAGGATAACTATTATGAAAAGAATGATACAAAACTACGCATTTGATAAAACCGCAAAGACGGTTACTTTGCTAGATTATACCTCTGTTGATTTAGAGGGTTTGCTACTCATCACCAATGTCACTGACGGCGCTATAATTTATAACTTTGCTGACCCTGCAGCCGGCGCAACAGTCTCAGGCAATGTAATTACACTTGAGTACGATACCAGCGCTATGGATAACAGCGACAAGCTACAAATCTATTTTGATGACCCAGATTATAACCCTACCACCTATGACCAGCAAACAGACCTTAAAGATTTAACTGAGGCTATTTTAGACACTGCACAGCAAATATCATTTCTAACTAATGTAAGAGGTATAGCAGCGGATTTGCGCGTAACCTTGCTAAGTGGCGCATTGACTACAGTAGCTACCCTATCCAACATCACCAACATTGGTGGATTGTCTGCAGGAGTGCTTATACCATCCAACCAAAACACACTTACGACACTGGCAAATATTAATAATGTAGTACAATCATAAGGGGTATATAATGATTACGAATAAAAACTTACCACTGTTACACCGCAAAGAATTCCAAATGATGACACCTGCACCAGCAGCATCTGTTGCCGGCGCTTTTGTAATTGCCCCTGACAGCGGTAACTTTAATAATGCTCTTTATGTAGTCTCTGCATCAGTTCACCACCTGTATAACCATGATGAAGATGCTTTTATGCAAATCCCCTCTGGCGCTCTTGCCGGCACATTTGGCGCAGGCGCATGTGGTGTTTATCATCCCTGGTCAATTAATTACACTGCTAACGGCGGCTCTACTACAAGTGTTACGGTTGCTGCAGGCACACACAACATTACCGGGCGCGCTGTTGGTCAAACTATAGAATTTATATCTGCAGGTACAGCTAGCGGCTTTAGGACAACTGTAGCCAGCATCTTAAACAATGCCGGCGCTGGCACAATCACACTTAACCTTACTGATGCTGCACCAACTGCTATATTGAATAACCACACCTTTAGGGTAACTACAGGGCGCTTTTATGTAATGAATGCCGGCACAACTGCTGCTGGTATATTCAAAGTGTTTGATGTTGCAACTATGGCATGGCAGGCTAACTTAGCTACCACGAACTTACCAGCCTCATGGGGTACTGATGGCAAGCTAGTATTGCCTTATAACTTTAGTGAAGTATTTGCAACTGGTACTGCTACAGCAGGCGCTGCATCTACACTCACAAACTCAGGTAAATCTTGGACTACCAACCAATGGACTAATTACATGGTCCGAATAACAGGCGGCACAGGCATAGGTCAGACCAGAGTTATTGCCAGCAACACCGGCACTGTACTTACGGTATCAAGCGCTTGGACTACCAACCCTGATGCAACATCTACCTATGAAATCACCGCTAATGAAGATTGGCTGTACTTACTAGGCAATAACGCAGTAACCATGTACCGCTACTCAATCAGCGCCAACACATGGACTGTATTAGCACCTACTGTAGCTCGCGCAGGCGCGCCAGTTGCTGGAATGACTGCCAATGCCATTGGTATTACTGGTGATGCTCTGTGGGCATCTGAGAGCGCCATATTGAATGGTCGTTACATTTACTCATTGCGTGGCGGTGCAACAGCAACCATTGACCGCTTTGATATTGCCGGCGGTACAGCAGGCGCAGGCGCTTGGGCAGCAGTAACCTACATTGGCACAGAAACCTTTACTACTGGCTCTAGCGCGTTTCCAATGGGTGAATTCCTATGCATCCGTAAAGATGCCACAAACCGTTTCTTTAAGTACTCAGTAGTTGATAATGCAATGCGCCCACTTGCCACAAACCTATACCCAGATGGTGCAGCGCTGCTTGGACATAAGATATGGGTTAAAAACCTAGAGGATAGCAATACTAAGTGGCTATATTCGCTTATGAATACAGGAACAGTCTTACACCGCGTAATGCTGTACTAACAGCATGATTACACTTGAATTGGAGGGCAGTGTACCAAGCAAGAAAAACCAACGCATCAATCGCGGCGATGGTAAGAGCTTTCCGAGTAAAAAATTTGTTCAGTGGCAGGATGATGCATTAAAGCAGGTCCGCATACAGACCCGGCAGCGCTTTTTAGTGCCTGTTGGCATAGAGATAATCATTTACTTTGGCACAAAGGTCCGCAGTGACCTAGATAACCGCTTAAGCAGCATTCTTGATATGTTGGTAGATGCATTGGTGTTGCGTGATGATAAATGGCAGGATGTACCGCGCATTGCTATACAGGCTGAATACCGTAAAGGCAGCCCCGGCGCTTTTATTCGCATAACAGAGATTGAATAGCTTGCCATAGCCCTTATGTTACAATTACAATATCTGGTATAATACTAATCAAATAACAACTACGCATACGGTGCGGCAAATCCGGCTAAATGAGGACAGAAATGCAACCAACTCAGCAGCCGATAAACCCACTTGAAGATGCAGCCAACAGACTGGCTAATAAGCTGCTACTAGATTTGGCAAGCCATGAGGCTAGTGTTCAGGATAAATACGAATACTACGATGCTGACAATGACATACGCGATTATGGCATTTCTACCCCTGCTAAGATGGTCCACTTGCGCCCCGGCATTGGATGGGCAAGCCGCGCCATTAATACCCTTTCAGACCGCGTTGTATTTGAGGGCTTTGTAAAAGATGACTTTGGCATTAATGATTACATGGAAACCATCAATGGTTTTAGGGTAATCAATAACACCAAGCATGATACCTATATTGGCGGCTGTGCCTTTGTAGCAGTCTCTGATGCTGAGGATAGTGACAAGAAAATATTAGTGCCATTTACAGCGGCTGAGGCTACTGGCTGTGTAGACCAGACCACAGGCTTGCTTAAATACGGTTTGGCAGTTACGCGATGGGCAAAACCAGAGGCAAAGAATAAAAAGCGCGGTGTGCTGTTTGCACCAGCAGATTATATGGTGTTTACCCCTGTCTATACTGCAATTTTCATAGGTCGCACATTATCAGAAATAGTGGAAAACCCTACAGGGCGTACTTTGCTGCACCCACTAACACGCCGGTCCAGTGCTAGGAGACCACTAGGCAAGTCACGCCTAAGCAATACGGTCCGCCGCATTATCCAAGAAGTTGGCAGGCTCAAGCGCCGCGAGGAAATCGCAGAGGAATTTTACAGCCTACCACAGCGCTACATTAGCGGCTTGGCTGAGGGCTACAAAAAGGGTGAAAATGATGCCCTAGATAGTGCCATTGGTAAAGTTTGGACAATCACCAAAGATGAGGATGGCGAAAAACCAGAAATTGGGCAGCTTGCCCAAATGTCCATTGACCAATTTGAGACCGCCAAAAAAGATAAAGCGCGTGATTTTTGTGCAGAGACCGGCTTAACACTACGCAACCTAGGCTATGAAACCAACAACCCTAGTAGCGCTGAGAGCTTAATAGCCATGTCAGATGACTTGCTGCTTGAGGCAACCAACTCACAAGAGGAAATGGGCAGGCAGATTAAAGAGATTGCAATTACCTTGCGCCTTGCGCTTGATGAGAATGACCAAGTACCTGATGCATTGCGCCAGATTGTACCGGCTTGGAAACCTGTATTTGAGGTCAATATTGGTGCAGTTGGTGATGGTGTGTTTAAGCTGTTTGAAACCATGCCAGAGCTTGCAGGCACTATTGCCGGCTACCGCTTTTTGGGCATCAGTATTAAAGAGGCTGAGGAATTGCAGGCGCGCCGCGCTGCAAGTACCGCCGGCAGCGTATTTGGAGGGGGTCAGTAATGGCAGGCGTTGTAGTACCAGTTGTAGCACCTAACACATATGCAAATGTGGATGATTTAACGCTGTTTTGGAAAGCACCAGACAGCACCAACCGCGCAGAGTACCTACTTAAGCTGGCTAGTAACCGCTTACGCCTCATAGGGCAGGATGTAGGGCTTGATGTTGATGCAAAGGTAAATAGTGACCCTGCTTACTTTATGACGGTCCAATGGGTGGTTATGGAGTCTGTAAAGCGCGCACTACAATCACCTGTTGATGGTCAGCCGGTAGAGACTTACGGACAAACCGCCGGTCCATACAGCGAAAACTTTAAATATAGTAACCCTAGTGGTGACTTATGGTTTAAGACATCTGAGCTATCATCAGTTGGCTTGTATGGCACTCAGACTCTTGGCGGCTTAAGTACATCGCAGAATTTGTACGGAAATATCTACAGCAGCTAGGCTATGGAATATTTAGCTGCAACTACCACTGACCCGGCAACCAGTGCCATTGGTTACTACTTTACGCAGGGCGTTTTAGGCGTTACAGTTATAGTATTGGCGCTAGTTATTCGCTTTCTATTCAGCTACTACACTAAAAAGGTTGATGAAAAAGATGCAATAATTTACGCTTTGCAAAATGCGCGGCTAGAGGATAATAAGACTCATACCCTTGACTACCGCGAAATGGCGAAAAATGACCAGACTGTATTGTTAGGAAACGCACAGGCAAGCGAATTACTAGCTGGTAAAATAGAGTCGGTGAGAGGTAAATAACAATCATGCGTTTATTTAATCGCAAGCCCAAACACCAACCTATAGTAGTAACACCGCCTGCAGCTAGCCGGGTAGAAGTTCAATTACACAAAAATGCTAGTGAAGATGCAGCCAAAAAAGCAGATGATACAAATAAACACCTTAAAGAGCTATTGGTAGAAAACGGTTTTACCCTTAAAATATACCTAGCGGCTGGTGGGCATCAGCCAAAAAGGATGGGAAAAGCTAGATGATTGAATTACTACCGTACATACTGATGTTGCTTGCCATAAGTGCTGTGGCAATGTTTTTTATAGTCAAGGTGATTTTAAAGCAGCTATCATTGCTCAAATACACTATCACTGACAAGACTGTGCGCCACTTTAGAAATACGCTTTTTGCAATATCTATGGTAATCCTAATCATGGGCTTAATACCTATTGCTATAAATCTGGTCACTCTGTTTATTGAGACCGGCAGACCAAAGACAGTACAGCCTATTAGCTTGGTTTACTCGCTTGCGGTCCACCTGCAGACATTACTGCTGTCCTACCTCTTATGGCGCATCTACCGCCTAGCCAGCGAGAATTTTAATGACCAAGAAAAATAGTGTATAATCACAAGCATAAAGCAGAGCTTTGCCTAGCGCACTGTTGTGCCAACCAACTTGTACAGGAAACTTAACCATGAATGATGCCGATAATGTGTCATTTGGTAAGCCAAAATCCACCGGTGCTGTGTATGTAGCACCTGCTGGCACACCCCTACCTACGACTGCTTGGGCAACCCTCAATGCAGCTTTCAAGGGCTTGGGCTATGTTAGTGAGGATGGGCTTGTCAATGGTGTTGAGACCGATGTAGAGGACATAAACGCTTGGGGCGGTGACTTAGTTTTAACTGGTCAAACCACCTTTAAGGAAATGTTTACTGTCAATCTCATTGAGACCAACGCAGAGGCACTTAAAGTCTATTATGGTAGTGATAATGTAGTTGAGGAAGGTAACGGCTCAATAACCATTACCCAAACCAATGAAATGTTACCGCGTGTTTCTGTTGTATTTGAGCTTGTAATGACCGGCGGGCGCATCAAGCGCATCGTTGTGCCTTACGCACAAATCGCAGACCGCAGTGGCGAAATCACTTATGTGGATGGTGAGGCTATTGCCTACCCTGCCGTATTTGTCGCTTATCCCGATGAAAACGGTGATACTCACAAAGAGTATATTGCAACAGCTCTTAGTAGCTAGTAGCAACCACAGCCAGCAAGAGCGCCCCTATCCGGGGCGTTTTTGTTTATGCTATAATTTGGATATTAATTAAGGATTGGAGCAATCGCTGTGGATGAAAACAACCAAGCACAAAACACCGTAAAAGAAATTGATGTTAAGGGCTACAAATTTAATGTAGATACTGACCTATTGGATGATGTAGACTCACTAGAATATATTGAGCGCATTGAGAGCCAAGGGCAGACTGCAGTAGTATTGTCATTGCTTAAGCACATCATGGGCGCGCAAGAATTTGAGAAATTGAAAGCTCACTTTGTTGCTGCTGATGGTGAGGCGCATAAAGACCAAGAGGGCTACAAAGCGCGTATGCGTATTGAAGTGCTGAGTGATGTTTACCTTGCAATCATTGAGAAGTTTGACCCAAAAGGCTAGCTCTAATCAAGGTACTCCGCGAGCATCCTGACGAATTAGAGGCGGACTTTCAGCAATACTATAATTTAGACATCGCGGATATTCTAACCACCAGCCGCAAAAGAGCAGCGCGGCTGATGTTTCAGTTACCGCGTGAGTGCCGGGTGTTTACTGCCATTAATCCTGCAGCACAGTGGGGATGGCAAGAGACCTTTTTAAACAAAGCCAATTACCTACTTGAGCTGAAACTGTGGCAAGATACGCCGGTTAAAAAAGGCGAGAGAGCCGCCCACAACCGCAAAAAGCCAAAGCCATTTGTGCCTGAATTCCTTAAAGGTGACCAGCCTGTTAGTGAGATTAATAAGGAAACTGAAAAGCGCACTGTGGATGACATTAAAAGCATTCTTGCCCTACCGCGAGGGGTGTAAAACCACTCCCCTGCTGGCTTTTTTAGCCAAAAAGTGGCATTGTATGCATTGCAACGCTTAACAGGGGTGGTGACCACTCCCCTGCCCTATCATAATAAAATTTACAGCCTGTCAAACACCTTACAGCTTTTTTTATAGCGACACCCAAGGCAGAGCAGGGGAGTAACCAATAGCATCACCATTACGCATGAGCTATACTTATAAGCATGAGTAGTGACACATCATTTTATTTGGACACTGCAGCCGCTGAGGAAATACTTACAGTCATGGCAATGCCAGTTGTAAAACAAAAGGCTGAGGCTATTGCAGCGCGCGCCAATTCAATGGCAGGCAGTATGTCAAAGACACCGCCTACCATTTCTGTAAGCACTAGGATAGGCACTATTAAGCGCGGTGTGCGCGCCATTGCTGAAATCAAAGCTGAGGGCGGCAATGCCCACCAAAACTACATTGGGCATTATGTGCTGGCTAGGGCAAAAGATGCCGGGCGCTAACTCAAACAGGTTATGTTATAATTTACAATATAAAACCACGCTACGGTTGCGGTAAAACTGGCTTAATAAAAGGTAGAAACCCAACCATATGGCAGACATTGGAACAGCAACAGTTAGAGTAACCCCGAACATGCAGGGCATCCAAGGCAAAATTGCCGCTGGATTTAAAGGCTCTGCTGGTCCGGCTACTGCTGCATTGGGCGAGGAGGTAGAGAAAAGCAGCGGTCCATTTCAAAACGCACTAGGTAAGCTAGGCGGTTTTGCTAAGGGCGCTGGCATTGCCATTGCCGGCGGTATGCTTGCAGGCGCTGCAGGGCTTGCCGCACTGACTACTAAAGCCGTTATGTCAGCAGCAGAGCTAGAGCAGCAACTAGGCGGCTCTGAGGCAGTATTTGGTGAGTTTGCTAAGGGCATCCAAGAAAAAGCCAAAACAGCCTATTCAAGCGCCGGGTTATCACAGCAAGAATTTTTGCAGGGCGCAAACAAAATGGGGTCTCTATTCCAAGGCGCTGGCTTTAGTGTCCAACAGTCAATGACCATGAGCGCGGACAGTATGCAGCGCGCCTCAGACATTGCATCTATCATGGGTATTAGCACAACTGATGCGCTAGAGGCTGTCACCGGCATGGCTAAGGGCAACTTTACCATGATGGATAACTTAGGTGTGGCTATGAATGATACCAGCATCCAAGCATACGCAGTTTCCAAGGGCATTGATAAATCTACCGCATCAATGACTGCCCAAGAGAAAATTGGCTTGGCACAGCAGATGTTTATGGAAAAGACGGCTAAGTATGCCGGTAACTACGCAAAAGAGAATGAGACACTATCAGGCAGCCTAAACACAACCAAAAAAGCATTTGATAACTTACTAGCCGGGCAAGGCGATATTGACGGCTTTGTAGACTCGCTGCTTGGCACTATAGAGATTGCCATACCGCAGATTGTTGCCATGCTACCTAAGATTGTCCAAGGCATTGGCGCGGTCCTAAAGGCGCTTGTGCCGGCATTGGCTAAAGCACTGCCTGTATTAGTACCTGCTCTGATTACTGCAGTCCAAGACCTCTTAAATGCGCTTATCACTGCCCTGCCTACCGTATTCCAAACATTGGTTGCTGCATTGCCTATGCTAATTAAAGCCTTTGTGCAGCTATTCCTAGCGCTACTGCAGGCATTACCGCAAATCATCCAAATCATTGCTACAGCCATACCAGAGATAGTAAATGCCATTGTTACCAGCCTAACTGACCCAGCATCACTGCAAGCTATCCTAATGGGCATGGTGCAGCTTATGATGGCACTGATTACCGCAATACCAATTATTGTAAATGCCCTAGTCGCGGCTCTGCCGGTCATCATTAAAAACATTCTGGCTGTGCTGACCAACCCTACATTTATTGCCGCAATGATTAATGCAGGTGTGCAACTACTTAAAGCTGTCATATCAGGCATGGTGAGCATGGTAAGCGGCATAGTAAAAGCATCATGGGATATTATTAAATCTATTGGTAATGTACTCAGCCCAAGCAGCTTGCTTAACATTGGTAAAGATGTAGTCAAAGGCTTGTGGAATGGTATACAAGATATGGGCGGATGGCTCAAAGACAAAATCATTGGATTTGTAAAGGATAAAATACCCGGTCCAATTAAATCAGCTCTAGGCATCCACTCACCATCAAGGGTAGCTGCAGCGCTTGGTAAGCAAGTGCCTGCAGGTTTAGCGCAGGGTATTGATGCCAATAGCGATATGGTAGCCAAAGCAGCAGACAGCATGGCTAATAAGGCTCTAGCTGGCATGACTAGCCCGGTAGTAGATGCATCAGTAGCATTTGGCTCTAGCGGCGGTTATGGCGCAGGCGCTGCAGGCATGGGCAACACTACTAGAAACCAAACCACAAATATTGAAAAAGTTGTGCTTGCTGATGAAAGTGCTGTAAAAGAATTCTTTAGACAGCTTAACCGCGATACAATCTATGTAGATATGGGGATGACACCAAACCAAGGGGCAACAGCATGAATGGCGCACTAACTTTTAATACTAATAACTTGCAGACCTATAGCCCGGCAACAGACACTGGCATTATTACCAATGTCATTGACCATACTGATGGTCCTGATATGGTCATGGGGCTTTTTGGCTTGGCAGATGCTGATGGCAGCTCAATACCGGCAATCAACTACCCAAGCAAGCCTATAGCTCTAGCTGGCGTTATAAAGGGCAGTAGCCAAGCAGACCTAGACAGCCGCATTGATACTTTTAAGGGCTATTTTACTGGCAAAGATAAAAACCTAGATATTACATATGGCGCAGGCACTAGGCGCTATATTGCCACTGCAGGTACACCAAGAATACAGCGCCGGCAAAACGCATATATTGCCGTATTCCAAGTGCCTATTACCTGCACTAATCCATTTGGGCTTGATACAAGCACTACAGACCTATGGACTATTAAGAATAACTTTACATCTGCTACCTTTACTGAAACGCCTACAGTGGGCGGAAATGCACCCTCACAGCTACCAGTAATCACAATCACTATAGATGCTTTGACTGGCGCAGGTGACTATGTGCAAATCTCAAATGATAATAACAACCAAGAATTGATGATTTATGGCTTGGGTCTAACAGCCGGCGATGTAATAGTAATTGATTGTGTAGAGCGCATAGTTACCATTAATGGTAATGAAGTAGATTATTATGGCACATTCTTAGAGCTAGAGCCGGGCGCTAACTCAATTACTTATACAGACGGTTTTACAACTCGCACAGTGGATGTGGCAGCAATCTATACAAAAAGGTGGCTTTAGGTTATGGAGCAAAATTACTCTAGCACTAAATTACCCACAGTTGGCGCATCATCAGCTATTGGCGGTGCAAGTGCATGGAGTAACCCAAGCCGTATAACAGCAGATGATGGTAGCTCTGCATCTTGGGGCGCATTTGCAGGCGGTCAGCATTCACTTATTACTGGCTCTACATTTGGCTTTCAGCAATTACCAGATGGCGCAGTCATTGATGGTATCTCTGTATTTGTGGATGGCTCACAGACTGGCTGCTATGGCGATTTAACACTAAACATATCTGGTACAACTTACAAAGACTTGGGTGCTTTAAGTGGTGTTTATGGCGGTCCTACTGATTTATGGGGCGCTAGTAGCATAAGCCCGGCTGCTATAGCAAGTATTTCAGTGGCTGTTAGCGCAAGCGATGTGTCCGGCGGTGATGGCATTGCCTCTATTGATTATCTGTCTATAACTGTATTCTGGCATATTGAAATGGCATCAGTGCCAACAGATGTACCTACTCGCTTTGACTACAAAATGTATTCACGCGATGGCAGGTATTTAGGGCTACTGCCAAAAGTGACCAGCAAATTTGGTTTTTCACAGGATATAAATAGCGCCGGGTCATCAATACAAGTTACTTGCGGAAAATTCGTAAAAAATGAAGTGACTGTAAGCCCATTACTCACTGAGGCAGGTGATGTTATTACAACTGAGAGTGATTTGCCAATTTTAACCACCTCTACAGAGCTATTAGTTACTACTGGTGACTCACCAGATGATGCAATATTTAAGAATTCAAACCGGCTAAAGGTTTGGATGTATAACCAGTATTACCCTAACGGCAAGCTGGTATTTAGCGGTCAGGTAAATCGCGTTGAATTTAAATATGGCGGCGCAGACCCTACCGTTAAGCTGACTGTATACAGCGATGGTTTAGACCTGAACAACTATATTACTCGCGGCTATCCATTCTCTTATTCAGTAGACCAGTCACAAACTAACCAAAATGGGCATGTTGTTGTGTCTCAGGGCATTCATGGTGAGTGGCAACGCTATGGGCAAACATTTACTACTGGTGGTGCAGTTACAAACATTGGGGCTATAGTAATAGTCATTTTTGGTACAGCAAGAGTAACCGTTTCGCTCTATGATGGTCCAATAGGCAACTTCCTTGGCTCAGTTACAAGAGATATGAACATGACAGAGGTGGATGACATACAATTTGAATTTCCACAACTCATACCAGTGTCACCAAGCACAGAATACTTTTTTACAGTTAGTGTAGAGCCGGGGCAATCTCTTGATTTGTATTACTGGACAAGTAGCGTATATGCCGGCGGCGCAATGTATGAGTCAAGTTATTCTGGCGGCTCAGGCGGTGGCTCATATAGCTCTATGGCTGGTGATTTAATGTTTGTTACCAAATATGGCGCGCCTACCACGACTACAACCTACAGCACTGATGACCCTGTGGCAGATATGGCTCATGGCATTCTACTTGATTACAACTCGCGCGGTGGCTATATAACAGAGGGTGATTTTGAGGCTACTGGCTTATCACTCACTTATACTTTTGTGGTTGCTACTATATTAGATGCCCTTAGAAAAATACTAGAGCTTTGCCCTACTGGTTACTATTACTATATTGACCTTGGCAAAGCTGAGATAGACATTAAGCAAATATCTACAACTGCAGATTTTACAGTAGTGCGTGGTAGGCATATTAATGAGCTAAACTTAGCCATGAGCATTGAACAGGTTAAAAACTACCTGCTGCTTTCTGGTGGTCCAACTGCAGGCGTAAACCTTTACCGCGACTATACTGATACTCAAAGCGCCAGCAACTATGGCATTAGGACATCTACAAAATCCGATAACCGTATAACTCTTGCGGCTACCGCAGATGCCATTGGTGATACTTTCATTGAGGAAAATTCAAGCGAAATACAAGAGACTACACTAACCATTCTAAATAAGCACATTGATATTACCCTGCTTACGCCGGGCAAGACCATAGGCTTTAAAAACTTTGGCAACTTTATTGATGATATGGTGCTGCAGATTGTGCGCCGAGAGCCTAATTTTAGTGATGGCATTGTTAATCTTACTTTGGGTAGGCTACCAATTCGCATGAATGATGAGGTGCAGCGCCTAAACAGAGAAATGACCAATGAGCAGACTATTGCTAACCCATCAGCACCAAGTTAGGGTATAATAACCATAAGGAATTAAACTATGCCAAAGATTAGCGCACTACCAGCAATGACATCAGCAGACGGAGCAGACCCAGCCCCTATTGTTGATGATAGCGCCGGTAGCACAAAAAAAATCACGCTTACCAAAATGAAAGAGTGGCTACAGTCGCTAACAGCTTGGATTACTGGCGGCATGATTGATTGGTCAGCAGCATCTATGGCGGCGCGTGTTACTACTGATGCCGCAGGCTGGCGCGTTATAAACATGGGTAAGTACAAAGTCTATACAAAGTCAGTATCGCAAGCCACTTTTAATATTGGCGCATCTGACCGCGCTGGCTTTACGGCTATCACCTTACCTACAGGCATGACCAATCTAACTAACACCCTTATTTCAAGCCTTGAAATTCGCGGTACTGGTTATCCCGGTAACTTCTTTGTAGGTGTAGGTGTAGGAAGTTTTACATCTGCCACATCTATTACAGGTCTAGTTGGTAACAACTATGCAGGTGGTACATTAGCTACTGGCGCATTCACCTTTGATGTTACGCTAATTGAATACCTATAGCATATGGATGGCTATATACCAGCGCAGCCAAAGTTAAATGGTACTGAATGGGCGGCAGCTCGCAAGCGCGCCATAGCCAGCCTAGATGCTGTGTGTGCGATATGTCACAGACCTATTGACCTAGAGGCTGCAAAGAATACCCCATTTGCAGTAGAGGTAGACCATATTGTGCCTAGGTCGCGTGGTGGGTCGCTGTATGCCTTAGAAAACCTACAACTTACACATCATAGGTGCAACCGTAAAAAGGGCGCTAAGATGGCTGAGGATTACGCAGGGCAGGTGATTACAAACCCTGTACCACTATCAAACCCTTGGTAGATGCTATAATTAGAACATAAACGGATTGGAGTACCATGATAAACGACATTACACCACCAGAAAAACCAAAGTCAGACCGCCCAGCGCCACCTATTGAAGTGCTTGAGGATGATGTTATTAAACAGGGTAAGGTGATATATGAGCCAAGTAGCGAATAACGCTGATGACTACGCAGCAACGCGCAATGGCATATTCTTTACTGCCAACAATCAAACACCGGCTGACGGTAATTTAACCGGGCAATGTGTGACTCTGGTTAAATGGTTTATGGCTGAAATGTCCAGTGTGCCTAATCCATTCAATGCGCGCGGTGATGCGCGTTATGTAGGTGACAGGCTAGTTGCTGAGGGTCATGCCATTGAAGTACCTTACAGCCAGCACAAACGCGGTGACATAGCTGTGTATAAGTTTGGCATCTATGGGCATATTACTGTAGTGCTTAGTGATGACAGAACATTTGAGCAAAATGTTAATGTTGGCGGTGTTGCTCGCAAATTAGTTGATGGGGCGTATGTTTATGCATCACGCACTGGCAGCTTAAATGAGAGCTGGCGCAGTCCAGTACCTAACATTTATAGATTAAAGTCGTATAATGAAAAAGGAGGGAATATCCCGATGACAGACGAAAACTTTGTAACAGCATTCTTTATTGACCTATTTGGAACTGGTCCAACTAAAGAGCAACTAAAAACTTATGTTGGCAGACCTTTCAATGAGGTGTATAACGAATTGCGAAATGCGCCACCTCATAAAGAATATGTTAATTATATCCGCGCTGTAATTACTGATAACAATAACCGCGCCGAAACAATTAAGGGCTTAGTTAATGAGCGTGATACATTTTGCTACCCAGCCATTGATGCAATCCGCGCAAACCTAGGCATCCAAGATGTAAGCCCAGCAAGTATTAAAACCGCAGTTGATAAGCTCAAAACCACCGGCGCTGTTGCCACGCCTCTGGCTGATGGGCTTTACAGCGTAGGGAAAACTAAGTAAATAAGGAGTATTAATATGGATATTACCCAATATGTTTTACTGGCAGCAGTCATTGCTGGTGTAACGGAATTCTTAAACCGTTTACGCGCAAAAGATTATTGGACAGCGCTAACAGTAGCCACAGCCGCCGCCATTGGTGGACTATTCGGACTGTTCGGAGTTGAGGGGCTTACATTAGTCTCTGGCATCGCTGCCGGCTTTGGTACATCGGGTAGCTTGTCTGCCCTTGGTATCATTGGCAAACGCAGTACACCAACACCCAGCACACCACTTACTAAGTAAGTAACCAAAAAGAGCGCCCTCGCAACAGCGCTCTTTTTTATTGGTCAATATTTATTTTGTTATTGAATAACTATTTTATACAGCATCAGGCTTAACTTGGTCAAGTGATTTACTGCCTTTTTCACCATTGCAATATATGCAGGCAGGCTTGAGATTATCCGCTTTAAACCGCTTGCTTGGGTCGCGTGACCGGCTAACAACATGGTCCAAGGTAAGGTGTGCCACATCAATGCGCCCCGGACACCAAGGATGTATACGCAGGTAGCACATCCAATATTTGCCCTCAATAGGCGGTGGGTTATGCCTAATCCATGAGGCGCGAGTTACCAGCCATTGCTTAGTTTGTTTACCTACTTTATTGATTGGTTTGGTAGAGCGTTTTAGCTCAGTGCGCTTGAGCTGTTTTAGTGCGCGCTTAGGGTTTTGGTAGCAAGCATATGCAAAGTGACCCATCAAGCCGCAATGCTTGCATGGCTTTTTTGGTGTACGGTCCATTAGTTGTTTTACCTCCAATCTGAATACTTATATTGTACAGTAATCCTTATGTTATAATTACACCACAAACTAACCAGAGTCGCATACGGGTACTACCCGGTCAATAAAGGAGGAGGCGAATTATGGGCAAGCAAGAGTTTGAGGTAAAAATTTATGTTGAAAAGCTAGCTAATCTAGTACACAACACTAAAAACCCTCGCTATATAAAATCAAAAAAGCATAAAGAGCTGGTGAAATCTCTGCAAGAATTTCCTGAAATGAAAGACATCAGGGAAATTGTTGTTGATGAAAACCTGCTTATTCTAGCCGGTGACAAACGCACCTATGCGCTAGAGGAATTACAATATGAGGATGTGCGAGTTAAGCAAGTCCTAGGTTTAACTGATGCCAAAAAGCGTGAGTTTATCATTAAAGACAATGCCCACAGCGGTGATTGGGATAGCGACATATTAGCCAATGAGTGGGATATGGATGAGCTGCAGGATTGGGGCGCTGACTTTAAATTTACCGGCGGCGGTGATGATGATAAAGCTGACAAAGATGATTACAAAACGCATGAGGTAACATGCCCAAACTGTGGGCATCATTTTGAATTATCAGAGTCACCAACGGAGTAGGTTTACACCACCATGCCAAAACAGCGCAAGGCGAGTGAAAAGCCCACCCCTATAAAAGAGGTGTTAGAAAATAAGCCACTGCCTGTTAAAAAAAAGGCAGCTACTAAAGCTGCTGTCAAAAAACCGAGTAAAAAAGTTGCTCAGAAAAAGAAACCTGCAAAACCAGTATTTACGCAGGCAATGTTTGAAAAGCGTTTTTACTCACTAGGAATAGATGAATTTAAAGCACTGTGCGAAATCTACAATGAGCAACAACTAAAGATTAAGATTAAAAAGCAGCCAGACTATGACCACTGGCTTAATTACTTTAAGAGCTTTCCGGCTAGTCACATTCGCTTACTGGTAAAAATTGGGCAGGACATGCTAGATGCTGAGGCATACAGCGCGTTACGCATGTGGCACGACATTATCAGTAATCCGCAGCGCATTGCTAAAATCCACCAATCTACTTTGAGTGGTCCAAAAGCCAAAGAGGGTACTGGCATTATGGCTATGGCGCTCAAGAATGACCGTATGGGCGTTTTAATGGCAACACGCGATAAGTTAGCCGAGAAACTAGAAAAAGGCGCAGGGGCGCGCGATACGGCGGCTCTGGCGCGTGAATTGACTGAGGTTATGACAGCCATTAGTGATTATGAAAAGCGCATTGGTCCTAAAAAGACTACAGTGCTTGGGCAGTTGCTAGAGGGTATGCCCGGCGCAAAGGTCGCTAATACTGAGGGCAAAAAGCGCCCTGCATCAAATGGTGGGGGTAGGCGTAACACTAGTTTTGCATCAAGAGTAACCATTGAGGATGTTGAGAAATGATAAAAGCCAGCAAATCTAAAGGCACACCCAAAGCCAATAGCCAGACACCTAAAAAGCGTTATGGCAATCAAAAGCCGCGCATAGATATTTATAAAAATGGTGACATCTGGCTTGCTGACAAAACAATACGGCTGCTTGAGCATTACGGCATTGTGCTGCTACCTTGGCAAAAAGCAATTCTCTATAGGTGGATGGCGGTAGAGCAAGATGCTGATGGTCAATGGAAATGGGTAAACCCAGAGTGTGGCTTGCTAGTACCCCGGCAAAACGGTAAATCAGAGCTGCTTATTGCGCGCATCATTGGCGGCATGGTCTTTTTGGGTGAGTCGCTAGTATACACCGCCCACTCTGATAAAACAGTGTCAGCCATTAAGCGCCGCGTACTCAGGTTTTTCTATGATGCTGAGGAGGAAATTAGAGACCTACTAACTGAGGAATTTGATAAAGAGCCTAAGAGCTTTGACTATGTAGAATTACGCAACAAAGGTGTATGCCAATTCCGTACTAGGACACGCACCGGGGGCTTGGGTATGACCAATGACTGCCTAATACTGGATGAGGACCAAGAGGAAACCGATGCCCAGCAGGAGGCATTGCTACCTACCATTTCAGCCGGTAAATCACAAAACAGCCAAACCATCAGGGCAGGTACACCGCCAAGCGGTGGCTCTAGCGGTACTGTATTCATGCGCGTAAGAAAATCAGTTATTGATGGCAAGGATGTTGAGACCTGCTGGCAAGAGTGGTCAGTTGAAACTATGCGAGACCCACAAGATGAGGATGCATGGTATGAGGCTAACCCAAGCCTTGGCTATTTCTTAATGGTCCGCGCTGTTAAAAATGAGGCTGTCAAAATGGCAGTGGATAGCTTTAATAAAATGCGCCTTGGCTGGATTGCCGGGGTAGAAACATTGCGCGCTATCTCTGATGAGCTGTGGTCCGCGCTGGCAGTTGAAAAAGTAGAGCTGGATGATAACCCAAGCCTAGTGTATGCGGTTAAGTTTGCGCCAGACGGCAGCAGCGTATCTTTAGCGGTGGGTGTTTGGAATAATGCCAAAATCCATGTTGAGATACTAGACCATAAGCCCATGAGCGCCGGCACTCAATGGCTAGTAATGTTTTTCATGGAAAATAACCGCTGGCGTAAGTGCAACAAAATCATCATTGATGGCGCAGCCGGCACACAGCTACTGGTAGAGGAGTTAGTTAGGACTGAAAAGAAAATGTCCAAGCGCATACTCACACCTAATGTAAAAGAGGCTGGCGCGGCTTATGCTGCATTCCACAATGCCATTGAGCAAAAACTACTGACTCATTTTAATCAGCCGGCGCTCAATGTCTCAATCCGTACTGTTAAAAAGCGGTCCATTGGTAAAGATGGTATGTTTGGTTATGCCAGTATGAATGCAGATATACAGAGTGACCCCACAGAGGCAGCCGCTTTTGCTTACTACGGTGCAATCAGGTTTAAAAAAGAAAAAACTACCAGTGGTAGCAGTCAATCCATAATGGTATGATGTAGCCTAGGGCTTGAGGTCATAAGACAGCCTCTTGCCTAGAACTCCAATTCGCCAAATAAAAGCCCATCGCGCTGGTGGGCTTTTTGGTTTGTTATACTTATGCTTATGGAAAAGCAACCAGACATAGAAAATGTAGTGTACATAGACGAATACCCAGAGCTAGAGGAAAAGCTAAGGCTACAGAGGCTGGCGCGCCCGGCACTTAGAGCCGCGCTGCATGATATGCGTAACCTAGTAATCTTTGAGCGCCCACAGCCACCAGATGGCGCTGCTTAGTAGATGTATACGAACTCACCAGCGCCGGCTGTGCGATATGTCACAGCGCCCCATGTAGGTGCATTCATTTCAGATATATTGGCAGACCCATCAGCATTTACGCTTTCCACATAGATGACATGCCCAAGTGAGCCGCGAGTAGTTGTACCAACAGCGCCAGCTCTAGGCACAGAGCCTACAGACATGCCGGCTGCTGCAGCCCGGCTATACCAAGTATTGGCATTGCCTAGGTTATTAGGGATTGATGCGCCCCGCCGGTTTTTAACATACCAAGTGCAGTACCCATAGTCATAGCCATTACCACCGCCATAGTCGCGCACAGGCGCTGCATTGGGCGTTGTGGCTGGCAGTGATACTTGTGCCGGTATTTCGCGCGTAAGCTGCTCATACGGCTCAGGAATGGTTATTTGGTCACCAACATGTATAAGGTCCGGGTGAGTGAGCTGAGTGTTTTTAGCCCACAGGCGTTGCCATTCCACATTGTAGGCGCTACCAATCTTAGTGAGGTTGTCACCACTGACCACCAAATAAATAACCGGCTCAGGCTTTGTAGGCTCTGCAACCGGCTTTGTTTCTTTAGGTGGCGTGATTGTAATGTTTTGTACTGCAGGTTTATCTAATACCTGTAAAGTAAATAGGTCAAACTGCTTTGATATTGGCAATGTTGATTGCGCTGCAGCGGCTGATGGCGTAGCTATGATTGATACGGTCAGCAGTGTAGTTAGTAAGCGTTTCATAATCCATGAGCCTCAAGGTAGGTAAGTGGCGCGGCTCGTTTTTTGTCTCCAATAAAATTATTGACCATTTCAGTTTATCACGCTCATGCTGTTGCGAGTCAAGCCCTAGCTATTGACAAAAAGGGCATTGTGTGCTAATATGTACCTATGATTAATTCAATCAAAAACAAATATTACAGTTACCAACCCGGCGAATTCCTACCTATCTACATGGATGGTAAATTAGCCAATCGCAAAGAATTCCATAAGTACAAGGTAGTGTGGATTATTAAAAACCACAGCGCCTTTGCTTACCAGCTTACCCACTCACGCGGCTAACCACCTCTGTTAGTTGCCTGCTTTTACATACTATATAGATATGTTCAATTAGAACATTTTTACATACTATATAGAAACACAGTAACTATGGGTAGTTTTCCACAGTTTGCACAGGCTTATGCACACAGCCATTTGGCAATTTAAATGTGTTGGTGTTATGCTTTAATTCAGACAAAGAAATTGGAGGGTACTAATGTCTTATAGTCTTAACGACCAAAGAAAAAAAACAATGTTAGAGAGGTTAGGGGATGCAGCGCAGCTCATTGATGACCAGCGCTTTTTGCCATTCTACCGAAGTATACAAATCAAATTAGAGCGCATGGACAAGGGCGCTGAGTGGGCAAATATGGTAGAGACAGCACTTACCAAAGAGCAACCCAGCCGGTACTTTGCTAAGATGTGCAAAATGGTTAAGGATGGCACTTATAAATTTGTTGAAAAGGTCAAAGAGGTGCAGGCAGATTTGCGCCTTTATGTGCATGACAAGCTAATTAAATTCCAGTTTGGCAAGTTTCAGCGCTATTGGGTACGCAAAGCACAGGAATTTATCAATGTGAATGGGCAGGCAGGCTTTGAGGAGCTGCTATATTACGCTCAGAAAAAGGGCATTAGTCAAAAGCAGATGGCTACCGCATTGAAAAACTGCAAAAGTCCGCGCCAATATTACCAAGAAAATGTACTAGGTACTGCACAATGAAAATGCACCCAATGCGTGGTGTCTCATTTACGGTAGCAATAGGTAAATGGGCAAAACCACATGCAAAAATTGAGACATACAGCGCCCGGCTCTGTTTGGGTTTTATTGCTTTTACTTTTTACACACTAGATATTGAGGAATTTATTACCCATCTAGTTAAGTCTGCAAAAAAGGGTGGCTGGAAATAATGCGCCGGCGGTTATGGTGGCTGTTATTGCTAGTGGCTTTGGTACTATATAGCTTAGTGGTCTACTCTTGGTGGATTGAGGGTAATAATAATTTTGAAAGGCAACGGCGTGAGGCAGCATCTGAAAATATTGTTTTTAGACATTGATGGAGTTTGTAACCACCAAAAAACGCGAGAGCGCCAAGGCAATACTAAATTCATTGGCATAAATCCTGTAATGGCTGACCGGGTACGGCGCATAGTAGCTGAGACTAACTGCAAAGTGGTCCTAAGCTCTAGCTGGCGCTTATTTCCTGATAGCCATAAATGGGCAGAGCAAGAGGTGTGCGAATTCTTTGATGTGACTGCAGACCTGCAGCGCGGCGCAGTGTGGGGTATGGTCTACCGGGGCTTTGAAATCAAGGAATGGCTAGAGCGACACCCCGGCACAAAGCAGTACGCCATATTGGATGATAGCTATGATTTTTTGTGGGGTCAGCATTTGTTTCGCACTACATGGCAGGATGGTTTAACAGATGAGATTGCAGATAATGTGATAAAACACCTAAATAGTATTGACAAACTATAGGTAGTTTATGTTACGCTAAAGGTAATCTGAATTGGAGGGATTACATGGGTCTATTTACTAAAAAACCAAACTACGCAGATGTGGTACATTTTGTGACACATTTAAGCGAGGTAGAATATCAAAAGCTAACTAAAGTGGTCCGAACATACCGGGGCGCTGAAAAGAGCGTTAGGGCAGTGCTAGGCGGCAAATTATCTGATTACCAGCTTGAGTATGAGGAAATTGGCGAGCAACCTAAAAAGGTAGCCAAAAAAAAATGAAAGGTTACGCAGCACTGATTAAAAAACCACTCACTAAAGCTGAGGTCCGGCAGGCTGTACTTATAACAATCAGCACAGGCTATGCAGATGCTGTTAGTTTCAGCCGCAAGATGGGCATAGGCTTTGGTAAGGCAAACCAGCTAGCCAAGCTAATGTACAGCTCAGGCATCATTGTAGATAGCACTATGCGCGGTACAGTCGTAATATTAAAAGGTGAGCCACAAGCACTAAATGCTGCTTACAGGCAACTTAAAAAAGGCAAGAGGTGATTAAGATGGCTCAATTAGTTGGCAAAGTTATGCGGAAAAACGCAGAAGTAATTACCCTATTCAAAGTGGATGGTAAATACTATCCGGCTACCGGCGAAAACTGTGAGGCATTTGAGGCTTACTTACACACCGGCGATGAGCTTTATTTATTAGGTTTAACAAACGAAATGGAGGTTTGAAATGGCAACTAAAGCAAAAGTAGTAACACCATATTCCACTGGCATGAGTGGCTTTATTAATCGCTTTAAAGTGGGCATCAAGCTCAAAGCGCCGCATGGTGTCAGGTTGAGCCAAGGCGAAACAGAGGCATTGGTAGACATACAGCGTGAGGATGTAAAAATTCTTAAAGATAACCAGCAAGAAGTGTTGTCAGCCATTGGCGTGACTCGCTCAATAGAAGTTGGTAATCAAATTAAAAAGGCTCAAAGCGCTAGGTCAGTTGCCGCTGCAACATACCGAAACACTAAAGACCCAATCAAAAAACGCGAGTGGGCGCGCCGCTTGGTTGTTGCTGACAATACGCGCAAAGGTCTAGTGGATATGAAAAACCGCATGACAAGCACCAGAGAGCGCCTAGAAATGATTAAAGGTGATTTAGAGCTACAGATTGTGGAGGCAGAGGCTAGGGTAGCTGAAACAGCCGCATATGCAAAAGCAGGCAAGCAACTGCAGCTAGCCGGTGAGTCATTAGTAAGCGCCCGGACTCGCGCCAAGGGTGGTGCTATTGAATACACCAATCTTGAAATATCAATGGAGGGTGCAGAGAAACTAATTAATGATACTGACCCAGAGCAATTACTTGCCCAAGCAGATGCAATCTTAGGAGGCAAATAACATGGAGTGGACACTATTTTTTCAAATACTAGGCTTAATGTTTTTTGCAACACTATGTATGCAGGCACTGAAAGGTAACAAGCGCAGATGAAACGGCTTATATTAAGCGCTCTAGGCGTATCAATCCTGATAGTTGGCATAAGTACCGCTTTGCCGGTCCAAACGCGCCCACAGCCAGCCAGCGCAGCCCAGACATTTGACCACAGCAACTGCCAATACCCAGACCGATGGAGTAACCCGGTAGATAGCTGTGATAACTCAGACCCAGCAGTGCCAGAGTGCATTAAGGCATTTAGTACCAAAGCCGGTGAGGATGCCTGCATTGCAGAATTTGTAGCACAAAACCAAGGCACAGCAGAAAAGCAGCAAGCGATTGCAGAGCATGATGCAGCCTTTAATACAGCGCCAGCAAAGGTGTCTGAGTGCGGAGGTAAGTAATGCCTGAGCAAACAAAACCAGCAGAGATAATAGTTTGCAATAATCACGAAACACCGCTTATATGGACTTTCAAATTTCCATACGCTGAATATTATTGTATGTCCGGCGGTCATTCTGGCGGCGCATTAGGTACTGGTCATACGGTCAAAGCAACACCAGAGCTTAAAAAGTTAGCCAAAAAAGAGCGCAAGTTGTGGGATGAGATTAGTCCAGACATAGCCCTTGGTAGATTTTGGCGCAAAGACTGTGAGAAATGTACCACTGATGGGGATAATTACCACTTAAAGCACATGACTGATGAGCAAAAACAAAGGTCAGTAGATGCTCTGGCAAAACTTGAGGAGTATGCAAATGCCCAATGAAAAGCCCGGCGTTAAGCACATCACCATGAAATGCCCAAAGGCTGGCTGTGATGCAAAAGCATTTGTGCAGGTGTTAGTTGTGCCAGAAAAAGAAATACAGCCTAAGATAGACAGCCGGGCTAGGCAAAAGCTCAGAGCAGCATTAAATAAAGGTCATAAGGAGGGTTTACATGATTGATGGAAAAACCCAAGCATGGGCAGATGCAGCAGACCGATTGCTAGAGGCATTTGCGCGAGACAATCAATACATAATAGCCGATATTCTAATTATGTTTCTTGAGTCCGCTGGCTATGGCTTAGATGATTACACCCCACTAGGCGGCGCATTTAAGCGAGCATCTAAAAAAGGCATCATTACCAAGATTGAGCGAATATCTAAAAAGGCTCTATGGAAAAGCAATATTTATAAGCCCTGTAAGCATGAGCATGAAAGTGAGGCATGTGGTGAATAAATTAATTGCATGGATTGAGCTTAAACGGCTGGCATTCCAAGACTGGCTAGATAGCTGGCAGCCTTGCCCTAAAGAGCAAGCCGGCTATAACTGCCACCACCGTACAATGAGCAACGGTAAAAAGGAGTGCGGATATGAGTAAAATATGTGACCGCAACTATGATGGCAATGCCATGTACAGTGTTAAGCAAATAGATGGTGTTGGCTGCTGCCCTAGCTGCAATCAGCCGGCTATCTGTCATGGCAAGAGTGTAGAGCAACGCGCATTGTTTTGGGCGCTGGCTGGCTCTACTGGCACATCGTCAAAAGCCATAGCCAAACACATGACTGGCTTTAGCAGTGAGCAAGCATTTGGATTTATGCCGCCTAGTGATAGGGATGACCGCAGCCGGTGCATAAAGCTACTAGAGCTAATACCTGAATGGCTACCCCGGCTTAATGAGCTTAAAAAGTACGATGCGCCAGCGGATAAGCCACAGGGCATTGTAATCAGTAACAGCGGTATTGGTGCTTATGATAATTCATGGGCTAAACAGATACCATTAATAGCTAAGGAGGGTAATTTTTATGCCGCAAGTTAAACCACCGGCAATACAACCAATGGGCAAAAGGCAAATATCAGACATTGAGCGCTTTGCCAAAGCGTATTTCAATATAGAGCTGACTACACACCAAATGGAATACATTGCGATGTGCGCGGCTGGTACAAAAAGCATTGTGCTGCAGATGCGTAGGCAAACAGGCATTCAAACTGCTAACAAAGTAATACTGGCGTATCTGCAAGAGGGCATTAAGCTCAATGGCAGGGCTAGGCTACCGCAGTATGAGTTGCCAGCACATATAGGCAAAACAAAGCTCAAGAATAAAACCCAGCATGGTAGAGTGCTTGAAATGATTAAGCGCCCCGGCGGTGCATTCAATTTTGAGCTGTCACGCATTAGCTTGCGATATGGTGGCACTATATTTGAGTTACGCAAGGATGGGCATAACATCGTAACAGAGCGCCAATACCTTAAGAATGGCAGAGCTAGTAACACATTCCTCTATAGGATTGCAGGGCAATGAGAGACTTTGTAGCATTTGTACTGTTTCTTTTTGTGGCAATATTTATCATTGCTGCAATGTCCACTAAGCCACCCACAAACAAATATGAACAAGTAATTTGTGCAAACATAACCTGTTATTACGAAATTAAGGAGTAAATAATTATGGAACTAACACACCCACAGTACCTAGCGCAAAAGCTAAATGGCATGGAATATGGTAATAAAATCGCAGAGGATGATTTAAACATGGCTAAAGCCAATGGCTTGGTTATTGTAACTGGCTACTCTGATGACAATGTAGAATTTGAGGGCGCTATTTATGATGAGGTAGGCGCTTATGATGGTGTTGTTATCATGTTTGATAAAGATGGCATGATTACTGGCTGTGATGAGGCTTGTGACCATTGCAGCGCTATACAACGCGGCTTGAATGCCAAACTTAAAATTGATGCTCAGTGGTCTACCAATGATTACAGTTGGTACATTGAGACCAACATACCAAACGCTGCTTATTTTGATGTCCTAGAGGATGGTGATAAATTTTGCCGGGGCGTTGTATTTGCCCTGTCTGATTTAGCTGAGTAAAATAGCACAAGGCTGGTGCGTACCCCATGTGGGTTTAATATAGTTCAATGGTCCGAATGCAGTAATGCAGTTGCAGCAGCCAGCCCTAACCCACTCGTGAGGTGTGGTTTAAAGCAGGAAAGCGCCTTTAGGGGCGTTTTTCTGTATTAGATGGTGATTACTTTGTTGTGCCATTTGACTGGTCCTGTAGCAAGCCTATGTGCGACTCTAGCACCGGGCTTTGTGCCATGTCCGGGTATTGCAGTGCCTAAGTCATCATCATGGTCTACAAGGCTTGGCATAGTGTAATAAACAGGCAAGCGGTTGCGCTGGTAAAAGATACCAATGCGAGTGTCATAAGGCTCTGTGCGGTCCGCAACAAAATCAAGCAATGGCTCAATGTGGCTAGTAGGTATTACGATGCCCACACCCCACATAAGCAGGATGTACTGCAAAAAGGTCTCATCTACCACTTTATTGACCGCCTCTTTGACCCTTTCAGGGAATGGGCGCGCTTTGCCAGTGTAGAGCGATATGATTGATTTAGTAGGCACATTGTTTATAGCGCCCTCAATGTTTTCATACAAATTAGGTGTCAGTATGGCATCATCCTGAATAACTACATGCCAATCACCTTTACCAACACCAGCCAGTAGCGAGCTTTTACCATTAAGCCATTCTGACTCATGCGTACCGGCTGCAACCTCATCATAGGTAACTGAAACATCGCTAAATGGGTAATACCGCAATATAGCCGCTAGATACTCAGCCTGCAGCTTACGCGCTGGCACAGCCATGACGGTAACACTAATTTGCATCTATCAGCCCAGCCTCTTTAGCCTTGGCATTCCAAAGCAGTGAGTAGCTAACATCAAAACCGCGCGCTGGCAGGTATTCAGCCGGCAAGCCCTCAGTCAGATAGGCTTTAGCGTATTTCATGTATGCCTCATTAGTAGTAACTGGCACAAAGCTAGATATATTAAATATTTCTTTATTGTAGGCACTTGGATTTAGAGCAATGCGCTTGATAGCCTCAGCCACAACAGAAACATGTACATAATCGCGCACATCCTCACCATTGCCATAAATCTTATTACCACCACGCTTAAATATGTCTATTGCGCCATTACCATCACCATTACCGTAAACATTAGCGAGTCGTAAAATAGTGCGGCGCTGGCAGGCTTGGCTAATGATTTGCTCACCAATCAGCTTAGACCTGCCGTATAAAGTAGGTGCTGGTGTTGCCTCATTCTCTGTATGAGCTGCATTGTTGTCACCATACACCGCTGCAGAGCTTGTATAAATAATGTGTGCAGATTGCCGGGCAGCCCAGCGGTATATTGCTAGGTTGTCTTGGAACATATCCATATCATGCCCTAGGTTGGCTGCAAGCAGCACAATCACATCATATTTGCTGGTGTCTTTAAGGTTGCAAATGTCTTGCCCATCCTTAAGGTCTACAATGTCGTAAAGTCCGGCATCTAGCCCATCAAATACCTTAGCAACATGACTACCAATAAAGCCTTTGCCACCGGCTATAAGTATCATTTCTGCCCTGCCTTTATAACTACAGTTTGGCTATCCAAATCTTTGTAATCAGGGAATGCAACCGATATGCCCGGTCCATTATGTTTGTGTTTAAAGAATGTCATTTTAAAGCCTTTTTTCTTGAGCTGGTTTAAATACTCTAGTGTATTAATTTTGGCATCAGCGTAAAAGTCTATCTCACTGGTCCATAAATCCTCAATTATGTAGATGCCGCCTTTATTGAGCTGTGAGTAATAAAGTAGTTCAAAACTCTTTTGCTGGTGACTCCAATAGTGGCTACCATCATCAAGGATAATGTCAAACTTGCCTAGAGCCTTTACTTGCTTAGGGTCAGTTGCATCACAGGTAATGAGCTTAACGCTTTCAGGCACTTGCCAATCAGAGTTATGCATATAGCTAGCCATATCCTCTTTAATGTCAATGCCCACAATCTCAGCATTAGGGTAATACTCGCGCCACATTTTCATGCTCAGACCATCCATAACACCAATCTCTAGCAGCCTGCCGCTAAATGACTGGTCCGGCAGATGCTTTTGGTAAAAATCTAGGTAATGATGCAAACGGCTGCTCTTATCAGCATCGTACTTTAGCCCAATATCATTTAGTAAGCCCATTTTGTAACTCCTCTATTAATGCCTTATTGTCGCGCAGCCAAGCAATGTAACTTGGATGGTCCGCAAACTTATTTTTAGTGTACTTGGTATTGTAAATAAACACATTGCGCCACTTTAAATCATTGGCTGTTTCCTCTGGCTGCTGTTTAAGGGTCACAGAGCCTGCATGTCGCACTATGGACTCTTTTACCAGCATTGGTGTCACACCGGCTGCTCTGACCTGCTCTATAACAACATCATCACTGCACCAAAAATCTACATCCTCATCAAACTTACCAATCTTAAGCCATAACTCGCGGCTCACCATAAAGCACCATCCACTAAAGTGCCTACCGCATTCAAAGCCTAGCTGGTTATCAATAATGCCCTTTTGTCGCATATCAGTTGGCTCATGTGGGCTAACTACTGGATTGTCAGCAGAGAGCAGGTTATGTAGCCACCCATCAGTAAATTCTAGGTCATTGTTGGCTATCATAATCCAATCAGCCTTACCTAGCGCAGCACCCTCATTAGCATATTGGTTATAGTTGAATTTGCCGCGCTTTGGAATGGTAACAGCGTTATGGTACTGACCAACACCACCCTCCATGACAATGATGTTGATAGGCAAGCCATTAGCGCCCTTTATACAGCTATCAATGGCTTTTTGAGTCATTAGGCTATCTCTATATTTGCTAGCCTTAGAGAGTATCACCACATCTACAATAGCCTTGCCGGGTCGCTGTTTGGTGCTGTTATTGCGCCAGCCTTGGGTTTCTGTGGTGTCAATGTTGTAGTCATAGTAGTAAAGCACCTTATCAATAACATGCTCAGTCTTTAGATGTGGCAGCAAGAGCTTACCATAGCCAGCATCCTCACCGTATAGGATGTTAGGAAAGCTGCTTTTAAGGCTCACTGAGCGCTTAACACAGCAGATATGGTTAGGTATTCGGTAGTATGCATCAGGCTTATTGTAGTCACGCCTATGCACCTTAGAGTAGTAACATGGCTTGGCTGGCTCACCATTGAGGCTCACCATAGCTGTAAATACTATGGCATCAGTACCCTTGGCAGTGGCATTGAGCAGTGTGCTTATGTAGTCATCAGCAATGCGGTCATCATCATCTACAAAGACTATGTAGTTACCTTGGGCAATATCAATCATTGTATTGCGCTTGTGACCTAGCATCATCTGTTTGTTATCAGTCAGCACTATTATTTCTACGCGCTGCTGGTCATCCTCTGAGAGCGCTGCAAGTTGGTCATACAACTGCTCTTGTATCTTAGGTAAAAATGTTTTGTATCTTGAGTGAACACTGCAGACTAGTATGCTTAAATCAATCACCTTTTTATACTCCAATTCTTTTATTACTTATGATTATATCACCGCCACCAAGCCCCACCAAGCGCCGGTGACTGGCAAATAAATGTAAATAAATTTTGTATTCAATTTGTTTTTTAATTCATAAATAAATAGGGGGAGAGGAGGGGGGGAGGTCGCCCCACCTCTGTTAAATTTAGAC
>Ga0208916_10000150_pt1 | contig 34024 bp, 17 predicted proteins | sample DEB19_08_DNA_5_FD_184523 | JGI IMG/M metagenome (GOLD analysis project Ga0208916, IMG submission 184523) | Aqueous microbial communities from the Delaware River and Bay under freshwater to marine salinity gradient to study organic matter... | ecosystem: Environmental > Aquatic > Marine >... | reverse complement strand
GACCCGTTCTAGGGACGACGGCACTAAATACATTTTGGCGAAGCGCGGCAGACTCGGTCTTGGCAGATTGATCGCCAGACATATCATCCTGATTTTGCGATTCTTGCGATGGTTGCGACGCTGATCCTACCCTCGCGGGCGTAATTTGAACAGACCCTTGTGTAGGAACCTTTCTCGGGGGCGACCCCTGTTCTAAATTGGCAGCATCTTCTTTGGTTACGGTTTGTGGTCCGGGTAATGCCGCATCGGGTTCTTGTTTTACTTCCTCTTTTTCGTAAACCATAGCAGTTGGTTCAGCCGCTATATCCGGAACAACAACTTCTTTTATATCGTGCGATGAAATAAGTATTTCTTCCATTGAATGTAATAATCTGGCGATTAACATTTCAAAGGTGTCAGATTCAATGACATATAAATCATATAACTGACTGATATATCCCTTACTTATAACCCATTCCATAAAGGTACTAATGATAGTTTCGAGATGTAATGCATAATCGTCTTCATCTATGTCTTCATCTATGTCTTCATCTACCGGTGTCCCTGCTTCATCTACCGGTGTCCCTGCTTCATCTACCGGTGTCCCTGCTTCATCTACCGGTGTCCCTGCTTCATCTACCGGTGTCCCTTTTGTTAAATGACCCGAGAAGATAATATATTCGTCGTCGCCGCCTTCTTTGGTATATTCGTTGTCGGGCGGCGCGCCGCCTGTACGCTGTTTCGGTTTATTTGGCAGCGGTTTATTTGGCAGCGGTTGCTTTGCTATCATCGGTCTGGCTGCTTTAACTGCGTTTCCTTTGCCGGAAGGGGTCTTTCCTTTAGCCAGTTTGGATACCGTTTTAGTTTTCATTTTTTGCAAATTTTTTGTGGCAATTCCTAAATTTACTGTAATCGCTGCTATAATTTCACTAAACTTAACTGCCATCGTGCTACTTGCTTTCGACTTGAACATTTGTTCATTCGCGGCATCACACCACGTTTGAGTGCCGCTGGCAATATTATCGTAAACGCCGGCTCTGAAGTCGATCTTTTGAGCGGGGGACATTGAATTATACTTTTTACCAAGCGCATTGCGGATAGGATTATATTCAGACACATGGGTTTGTATAACTGCGTCAGGAAATATAGCGTCAACAATAGCATCAACACCATCAGAATCAACTTCCCAACCTTTGGTTGCATGTAATTTTACCCCTATTTTATTTGATTTCCTTCTATTACATTCAACACATGCAACGTAATAGGATGCCCAATAAAACTTTGAAAATCCACCCGACTTTAACATACCGGCTATATAGGATGCCATTATCGCAGCAACATGCTCACAATCACCACACGGCGTCGTGCCCTCTATCCGGACGGCTCCTGGGTCATCTTGTCCAACTACGTTATCATCATTATCATACCAATCGGTGGACTCGCCAGTATATGACATAACGTCTGTTCTACATATCCAACATTCTCCACAATATACTGCCGACGTGGGTTCAAAATCTACAGCCATTTGTCTTTTTTTCCCGCCTAGAGTTGGATCTGGTAATAACATGTTGGTTTTAGATTTCCAATCATCAGCATTGAGTTTTAGCCCATTCACGTTCATATTAGCGTCGCTGTGGTTGGCTTTCGCCCGGTCTAATGTCGGTTCATTGGTTGCAGTATAAATTTCGGCTTGTGTTCTATAATGGGTTATTCTACGATCTGGGTTCGGTTTTATTCCGTGTAGTATGCGGGCTAGTATTGCCGCCCTACACTCTTCATCTGGGGGAGACTTCGTAGCTATAGTCCGCCATTTCGCTGGATCAATGCCGTATTCTTCTTTTACAGATGAGTTTAATGCATCAGTAACCTTACCTTGAAAATCATCAGCAGATATGGTGCCGTCAGTTTTTTTTTCAGTTAATAATTTTTTCAAATAGGCAGCAAACCGTGCTACAAATGATGGATTTAGTTTTTGTACCATATATTAAGTGTTAATTATAACATATATGCACAAATAAAAAACTCGTATCCTCGCATAAAACACTATCTAAACCTGATATATAACTCCATCACGAAATCAATCCATGTCATCTCCTAAAACGATTGGTCTGCCCAATCATATGCAATTGTCTAAACCTGCATTTCAAAAGATGTTGTTTATCGCCAATGCATTGGAGCAGGGGTGGACTATACGCAAATCACAAGACTCCTATATTTTCACTAAAAAGCACGAGAACAAGCAGGAGATTTTTCAAGAGAATTATTTAGAAACATTTGTGGCATCGAATCTGTCGGTGGATTATGTGTTAAGTAGTCAGGCATAACGACGCGGCGGTAGACATATAGTAGATGGTAGCGCTCACACAATACGATGCGATACTGACGATATGATCCATTTTAGTCATTTTGAAATTCAGCGGTTGTAAACACAAATATACTGATTGTGAATTATTATCTTTGCATAATATGAATACGCAGACGTTTTATGAGAACCATTAAAAACATATTTGGTCTCGGGAATTTCGTCATGTGAATCATTTATTTAGGGGTGTTTCCAAAAATAAAAAGGAATGCTTTTTATTTTTCATTTTAATTAATTCATTTCCTCCAAAATTATTTTCTTTGGATACAATATAATCCATAAAATATGGCTGGTGGTTTGATGCAACTCGTCGCCTATGGCGCCCAAGATGTGTTCCTTACCGGAACCCCCGAGATTACTTTCTGGAAGGTGTCCTACAGACGCCATACCAACTTCGCCATGGAGTCTATTGAGCAGACTTTCTCTGGCCAGGCCGATTTTGGCCGCCGTGTGACATGCACAATCAGCCGCAACGGTGACTTGGCTTACCGCACCTACCTCCAGGTGACTCTCCCCGAGATCAACCAGGAGTTGAAGAAGACGGGTGAGACTGGCGTGTATGCCCGTTGGTTAGACTTCGTTGGTGAGCAGTTGATTGCCCAGGTTGAGGTCGAGATTGGTGGTCAGCGCATTGATCGCCAGTACGGTGACTGGATGCACATCTGGAACCAACTTACCCTCTCCAAGGAGCAGCAGGCTGGTTACTACAAGATGATCGGTAACACCACCCAACTTACCTACATCACTGACCCCGCCTTCGCCCCCGTGTCTGGCCCCTGCGCCGCCGGAGGACCCGCCCAGGTGTGCGCTCCCCGTAGCGCCCTTCCCGAGACCACCCTTTACGTGCCTCTTCTTTTCTGGTTTTGCCGCAACCCCGGACTTGCCCTTCCCTTGATTGCCCTTCAGTACCACGAGGTGAAGATCAACATTGATTTCCGCCCCATTGGTGAGTGCTTGTGGGCCATGAACGGCTTGGGTTCCACTGCCAAGTCTACGGCTGCTGCTTACCAGCAATCCCTTGTGGCTGCTTCTCTCTATGTCGACTATATCTTCCTCGACACTGATGAGCGCCGCAAGATGGCCCAGAACCCCCATGAGTACTTGATCGAGCAGCTCCAGTTCACTGGTGACGAGTCTGTTGGTTCTTCTTCCAACAAGATCAAGCTCAACTTCAACCACCCCTGCAAGGAGTTGGTGTGGGTTGTTCAGCCTGATGCCAACGTCGACTACTGCTCTTCCCTTGAGGCTGGTTCCCTTTTGTTCAGAACCCTTGGTGCCCAGCCCTTCAACTACACTGATGCCATCGATGCCCTCCCCAACGCCATCCATGCCTTCGGCGGTTCTACCGCCGTGTCTGGTGTTAATGCGTTCAGCACTACTGCTGGTTTATTCGAGACTCCCGGTGCTCCTGATGATGCTAATGTTGGAACAGCAGCAACTACAAACCAGCTTAATACATTTAATTCAGCGCCTAATTTAATGGGTTCCCACTTGTCTGATGCCGGCACCTTCGTGTTGGCCGAGTCTGCTCTTGACATGCACTGCTGGGGTGAGAACCCTGTGGTCACTGCCAAGCTTCAGCTTAACGGCCAGGACCGCTTCTCCGAGCGTGAGGGTTCTTACTTCGACGTTGTGCAGCCCTTCCAGCACCACACCCGTGCCCCTGACTGCGGTATCAACGTGTACTCCTTCGCCCTTCGCCCCGAGGAGCACCAACCCAGTGGGTCTTGCAACTTCTCCAGAATCGATAACGCGGTTCTTCAGTTGGTGCTCTCCTCCGGAACTGTGTCTGGTGTCAACACTGCTAAGGTCCGTGTGTACGCTGTTAACTATAACGTTCTCCGCGTTATGAGCGGCATGGCTGGTGTGGCTTACAGTAATTGATCGAATGGTGTGACCTTCATCATTTGCGTGACCTTCAAACTAATAAAACGGGTTTTGCCCACAAAAACAAAATAAAAAATATTATAATGTAAACTATTAATTTATAAAAAAATTATAAATTAATGCATAACAATCACATATTATATCTCCGTCTTTTTATTTTTTCTATATTTTGCCAATTCTTCCGCTTTCTGACGATTGTATTCGTCGTTACCGTATTTTTCTTTTAGACGTAAACGCTGGTTTGCCTTGCGAATGCGCGCAGCCTCACGTTTTTCTTCATCAGTCTTTTTATTTGTATTTTTAACCATATCTTTATTGTTTGTTTGTATTAATTCGGCGTTTTCAACATGATTTGCAATACCATTTTCTACTGATTCAACCGTAATTTGATTAACTATCCGGTTAGTTTTGACTGTGTTTTCATGTACAATTTTAAACGAATAGATATCAATAAATTTGTTAAAGATGTCATCGAGAACATAATTGCGTTTGATATGATTGCACCCAAAACAACAGGACTTTACATTGTCTAACGTATAACCTTTGTTATTATCTATTCGGTCTATGCCGTTCAGGTGTTGCGAATTAGATTGTTTTCCACAGAGATAACACGGATGTAATTTAAGTGCGTCAAATTCAGCTGGTGACAATGCAAACTCTATGTTCTTTTTAGACGCACGAATTGTGTAGCGATTATAAGAACAAGAATTATAATCCGGAAACATTTCTGGAAATAACCGTCCATTGATTCGTCCGTTATATGTCAAAATATGTTCTACTCGACCGAGAAATGCATCTACCGACAATGACGATTTCATGTAGTTACACATTTGGCAACAACTTACACAATTATCTGCGACATAACCAACTTCTGCGTTCATTCGGTCAATGCCATTAAACCCACGTTCTTGTATAATGCCGCAATAGTAACAGGGTGCTTTTATAATTTCATCAAACACATCTTGCGATAGACCAAATACAAGGTTTTTATCGTTTGCCGACCGAATGTAATTAGAATAATGAATTTTTATATTTTCCAGTCTGTTCTGGTTGCTAATGGCAACTTTTTCAGGGTTATTGTCTCGCCATTGCTTTGCATTTTCCGCATTTTTATTTAAATATTGGTCTACATCCGCTTCTATTTGGCGGTGTCTATAATTCATGCTTTTCAATGCTACTTTTTCGTAGTTGTTTTCATTCCATTGTTGCTTTACCGCTTTTCGTTCCGGCTTCTGCTCGGCTATACGCGCCAGTTCATTGCGATGTTCTTTGTCACGTTTCATATCTTGTAGACGATTTGATTCTCTGCACGATGCGCACGTTTTCGTTTGTACGTCATTATGCCCTATAAATTGTTCTTCGTCCAATGTTTTACAACACGTGGTGCAAACCTGCTTATTCGGTTCTGGCGCAGTCATTTTTTGGGCATATCCACGCCTCGCACGGTCTTTTTCGCGCTCAATTATCAAACATTCTTCGCATGTAGACTTAGGATACTCTGCGTCCAATTGTGCACGGCAACCGCGCACGTACTGCTTGCATAATTTTTTGCCTAATGCGGTCGTTTCGTCGACGAAAACACATATTTGATGTTTCATGCAATACGTGTTCTCAATCGACCGTTTGGATTTACAATTGTCACTAGCACATAATATCACCGCTTCTTTTGCTGTTATCTTTGACTGTTTCCCGCGTTCTTTGCAATTTGAACATGTCTTAATTCCATCTGGCAAATAATGCGATTTTTTACAGCCAGAACAAATCGACTGGTTTGCTATCATTTCGTCCGTATAGTCACACATATATGCGTGGTTTTTACAAAACCGAGTGTCATTTATTGCATTACATCTGCAACCATGGCGATTTCTATCAATTGCGAGGCAATACGACATTTTATGTAGACAAAATTCAATAGTTTATTTAATTCAATTTTTTGAAAATTTGATTATTCGTGAATGTTCACATAAATATGCTTATTGGTTATTAAATGCAAAAACAATATAAAGAAATACTTACAAGTATTGTATAGAATGAGCATAGACATTGTGCATCTCATTGAAAGCAATCCAATTACCAGGTTAAATGGTAATTATCAGTCAAAATTAGTGGAGAAGGTGCAACAACACTTTAATAATTATGAACAACAAATGTTTTTAGCAAGTTTTTACTGCTATTTGAAAAATGATAAACAGAACGATTTTGTAATTGACCTGGATAACGTATGGAAATGGTTAGGATTTCAACAAAAGTATCATTCAAAAAATTTATTAGAAAAACAATTTATAATTAATCGCGATTATAAAATCTTTGCTCCCGCACATTCGGGAGCAAAGACCGGAACCAGAGGCGGTCACAATAAAGAAATAATTATGTTAAATATTGACACGTTCAAAAAATTCTGTTTGAAAGCTGGAACTAAAAAGGCAGATGAAATTCACGATTATTATATTAAATTAGAAAATGTTTTACAGGATTTTTTAGTAGAAGAAGGCAATGAATTAAAACTTCAATTAGAAAACGCAAAAAATGAAATCCTTCAAATAGAAGACAAAAAGAAACACGAATACGACGCCAAATTAACACAACAAAAAATTCTAGAAAGGGAAAAGGTATTGATGCAAGAATATGCAACGAGTGGTGCCCTGTTTTATGTAATTAAAGTAAAAACGCGTGAAAATGGTCAATATGTCATAAAAATCGGCGAGAGTCGAAGGGGGGTATTAGGCAGATACAAAGAACACAAAACGAAATACGAAGAGTGTTTGTTGTTAGATTGTTTCACAGTGAATAAAAGTAAGGATTTTGAAACGTTTATCAAAGAACATGAATTGGTCCGGCGAAATAGAGTAAATGACCTGCCTGGACATGAAACCGAGCTCGAACTCTTTTTAATAGGAAAGAATCTGTCTTATCAAACGTTATTAGATATAATCAACACAAATATCAAATATTTCAACAACAGCGATACGCATAAGTTAGAATTAGAAGTTCAACAATTAAAACTGATGTTAGAAATGAAAACATCGAATAACGACAACATGATAATCCAAGAGTTGCTTCAATGCGTCAAACAGTTATCATCTAAAATCGACAATCTCGAAAAAGTCAGCATAGATATCGTTTCCAAAGTGAATGCCACTCAAACTAAAACAACTACTGGGTTCAACGACCCATTAGTAACGGTCGGTCCGCGTCTCCAAAAAATCAATCCGGAAACAATGACTATCGTAAAAGTGTATGAATCCGTTGCAGAATGTTTGAAAGAACACAATTTCAGTGTTAAACGTCCAAGTATCGATAAAGCAGTGAAAGAGAATACCATTTACAACAATTATCGGTGGGCGTTTGTAGATAGAAGTTTGGACGCGAATGTAATCCATGATCTTCCCCCAACCAAACAAACCAGGGCGCAAAACCTGGGATATATTGCAAAGATAAACGGCGAAAATACCGAGATTTTGAATGTGTATATCGACCGAAAAACCGCGGCGGCTGAAAATGGATATGCTTCTTCATCTGCATTAGACAACCCTGTAAAAAATGCATCTGTGACAAACGGACATTATTATATTTTGTACGAGAAATGCAATGATGAAATGAGAACCACGTTCGAAGAGAATTATGGGACGCCATTATTGTATAAAGACGGTGTAGGGCAATACACGAGCGACAATCAATTAGTAACAGAATTTGTTTGTAAATATGATTGTATAAAACAACTAAAAATGAGCGATAAAACATTAGCAAAAGCACTGGACAAAAATATAATGTACAACAATTGCTATTTTCGAATGATTGGCAGTAAATTGAAATGCCGCGATTAAACCTCAATTATTTGACGAATTCATCATTAAATAATTGATATGTATTTTATTCAAAAACTTATAAAAACTTACACACACATATATCGCGATAAATTACATAAAATATATGTCATACTAACATAAAATGGAGAACAATATACCTGTCGATTTCCATTTGGATAATTGGCAAGATGCACCGTTAAATCGATGGGCATTTCAGCATGTGTCCAATTTTTTACCAACACACGAAATATGCGCAAAAGAGAACCACCATCGACCCGCGACCATTGAACAAAATGCGTCTTCATTGGAAGACATGGACATCCATGTTGACGGAAAAATAAATAAGTTCATCCAAATCCTCGAAAATACATACACAGACAGTATATTCGTGTTACGAAAAGGGAATGTTCTCTATGAAAGATATTTTAATGGTATGAAACCAGATACAAAACATTTGTTGCAATCAGTTTCCAAGTCCATATTAGGTGTTTTATATGCCATAATGATAAATAAGGGTGTCATCGACCCTCAACAAAAAATGGAACACTATTTGCCGGAACTGAACACATGTGTATTCGGCAGCGCCACGATTGCACAAGCACTGGACATGCAAGTCGCGATCAAATTCACCGAAGACTACGCGTCTCCTGACTCAGAAATGAATCAGCTGGACCGCGCATGTGGGTGGAAGACAAATCCCACAGGAGAACACCCCACACTTCGTTCATTTTTGCTGTCACTGAAGCCCGCGGAAAATGGTTCCGGATTCCAATATTGTTCTGCAACCACAGATGTACTCGCATGGCTCATTTCTCATGTGACGGGAATGACATATGCAAAACTGCTGGAAAAAGAATTATGGATACCCATGGGTGCCCAACACAACGCGAATGTTACAGTTGATTCCGCAGGAATGGCGGTTGGAAATGGCGGTATATCGTGCACTAGTCTGGATATGGCCATATTTGGGCAACTCATTCTTAATGGGGGCAAAACGCCCAGCGGCGAGCAACTCATTCCCCATGTGTGGATTACACAAACATATGGCACAAAACCCTATAAGAACCAGTGGTGGGTCAACCAACATCCCACAAAACCAAACACCAACGAAATCCATGCACGCGGAATATATGGACAATATTTGTGGATAGACCAGGAAACAGAAACAGTAATTGCCAAGTTCTCCACTGACCCCGTAGCCAGGAACACATCCAAATTCGGCATGCATATGGCATTGTTTCGGGTAATAAGCAAATGGGCCAGCAACGTGCATTGACAATCGATTGGTACATTCAAGTTCGGTTAGTTGTTTTATTGAACTATGGTTTATTGACATATTTTTATTGATTCAAATTTTGAATATGGAGAACCTGTATAACACAAATAAAAATACATATATATTGCTGGAAAATACACATAAAACGACGCATGAATATATGCTATAAGTACATTCCACAAAAACATGTCAATAGACGGCCCCAAATTGTATTATATTACGGTTGCAACGAAGCCTCATCATGTTCTCAATAAAATCATAGAACAAGTCCAAAAACAGAACGAACAAATATTTGTATTAGGATTACAAGAAAACCGGGCAATAGGTTGGGAAGGAACCGCCAATTTCGGTGTGAAATTGCGAGAAACCCGCGATTTTCTGTTTCAACCGCAAATTCGACCCCAGGATATCGTTTTATTTACAGATGCATATGATGTAGTCTATTGCGGTTCTCAAAATGAAATAAGAAAACGTTTTTTAGAAATGAATAAACCAATTGTGTTTGGTTGTGAGTCACAGTGTCACCCGGACGCAAACGTGGCGGAGCACTATACAAATCGTCATCTAGAATTTCCTTTTTTAAATAGCGGTATGTTTATTGGATATGCATGGGCACTTCGGCATTGTTTGGTCGAATATGAATACAACGATGCACATGATGATCAGCGGCTTTGGACACAGCAATATTTCAAACGGCCGGGGTTATTTGGTTTGGATTATGAGAACCGACTATTTTTGAATACAGAAGATATGGAATGGGACAAATTAGTGTGGAAAAACCAGACGGCTATATACAAAAACAGAAACCCCATGTTTGTACATGTAAATGGACCGGACAAGACCAAAATAAACCATTTTGCATGATGCGGCACACCGACGTCAATATATAATATATGAAAATAAGATAAACATATTCTTTTAATTAGTGTATATAAAGACAACCACATTATATAATGTTTGCAACTCATTCTACTACTGATAATACAACTGTGAAAAATGAAATATTGGACACGGACCAGGGCCAGGACCAGACTGACCCCGCACAACCGGTTCCCTCAACCGACAATATTGATAAAATGCTAGACCGAGAACGCCAGCGAAATACGCGCGATAATTGGATAAAATTGGACAAAACCGCGAAAATCCAAAAACTCCATGTATTTGCGGAAACATACGGCAAGGAACACGCAATGCCGTCGAAAGACATCAAACTATTAAAGAATTTCTTCAACAGTTGTTTGGACAAGAACAAATTATCAAAAAGCAAAGACGTTGTATATAATAAGGACGAAATGAAAATCGTATCCATCCCCGCGCTGCATTTCAATCAGCTTTCTCACAACTTTACCCTTAAAATTATGGATACAAAGCGGGTGTCCACACTGAAATCGCTTACGCCAAAACGCAGTACAACCAATGCCGACACGACAATCGATGCAAACGATAATGACGATTAAGCATGCAGGCAGATAGTCCACGTGTAATATATATTTGCAACGGTGTAAATATTTATTCGTACAATGATATAGATATAATTCTGTAATATATATAGATACAGATACAGAATGTCAAATACAGATTCGGAGTTTTTTCCAGAATCCGACACCACGTCGACTGCGTCGGGCAGAGATACGTTTAGCGACGACACTGATACCGATGTTGACGACGGCGAGTCATGTGACTCGAGTGTGCAAACCATTAGTCTGGAAGATTACGCGGAGCTAACCATAACGGCATATGAAATACTCGACGATTATGTGTGCTTAAACGTAAGGTTAATGTCATCCCCCAATTTTTACACAAATATGATTGAACATACAACAGACTTGTTATACACGGATGTTTATTGTTCATTCTCGTCTGACACACATAGAGACGAATACGACCAAAACCTGCGCGACGAACTACGCGAATTTGTCGAGAAGACGACCGAAGTATGGATGGATATGTCATCTATACCCCAGCGGTCATTTGTGCAGCGCCCCGAAGAGATTCCCGAACGAACCCCCACAGAAACAGTTATTATGATTGCCCGAATGCTGGCATTACAAGCGATCCCTCAACCGCCACAAAAATCACGCGAATGGTATGATTATCGGTATAATTTTATCACGGCAAGCAATTTGTGGAAGGTATTCGGGTCGCCAGCGCAATTAAACAGTTTAATATACGAAAAATGCAAACCGATCGATTTGGATCTACAAGAATCGCGTAATGCATGCACGGAAGGACCGCTGCATTGGGGTGTAAAATACGAACCTGTTACTGTTCAAATATACGAACACATGTATGATACAATGGTGGGCGATTTTGGCTGTATTCCGCACCCCAAATATCCGTTCATCGGCGCTTCTCCCGACGGTATTAATATCGACCCCAAAAACAACCGTTACGGACGCATGTTAGAAATTAAAAACATTGTCAATCGTGAAATCACTGGCATTCCCAAAGAAGAATATTGGATACAAACACAAATACAAATGGAAACGTGTGGCCTGGACGAATGTGATTTCGTAGAAACCCGTTTCAAAGAATACGAAACGGAAGACGCTTTTTACAACGACAAGAAACATGAATATCGCGGTGTTATTTTGCAATTTATTGTACGCCCGCCCACGGTTATCACCGAACAAACACAGCTGTCGAATAAGCCATATTATGTGTATATGCCACTGACAAATGCGCTCGACAAGGCGTCGATTCGGGCATGGGCCGATGAACAACGCACTATCATGGCGCGTGATAATAAGGTGTTGTTTTCTCAAAAGTACTGGTATTTGGACGAAATTTCGTGTGTAGTTATCCCGCGAAACGGTCCATGGTTTTCGCGTGTAGTCCCATACATTCAATATATATGGAATATAATTCTAAAAGAGCGGGTTACTGGATACGAACACCGCGCAAGTAAAAAGCGAGTACCCAAAGAGCGGTCCATGTCTCTGGTAAGCGACGACGGAGACGTTATTGCGCCAAGACCCGATGCACCTGTTTGTTTGATTCGACTGGACGAAGAAGGCAATGTTTGTTAGACAAAACATGCACTAGAAACATGGTCAAATATGTAATTATTCAATAATTACATATTTTCATTTTATACCAGCAAAGAATTAGACATTTGATCCTGGTAAAGGTGTAAAACAATGAGTTTAATTTATCCAAAAAAAATATTATAATAAGTAAAATGATAGAAAAGAACATCTTTCAGTCTTGGCATACAAAAGTGTTAGATCCATTAATGCAATCAAAAATAGATGTTTTTAAAAATTTAAACCCTGATTATTCATATAATTTATACGATGATGCCGATATGGATAATTTTGTAAATGAACATTTTAAAGGTGAAATCGCAAAATGTTACAATAAGTTAAATATCATTGTGGCAAAGGTTGATTTTTGGAGATATTTAGTATTATATAAATACGGAGGTGTATATTTAGATATGGATTCAAGTATTGAAAAACCTCTAGATGAATTAATAAGAATTACAGACGAAGCAATTATAACAGCAGAAGGTAACCCAAATCTATATGTTCAATGGGCGTTAATATTTTCAAAAGGACATCCAATTTTAAAAAAAACAATTGAATTAATTGTTAGCAATATTAAAAATAATAGTTATCCCAATGATATTCATAACATGACAGGTCCATCCGTGTATACAAGAGCAATCAATGCAATTCACATGGATATTTTCAATAATAAAATAATAAATCATAACACAATTAATAAATTTACCGACATTGAATACAAATCAAATAATATATCTTATCGGTTATTTGGCATAGATTACAATTTTTATTTTCGGTTTAAGCACAATCTTACAGACTTATTATATAACAATAAGAAACATTGGCGAGAAGAAGAAAGAGAAAAAAATTTATTGAAATAAAAACCGAGTCTTTCTATTAGACTGACTAATTTGTAAATGAGACAAATGTGTAAAATGCGCTAGCACATAAACAAAGAATAAAACAATATAGACATTTTTGAATTAAATATGTATATAACAGACCGACCACATGGATTCACCTATTCAAAAACCCAGCACATCAGTGGAAGACGATACCGAAATGTATGTTACAAAGCGTAGCGGAACGCAGGAGATTGTTTCATTCGATAAAATTTTAAGCAGAATCAAAAAGCTCGGTCAAGAAGCCAATATCAAATTAAATTATACGACCCTTGTGATGAAAGTGATCGACCAACTGTATTCGGGCATTTCTACGACCAAAATCGACGAATTGTCCGCGGAACAATGCGCGTCCATGTCCAGCATTCACCCGGATTATAATACATTGGCCGGACGCATTATTGTATCAAATCACCATAAAAATACCGAAGAATCGTTTTCGAAAGTCATGCAGCAGTTGGCAAACTACCGCGACAAACACAACAAATCGAGTCCGCTGGTAACCGCCGAATTTATGGAAACCGTAAATACCAACTCCGCCGAACTAAATGCGATGTGTGATTATGAACGCGATTATTTGATTGAATATTTCGGGTTCAAAACATTGGAACGAGCATATTTGATGCAGGTGAATCGTGTGATTGTGGAACGCCCACAGCATATGTGGCTGCGTGTTGCGATTGGTATCCACGGGAATGACCTGGCTCGTGTGCGAGAAACATACGATTTGATGTCACAGAAAATGTTTACGCATGCCACCCCGACGCTATTCAATGCGGGAACGCCACACCCACAATTATCATCGTGTTATTTGTTAGCCATGGAAAACGATAGCATTGACGGGATTTACAACACACTCCGCGACTGCGCGCTGATTTCGAAGTGGGCTGGCGGCATTGGATTGCATATCCACAATGTTCGTGCATCGGGTAGTCATATCCGCGGAACAAATGGCTCGTCGAACGGTATAGTACCGATGTTAAAAGTTTTTAATAACACTGCAAAATACGTTGACCAATGCGTTACGCCAAATACCTATATTTATACCACGCGCGGACCCATGCAAATCGAGAACGTGCATGCAGGAGAAACCGAGATATTTAATAGCGAGGGCAAACCCGAACAAATCAAAACGGTGTTAGAGCATTCTTACAGTGGCGAAATGTACGATATTTATACCATGCATTCGATTGAACCGCTAAAAATCACTGGTGAACACCCGATATATACATTGCATAATCAACAACGTGGGCTCAATTATAGTGTCATTGCAAACCGCATTAAACAAAAAATACTCAAACCTGATTGGACCGATGCGAAAGACCTGACAGAAGACGATATTATTCTATATACTACCCCGACATATGAGGTGGATATGTCACATATTAGCGAAGATGACTGTTATATGTATGGTGTGTTGCTAGGAGACGGATATATGAAAAACAATGTGGAAACCGGACACGTTACATTGCATGCTGTAAATAAAGAACATATATTAGATTTTTGCGAGAACTATTTTGCCGATAGATGTATACAATATAAAATTACTCATGATAATAATACATCACGTATTCGATGGAACAAAAACAATGCATTACCGTTTCGATACCGAGATCTTTATGATGAAAACGGCAGAAAACATGTTCATCATTCTTGGTTGAATCTTCCCATTCATAAAATGAAGCAAATTATTAAGGGGCTTATTGATACAGACGGACACGCTGGAAAAGAAATTATGTTTGACTCAACCTCGCGCAATCTCATCGAAAGCATGAAATATATGCTTTTGCGAATGAAAATATTGACAAGCGGATATATTCGTAATCGCATCGGCGAATCCCACAATACGGATAAAGGTGTCATTATACACAAACAAATCAATTATTGTCTTCGTATACCTAAAACCGTGGAAATATGTGATTTGTTGCATATTCAAAAACCGGAAAATGGATTCGAAAAGTTCTTTGTGTATGAAAATTTGTTGGGTACGCGCATCAAGAAAATCGAACAGTCACAATATAGTGGTACACTATACGATTTGCAAATGACGGAAGTGCACGATTATATGTTACATAATGGCATCGTACACAATGGCGGGGGCAAACGAAATGGAAGCTTTGCGATTTATTTGGAACCCTGGCATGCAGACATCGAAAATTTTTTGCAAATGAGAAAAAATCACGGAGACGAGGAAATGAAGGCACGCGACCTCTTTTATGCGCTATGGATTCCTGACCTGTTTATGCAGCGCGTGAAAACCGACGGAAAATGGACGTTGATGTGCCCAGACGAATGCCCCGGAATGGCCGACGTTCACGGCGATGAATTCGTGAAGTTATACGAATCTTACGAGGCGGCGGGTCGTGGGCGAAAAACGATGAAGGCGCGCGACCTCTGGTTTCAGGTATTGGACGCCCAAATGGAAACCGGCACACCCTATTTGTGTTATAAAGACGCCGCCAACCGCAAATCCAATCAACAAAATCTGGGAACCATCAAATCATCGAATTTGTGTGTAGCACCCGAAACAGTCATTTTGACGGATATTGGACCGGTCGAAATCCAGAGATTGTGTGACCAACGTGTTCGCGTTTGGAATGGCATGGAATTCAGTGAAGTAACTGTTTACCAAACCGGCGAAAATCAGGAGTTGATTACGGTTGAAACCGACGACGGTGCCATTTTGCGATGCACGCCATATCATCGTTTTTTCATACATAGTGACGACGGAACACATATTGATGTCCGCGAAGCAAATACATTGAGTCCGGGCGATTTGTTGATGCAATGCGATTTTCCCGTTATTCCTGACTGCATTATCCAATTCGCCGAGTTTTACGATAAGGCATATATATTATCTGTCGATGGTAACACACACGTATATGCGGACAATTACGAGGTGGCGCTTCGCCAAAAGTGCGTTTTACAAGGTTGTGGACTGAATGTGGACATTGTACATGACAATGGTCATTTGCAGGGTGTGTATTTGAACCTGACGCGCGAAGACCTGCATCATTTGAATAAACATGGATTTTCACCGCGCGAATCGATCGCCGACCCCGCCCTTTTCGGCGAAATTCCGGCGGACCAAAAACGCCAGCCGAGACAAGTGCGCGTGAAATCCGTTGTGAATTTTTTGCGAAAAGACGACACATTTTGTTTCACAGAACACAAGCGTAATGCGGGCGTTTTCAATGGCATGTTAACATCCCAGTGTAGCGAAATCATCGAATACTCGGATGAACACGAAACCGCGGTATGCAACCTGGCGAGTATTGCATTGCCGTCGTTTGTGAAAGTGGATTCCACGACAAAATCCGCGGAATTCGATTACGAAAAGCTGCATGAAGTGGCGAAAGTGGTGACCTACAATTTGAATCGCATCATCGACGTGAATTTCTATCCAACCGAAAAGACCCGACGCAGTAATTTGCGTCATCGTCCCATCGGCATTGGCGTCCAAGGTCTGGCCGACGTATTTATGATGTTGGACCTGCCCTTTTCCGCCGACAAATCCAAACAAATCAACCGCGACATATTCGAAACGATTTATCACGCGGCCCTGGAGCAAAGTTGCGAAATTGCCGAGGCGCGGTTCAAGCTGTTGGAACCATTGGCGCTCGACGACGACTTCAGTGACAGGTTGCACATAGATGACCATGTCGCCCTAAAACGCCATACAAATGTATACGAAGAACCATTGCTAGATACTGCGTTTCGAGGTGCATATTCAAGTTTTGTGGGCTCACCTGCGTCACGAGGAGAATTGCAGTTCGATATGTGGGGTGTGATTCCAGGTGACCGCTACGACTGGGCAACACTAAAAACCCGAATCAGGTCACACGGAATCCGCAATTCGTTGTTGTTGGCACCGATGCCCACAGCATCCACGTCACAGATTCTGGGTTTCAATGAATGTATTGAGCCGATAACGAGCAATATTTACAACCGCCGCACAATTGCTGGCGAATTTATTTTAGCGAATAAATATTTGATGCAGGATTTGTTGAAATTGGACATGTGGACCGAGAAAATGAAGAACAATATTATTGCGAACAATGGGTCCATTCAGCATTTAGAACAAATTCCGGTGGAAATCCGTGAAAAGTACAAGACGGTGTGGGAAATACCGATGCGTCAATTGATTGATATGGCAGCGGACCGAGGGGCGTTTGTTTGCCAGAGCCAGAGTTTGAATTTGTGGTTGGAAGACCCAAATTACTCGAATTTGACGTCAATGCATTTTTATTCTTGGTCGAAGGGATTGAAGACGGGAATATATTATTTAAGGCGAAGGGCGAGACATCAGGCACAACAATTCACGATTGAACCGGAGAAAAAAGATTTAGGTGGGAAAATGGAAGAAGAAACGGAAGACGAAATATGCGAAATGTGTTCCGCTTAATTTCTGGGTATATATTATATTAAAAGATGAGTAGTTTTACTGGTAATACGGGTAATGATAATCAAGGTGATAAACCAGGTGGCGGTGAAAATACGAATGAGCTTGATCCGGATCAGCATAAAGATAAGCGTCTAAGACCGGATCCAGCTATCGAACCTGGACCAGTTGTAGTAGCCACAGATACATCTGCTGACATGGAAGAATCCCAATCCGTTATAGCAATCGAAAATGCTTTGTTAGCGCCAATACCAGTTGTCATGCCCGCTACTGTAGAGTTTTCCAAAGAAGCAGCCGTAGACCAAGACTCACAATTAACATTGGATGGGTCGCAAGGGTCGCAAGGGTCGCAAGAGTTGCTAGACTCGCAAGGTATGGAAGGCGACGATGAAGCATCAGTTGCTTCGGGCTTAAGTACAGACTCAATCGACTCAATAACGTCATTAGCAAAATCAGTACAAACATTAGAAAGTACCGGATTTACCATGGCTCCAACCGCAGAAGGCTTGGCCACAGAATTTGGCACGTTCTGGAGTAATAATTCACATTTGGGGGTTCCTGCGGTTATGGTTGCATTTTTAAGTTTTGCATATAGTAACAGCAGTATTGATACAGTCGCAATTAATGGCTTTTTCGATAACTTACAAAATAGTAACAACCTTAGAGGACCAGTTATTGAAGCTATCAAATTATCAGTTCCTACCAATTCAGCAGGTGGTTCATGGTTTTCCCGAATATCAGGTGGAATTAGAGCGGTTGCAACTACATTAGCTGCTACACTCGGCGCCGCAGTCGGTGCCAATATGATGGCTGATGAACCACTTACAATAGATAACGTAACCGGCCTACTATTTAGCGTTGGGGAGGCTACTATAAATACAGGTATGAATGCTTATGAATTTATTTCGCAACTACAACTCAAATATGCCGCATTAAAAGCACTGCTTAAAATTAAGGGCATTCAGCTTGAGACTGAATCCATTGGCAAGCATGCACAAATCCAAGGTGCAGTAGAAAGTGCGGGTGGGTTATTAAACAGAGCTAGCGCCGAATTAAGGAACACTGGCGGATTTGATGTTGTTGCAATGAAGACTAGTTTTAATACAATTATTACTAACTTAAAAAATCATATTGGCGCAGGTGCGGGCGCAGCTGACAAATCACCTGGTGCTGGTGGACCTAAAGGTGCAGGCGGACCGGGGCGAGGCGGAAAACGCCAATCCCAAAAGAAACAGCAACAAAAGAAACAACAACAGAAACAAAAGAAAACACAAAAGCAACAGAAAAAGTTATCCAAGTCCAAGCGCGCAAAGAAAGCCAAACAGTCCAAGAAGGCCAACAAAAAACACTAAAAACAACCAAAACCATAACTTCTTTTTTATTAATTATTAAGACCCACTAACTAAATTGATATAAGACACCACAATCTTATATCAATCGCCCATTTATGCAAACAACGTCGAATCATCGTATCCATGCCGCATTTTCAAATAACACCGCAAACACGTCAATACATCCACCATGGAATTGTGTAACCCTTCCACAGTCGCCCCATCAAATAATTTCGCATACAATTCGATCAGTTTCGGCCATTTCCGGCTAGGCGGTTTGCCAGCCGTCTTGGATTCGACCATAATATTACAAATTTCGGTGCCTTTTCTCATGGTGCAATAGCGTTCGATGCCGTGCACTTTTTCATACATCGAGTTAAATATCATGAAGCAATATGGGGCCTTTTCCAAAACTACCGCTCGATTACGCTCCAACTCCACCGAAATCAGTTTTTCGTCGAAATCCATGTTATGTGCCACCAGCCCTTCGCAAAACATGTATGCTTCGTAGAACTGCTCCAAGACCTCGACAATGGGCCGGCCTTCGCGTTTGCACTTTTCCTTGGTAATGCCGGTTAAATTCGTAATAAATTCGCTGATGACCACGTCGTCGGGCACGTCTACGTAGGCGTCATATTTGCGAATGACCTGTTTTTGAGACAAATCGTAAATGGCGAAACTGAGCTGTAAAATATGGGGATATTCGGTAATGGGAACAGCGGTCGTCGTGCCACGCCGAGTCGGCAACAGACCGGTCGATTCCACGTCGAAAATCAAGAACCGGCGGCGATAAGTGGGCGGCGGCACCGAAAATGAAAGTGCGGGTTGAGACATAGGGTGCATCATAATGTACTTGGTATTGAGTTTATTTTGACTAATTGATAAAATAAAGAATGTATTTATTAAGTTATCAATTTTTTACCAAATATGCATTAGAATTTGCACAACAAACTGTGTTGGTTTTATCTATCTATGCAGCCGCCTTCTTCGCCGCAATCGCACATCTGGCCTGGTTTATATCTTGTTTCAACCGCTGCACTTCATTGATCAATAACGCCAATATTCCGTTGTAGTCTACGGATTGCATATTGTCGCCGTCTTTTTCGCCATCGACCAATTCCGGATATTGTTCCTGTAGTTCGTGTGCGATAAACCCAATATCATTGCGCGCAAGCTGCGTTTGGTAATATCTCACCGGGCGAAGATTATCCAAAATATGCGTTTCGTCGAGTGTTTGCACATTGGTCTTAATGCGATAGTCGGATGCGGTGACCGTCTTTTGAGGATTGGAAACAAAAGTGCCCTGAACGATCATATTTCTAAAAGTGGTTGCATAGAATGTACCGTTAGCATCTTTATTGTTAGGATACATATTTGCACTAATATCAGTCCCATCACTAAAACGAATTCGAGCAGGAACATTCACGGTTGTAGATGCAGATACTTGCGTTTGCGTTGAACTACCAGTGAAAAGTAATCTGCTAACATATATATAATCGTTTTCTTTCACTGTAGCAATATATTTATTATCTGCCGAAAACCGTGTTGACCACACACGATTTAAATAAGTACCCTTATTCATAACAACATTGCCGACGATAGGATAAAATGTCGCGCCATAATTATTTGAAGCCCAGCTACACGGCGCAACAGTTACAGATCCAGTGGTATTAGTCTCTTCGGGCGTTCTCCCATATATAGTCACATATTGTCCATTATAGGACGTGCTTATAGACCATAATGTAGTGAGCTGAGTAGATGTTTTTGTAACAGCAGCATTATTCGCACCCGCCGTCACCGTGCCGCTAGTTACATTCACCGCATAAACAAAAGTAGTCCCGTCATGCATATACGCATACCCATTATTACTAATTGCACATAACCCTTTACCATAAAGTAATATATTAGAAGTATTCTCGGCTTGCATGGTTGAAGCATTCGTTATTGTATAGAAATTTGTTCCATAGTCAGGCGAATATTTTGGTAAGAGATTATTTCCATATGTTATGCAAATATATTGTCCAGATTTTGACATATTGTATGAATTAATCTTATTCGCGCTGCCGCCATCATGTGGCAATACTGCCCACGATATACCTCCATTGTTTGAAATAATTAATCTGGTATACCATGTACTACCGGCAGTTGTATCTGCTGTTCCTGTAATGAGCGTAGTTCCGTCAGTTGTCATGAACATGGGATATGCCGGACGCCTAACCCAACTTGTTACAGATGTCATATCAGCATAGGTAACGCCTGGAATCGATCCCAATGATGTCAACTGTGTCCAATTTTCACCATAATTCGTTGACTTGTATAAAATATTTCCTTTGGCTTTTACCATCATAATAGACCCGTCACCCGATATCATTGCGCTAATCCAACATTGTACACCTCCACCAATCACTTTTTCCGTCCACGTTACACCATAATTACTTGATATCCATACGTTGCCGGTTACGTCTGTTGCCGTAGTCCCATCTGTACGATTACCACCAACAACCGCTATTTGGTATTGCCCAGTAGAAGATATTTCTATATCTTGCCATTTTTGCGCGACGGTTGTCTTTGCATCAGTCGTTTTGAATATTTGCGGACTTGTATATAAATAAGAATATGTTTCGGATTCATTCAATGACATATCCCCATTTATTTTCACAGCCGAATTATATGACATGTCGACGTTAAAAGTAGTATCGGTAGCATTTATTGTAAAGCCACTACTTGCCGCTCCGCCGCCGCTATTAATTGCAGTATTAGATATAGATCCGGTTTTATATGATCCTACTGATAAGTAACCATTTATGGCTACACTTCCACCCACGGTCAATAACCCGTTGCCCATAGATACATCGCCGCCGACTACCAATCTACGATTTAATGACATGTCGGTATTGCATATAATTTGCTGCGCAAACGTAGTTGTGCCGTTTAATGAAACATCGCCGGTTCCAGTGACTAAAATTTGAGAGGAGCCACGAACGGTAAGATTTCCACTCACGTCGAGCCAATTATTAATATAGGTAGCATCCAAGTTATTTGCGGTTAAATCACTTGCCCATGACATTATAATAATATTACTATATAATTATAAGTATATAATTTTACACCCTTGAAGAATTAAATCCGCACGGCGGATTAATTCTTCAAGTAAGATACCAGTAATGATTTGAAACCAAGCACGCTTTTAGCGTGCGGTTTTAAATCTTCACTGGTATAAACAAACATAAATAATAAATACACGTACAATGTATTTACATGCATTACCCGGTTAACCTAGTAATTTATTGATAACTAACTTGCAATCTTCACACCCCCGACAGCATTGTTTACACTTCGTTTTCCAATTCGACTACTTCTTGTTTCAATCTTTTAATTTCATTAATTAGAATCGCAATTAACCCGGTATAATTAACATTCTGCAATTCTTCGCCATCTTTCTCGCCGACGACTAAATCGGGGTAATATAATTGTAATTCATGTGCAATAACCCCATACCGTGTTTTGTTAATTAATGTTTGCAAATATTTTACCGGACGAAGGTTATCGACCGTAAACGTCGGGTCCAGTGTGGCAATGTCAGTTTTGATTCGGTAATCAGACGCTGTCGGGAAACTTCCTGCTACTAGGTTCCCAGTGAGGTTAAGAGTGGTAAACCTAGAAGCCTTATATATGTTGGGTTTAAATATATTTATAATTCCTCCATTCATTGTTAGAAATGAACCATCATCAAAAATTGCATAAACTTTTAAAAATGGATACGATGCCTGGGGTACAATGGAAAATGTATAACCATAATCACTGCTTATGAAATTCGCTTCCCATAACTTAGGGCTCTCTGTTCCGCCCGCTATGAAAATATATTTTCCGGAGCGCGACATAACAATTCCTTCTTTAAGTATGAAACCCATAGACATTGTAGTACTACTAGATCCGCTGATTGAAGTATAATCAGGTGTAGTAGATCTCCACGTGTTTGTAATGCCATCGTATAATTCTATATAACTAGTACTAGCAGTACCATAGTATGTAAATAAAATTGTTTTAAAATCATTTGAAACCATTACATTATTTACATATGAACTGTTAGTGCGGGCAGGAAGTGTGTCACGCGCTGATAAAATATCAACTGTAATATAAGATATTTGATTTAAGTTGTTGTCCAAAGTGCATACATAAAATTTAGCCTCGCCGCCGCCAATTATCACTAATTTTGTTAAATCTGCATTGCCTTTTGGTAATGCATTAGAACCGAATCCTCCTGCAAACGCTGTCGCTGGTTTTGTATTCCAACTTAATCCATAATCAATACTAACCTGCCACCCCCTAATTGATCCTTGATTTGATGCCATCATTTTTCTTCCGTCGTTACTCAAACAACATCCATCTGCTCTGTAATCCGAACCTGAAGCAATATTATAAACCGGATATCTAATAGATGACCATGTGTATCCATAATCATGTGAAAATGCAACTCCAGATGGTAATCCATTGGTATTATTACCATTAGGTGTGACTGTAATTATCATGTGTTTACCATCAATTGACATGGCCATACTAGTATAACTAAACCCCATTTTTGTTTCATTTTCATATGGAACCAAGTATTTTGTCCATGTATTTCCAAAATCTCGACTAATATAAACACCAAACTTTGAATAATTATTCCAATTACCAATTGGATCGTTAGAATTTGGGGCATTTACGCCAGCATGGTAACCATTTCCTCCCGCGAAAATAGCAATAATTTTTCCGCTAGCTGATATTCTAATGTTAAAGAAATTGTTTACCTGATACACATCATCCGGGGCCGTAGAGAAAAAATTAGGTGATTTAGTAAAACATAAAGATGATATATATGCACTAGATACATCAAAGAGTTTTGACAAATTGTCGTCATATTTATTCATTAACGTAGCATCACTTAATTTAACATTTCCGTTTATATTAATGTTGTTTATTTGCACTATATTTCCATTTAACGATATATCGGCATCTGCTTTAAATTTTTGTTCATAAAACACGCTCGGCTTTGTGTAATCTGGACCTGGCGCAGAGATTGGTCCTGCAAATGCGGTTTGCGGTATAGAAGAATTCTTAAATAGGCAACTCGTTACCGCGCCGTTAATGGAAATATCTCCAAGACTCGTTAGATTACCATTTATAGAACAGTCTCCTCCAACAAAGATTCGTTTATTAAAACTCAAATCGGCTAGTAGCGATACATTATTCAAAAACAGATTCCCGTTAATCGTTGTACTTCCATTTACATTGAGGTTTGATTTTTCGCGTAAAGTCAATGAACCGCTAATATCGATAAAATCTTGAACATAAGACTTTATAAATCGGTTTGCAGTAGAGTCTGTATTCCATGCCATTATATATTCTATATATAATGATATATATTTTATTACTGATTTAACACTGCAACTCTCTTTTTTAAATCCTGTACTTCTTTCACTAATACCCCAATAAGACCATTATAATCTACACGTTGGTATTCTGCCCCGTCTTTTTCGCCTTCGACCAATTCCGGATATATCGATTGCAAATCGTGCGCTAATAATCCAAATTCATGCTTGCCAGTCAAGATATTATTATATTGAATTGGCACTAAATTGTCGATTCTATCGGCATCATTTAAATTGGAGACGTTCTGTTTAATACGATAGTCAGATGATGTAGTGACGGACCCGGTTACATTTGCAGCGCCATTTACATCAACTTTTTTAAATGTCACATTGCGCATCAATTCAAACGTTGCAGCTACATATTTTACCTGGCCCGGACCGATGTCGTCTACTATATATATGTGCCCGCGATCAGATAATGCCATGGATGTTACGGAAGTAAATGTGGTTGAAACCAATCCAGATACCTGTTTAAATCTATATCCTCCATTTGTGCTATATCTTAACAAGGTTGAATCTTTAATATCGGGAGAATTATAGCTATTTATGAATGGACCTACTAAAATATGTTTTCCTAATGGAGATTGTACCGATGACTTTCGTGTTACGTTCCCAGAGTAAATAGTAGAAATATCGTTTACAAAAGGATTGTTATATACAAAGTCTTCTCTGCAATCAACCCGACTGATTTGTCCGTTTGGTCCAGTTATTACAGTGTTAATTGCATTAAAAGGTATACTAATATCCGTGCTTCCACCATAATTAATCGCTGATGTATGAAGATTAGTGCCACCAGATATATCGTAAATCACTAACCTACCTTTACCATCACCCTCCAACAGTTGTGCAACAATACGTTCTACCCCGCCACCCTTTACAAGTTTCAGTGTATTGTCTGCAAAATTTGGCGATACGCGGCTGCTTATTAGAGTAAATCCAGATAATGATCTACTGGTTGTTTTGTACAAATGCATATTGTTATCAATAAATCGAAATACATCAATAATCATAGTAGCCCCATCGCTACTTATAGCAACTCCTCGTATATACATCATTTCGGTGTCGGTGCCGAGTAGATTTTTTAAATAGGCAGATGACCATGTAGCTCCATAATTATTACTGAACCCTACCACATTATCATCTCTATTATGTCCGGTTGCACCATAGCAACAACATATCATAAATTGTCCGGTCAACGATATTGATAAGCACGAATATGGCCGATACAATGGGGTTGTTCCGTCTGTCGGGTCATTTAAATATTTTCGCGTAAATGTTGCTCCATAGTCTTGTGAAATATCGATACCGGTAGACGATTGTGCATAATTAGTAGCGTTGGTCGATGCGCCGCCCATATTAATTGCGACATATTTACCGTCGCTGGAGCATAATATACGTTGCCCTTGAACTACGCCGGTAACGGTAGTAGTTGTAACCAACGACGCGGACATGTCAAACATCCTGCTTTTTAAATCATCGAATGAATTCATAGTACTTCCGTCATTAAAAGTTATATAATCGTCGACTTGCAGTACTGTATTTGTGCTTAAGTCGACCGTCGCGCCGTTAAATGAAACATCGCCTGCGATTCGCACATTGCCAGTTATTACGGTGCTTCCGCTACCACTAGACGGGTAATTGATAATAGCAGTGGTAGGAATTAGGTTGCTCGCGAAATTTCCGCTAAATTGGCCATTCGCCGATAAATCGTTACCAACCTTCATGTTTCCAATTATGGAAACATTATCACCGACAAAAAGACGGGATGTAATGGCAAGATCGTTAGCTAATAATTTCGCGCTACTAATATTAACATTGTTAAATGACGCGTCCCCGCCCACAGTTAATGCCCCGTTATGTCGAATCAACATCCCCCCACTCAAATCGACGAAATCAGTGACATAAGTTTGTGCATATGCATTCGAATTCGATATGCTATTCCATTTGAACGTACCACCGGCGGCGAGTACACTCGAGAAAGTATACCCAGGACCGAGCATTTTACCAATAATTGTGTATGTATTTGTAGAAATAGATGTCAATGTTAAAATATATGTGGTATCAACCGCCGGGGTTAAATTATTTCCGCCCAAAAGGGTGACCCCCGTACTGGTAATAGTGCCGGTGGATACAATCGCACCTCCCGATATTCCCAGCGTATAAGTTATACTAGTTGCATTTAGCAAACTTGTAACATTAAATGAATACATTATACTTCCGGCAGGTAATTGAAACGAGACCATATCCAGATCTGTAGAACTAATGCCATTTGTAACCGTCAATGTATTGTTAACAAACGTGAGGGGGGTAGGAACATAAGGATCAACTACATCTAATTCCAATCTTATAGTACCAGAGTCATAAGCGAGTCCGTCGTTGCCGGCATCTAAATGTACATATATGTAACCAGTCGACGTAACTGGATTTGAGGTGAGATCTTTTGTATAAGAAAAAACCCTGTTATAACCGCCATAAATGCCAATATACTTAAAATTTCCATAATCCGCATTATTTTGCGGATATATTCTACTAGATTGATGTAGACTCCCATTTTGCCCGGAATCTAAACCTATAGCATTATTATTAGCATCTTGGTCTTGATAATATAATATATAACCTGTTATCTTTTTATTATTTTGTGGAGTAATTTTTATAGCAAGTCTTAGACCAGAATTGCCGGTTGAGCTTTGTGCAGGATGACATGCTAACCATCCGGGTTGGCAATTTCCTTCAGCAGCATCGATATTTGAGACTTTACTACCAATCAATGGAAGGTCTTGACCGGCAGTTAGGGGATTGTAGCTAAAATAGCTTGCTACATTTCCAGTAACAGTCCACCATCCCTGAACCGGAGCAGTACTTGTTGCATATTTTAAATGGTCGGTGTACGCTGTACCTCGAAAAAATTCCATTTTTACATCAGAAGATTGTAAAATAGCATTTTGGCCATCACTGAATCCTTGAATTGCATTATCATATATATCTCTTATATTTAATATAGACGGAGTAGTGTTTATGATAGAATAATCTGCCATTCGATTATGCTATTTGTTATAATATATTTACACAATATATTTCCGCCATTATAACCCTAAATCGTACAGTTGGCCACATACCAATCGTACATGATTATATAACTCAATTATCATGTTCACGTGTTTTTGGTCCACATACTCCAATATAGCATAGTTATCCTTAAATTCCGTTCGCAAAATCACGTCTAATTCACAGCCAACCAATGTTCGCAAATATGTATCGTGCAAAAAAATATGCATATTTCCATGCAAAAACTCGTTCCACTGCAGCACATAATCCAACCACGCATCGTCGCCAATGGGCGGCGGACTGGTCTGGATCGTATATTTGTGCTGGTTCGTTTGAATAAACCCGGTCACCGAATCCGCGTTCTCTTCTACACGATAATTGTATAGGACGGCTTGAATTGTCACGTATACCCATTCCGGCGATTTGCGCCGCAAATATTCGCCTAACAAAACGTCACAACATCGGTCGTCTAAAATTCCGGGCGCGGGTTCCACCACCTCGAAAAATCGCCTCAACATATCCATACGTATGCAATAACACCAATATTCGTGTCGCTGGACGCGATGCGCGGTTTGTGAGACGTTCTCGTAGAGTCCGGCCAGCTGTAATTGGTACAACGCCTTGTTGCGCGAAACATTTATCACATCTATTTGCTCCCGTGCAGCATGGATTGACTGTATAATTCGGTCAGTGCGGTCGGGGTGATACGTGTCATCATCGTCGCAAAACATAATCCAATCGTGTTTTTGTGCGATTTCCTGGTACAATAAAAAATAATGGCGCATTTGCGAAGTCTTTTGGTCGCGAACCCGAATATTTAGGTATTCCGGCAATGTGATCGATGCATCGGCATAAAGGCAGTTTAGTGTATATTCGCGGATCTCTTGGCTTGCGAACGAAATTGACAAATAAATGGATACTGGACTGGACTGTGATACCAACGACTGCAAACATTCTTGTAAATAAGGTACCCGTTTTTTGTTGGAAATATGTGATGCGACAGCAATGCAGAAGGTGTCAGTAACCGGAATCGCGTCTTGCATATTATATAATTTAGATTAGTATTTGTGTGAAAATCGTTTAATATTGTTTTTGCATAGAAATATAAAGTTTGTCGTCATAATATATAATCTATTCTTTTAGTAAATATAATGGCCAAACCCGAAATACCTAATGGCAAAACTTGGGCAACAAATCAACATGTAATTATGGCAATAAATATAAAGAGTGTGAATGATTTTGAACCGGTCGATGGCGCAACCCCTGTATTTTATGGGAGCAAGGCACCATTTACAATAACTGGGCAAAGAGACACTGGTCAACCTATAACGATTAATGGAACCGAAGTTAAAACATATGGGGGTAATATTAACAATAGTACGCCTGTATTATTGGTAACTCGTGTTCGTGACATAGAAAATGGCGACATTGATGATTTGGATAAAAAATACATAGTGTCTTCGAATGTAGAAATCAATGCGAACGCCATCACCGCCACAATTACAGATAAATTGTATGGAAATTGGAATAGCTTACCCGAATTGACGAAACAATATATGTTACAATATAATTATATATTCGATCGCGATAACGTTCGACATAAAAAATTAATAGAAAAGGCAACTGCTGACCTTTCAGTAGCTTATGCGCCCCGCCCAGCTCAGGAAAAAGCACGAAATCTTGCGCGTAAAAAAGCACAAGAAGAAGCGACACGATTACAAGAAGAAGCGACACGATTACAAGAAGAAGCGACACGATTACAAGAAGAACAAGAAGAGGCGGCAAGATTACAAGAAGAACAAGAAGAGGCGGCAAGATTACAAGAAGAACAAGAAGAGGCGGCAAGATTACAAGAAGATGCGACAAGATTGCAATTAGCACAAAAAGAAGAAATTGACGCCAAGACTATACTTGCTGCAAGAACCGGCGAACGTCAAGAAGCGAAAGCTGAACAAGTGAAAGCCGCGCAAATAGTCGCACCGAAACCTGCACAAATAGCCACACCGAAAACCGCGCAAATAGTCGCACCGAAAACCGCGCAAATAGTCGCACCGAAAACCGCACCGAAAACCGCGCAAATAGTCGCACCGAAAACCGCACCGAAAACCGCACCGAAAACCGCAGAGAAGGCCGAACCAACAACAGAAGCAGGATGCAGAGAAACTTATAAAAAAGAACCGGACAAACGTAATCGTTGTTTGGGAGTTGTCCAGAGACGCATAGAAGCTGAAAATAAGGTACGGATAGCGGCAGAAGATGCGTATAAGTTGAAACAAAACCGAGAATCAGCAGCTAGAACACGCGCTAATGAAAATCGCAAGAGTGGCGGTGGTTCTCTAAAAGATGACTTAACCGACTTAAATAATATAATATCCAACACGAACCCCAACTTCAAAAAATACGTTTATTTTTTATTAATGCAGCCATTTTATTTTAAACTAAACGCACTCACACCTACATTGTTAGATCAAATCAAGAACTATAATTTATCGGGTGGGGGGTCTACAGGCACATTCAATGCGTATATATTGCAACCATTTTCGAAATTTTCTTATGTGAAGTATGTCAATAATGTAACCGACAAAGTTGCTCTAACTGGCCATTTATCGGAATTAATTCAACATCCTGAACAGTCGAATATCATCTCTAATTTTGCCGATCAAGTTGAAAAAGATACGGACAATTATAAACAGCTTACTAACAGCGTACCTAATGGGTATTATATACATATTTTCCGGTTTATAGAACTCATTGAAAAAGCAGTAGAAAGATATTTAAATAAACCAGAAGAACCCGAAATTATTCAATCGTTTAGCAAGTATGCATTAGAACGTATTCACGAACATATGCAGCAAGTCATGCCATTGTTTGTGTTATTGACTCCAATTAATAAGATTTTAATCCAAGATAATGTAAACCAAAAACCGTTACATGTATACATAGATGACTATGTTAGTAGGCAAACGCGCACAGATGTTATAACATATTTAAAAATTACAAATACGGAACCGGAAGAATTAAGTGGTAATAAATCATGGAACCAACGATATGATATTCGCTTAAAACAAGCAGAACTGGCCGGTGGGTCAAGCTACAAGTTTAATGCTATGATTTTGGGGTATAAAACGGATTCTATACCCTTTTATAAAAAAACGACAATTAACGGAAAAGATAAGATCGTAGCCGAGGACAATTTGGGCGAAATCGTAGAATATGCAAGAGTAACAGATGAATCGTCTAAAGAGATAAGCAATATTATAAAATATGATAACTATTACATGTTTGGAAATTATGAAAATATATTTCCACTGTACAAAACGGTTGATAAAAAAAAACCCAACCTCAAGAATGTAAAAGAAACCAACCTCGATAATGCAAAACAAATGACGGCTATAATTGATCAAATATGTACGCACAATAAACCGGTATTTTTATTAGGATATGGGGCATCTGGGTCTGGCAAAACGTCTTCTTTGATATATTTTAATAACGGTAAAACACCAGATGAGAAAAACGGTATAGTCATACATTTGTGTAAAGAAATAATAGCAAAACTAAATGTGCCAAATGCACTTGTCAACTCGGTCAGCGTAGTAGTAAAAGAATTTTATAAGACAAATGAAGTGCACACAAGCGAAACAGACAAATATATATTTAATACAGAGTTGGCCAATGTTAGCGGTGATATAGGCCAACCAAAACACGCTTATCATGTAAATATGAATAAACAAATCGAAGGTTTTGAAACAATGGGTCAAGTATTAAAACAGTTGGTTGATGTGGATAGATATGTAAAAGCCACCACAAACAATCCCCAAAGCTCGCGAAGCCATGTATTAGTCTTTATTCAGTTTTGCAGTGAAGCTGACGGCACGAAACCTATCCGCAATTTAATTATCGGTGATTTTGCAGGTAAAGAAAACGTGTTTCAATGTACCGATACAGATACAGTTGTTGAATTTTTGAATAAAAAGGTGGAAAATAAAGAAATTGTAAAACAATTGAATTCTAAATTGCCAGATGATGCATTAAAACCCGAAACATATACATTTTACGGGGCTCAATTAATGCAATCTGGTGGTGACCAGTATGCAAATGATCCGTTTGATAAATTAGTTGACGATAAAATGCTTACGCAAGAAGAACTTAATAATCGTGGCATATTGAAAACCGCTTCTGGTATGCTATTTGATTTTGCAAAACCATCAAACTCTATTAACGTAACAGATATAAATGCCCCCACCAATTATGAATCATTCAAAACTTTTGCAGATCAATATGCACCCATTGTAATAAAATATTATTTTAAGAATGAACCAGTACTGCAAAATGTGCAAACAACATCAGTTGAACCGTTAAATAATTCAAAAATATTTCATAAATTATTAAATGATACATATACCACGCCAATTGACACTGGTATTGACATAATAAAAAAACAGAAGGACGTCACCGATATGAAAGCCGCAACATTATTGCAAGAATTAATATTAGTAGATTTGTTTGAAAATATTGTCATAAACAAGGACAATTTGAATCATGTGAAGCTGATACAAGCTACCACCGATGCAACTGTTTCTGCTGCTGGTTCAAAGGTGTATACCGCAATGGCTGACATCACCAGATATAATAAGAGCAAATATGGGGAAACCAAAGACAAAAGAAGACTTAAATTAATAACAGATTCACCGTATATAATAGAAAACCCCGGATATGCATCGGATATGAATACAAACCATGTGGATATAATTAATGCAGACATCGAGATCGCGAATAAACCACAATCGAATTGGGCTGATCCAATATGGTTAAATACAAATATTATAGATAAATTGAGTGCAAATATTAAAGATAAATTGAGTGCAAATAGTAAAGATAAATTCACTGAACCAGATAAGGACCTCCACGATATTTATTTATACGACGATGCTATGCCAAAATACAAAGACCCATTTGACCGTGGTAGAGAAAAAGCAATCCCTATTGTGAAATCATTTACTATAAGTACCATGTGTAAATATTTTATGAAGAATCGATTTAAATCTTTATTGCCTTTTTTTGAAGAAAAACAGTCCAAAAACCCGAATAACCCGAAACAACCTGCTACTGGTATATTTTATGAAAAGTACAGTGATAAGCATTATTATGTGAATGAATTTAAGTATATATTAGATAGTTTAAATGCACCGGATAATGATCTCAATCGCTATATCAAGTTAATCGATATTTACCAAAAAAACATAAAAATTAGTCAAGTTCGACTTAACTATGGCAAACAAGTATGTGAAAATCGTGTAATCGAAGGAAAGTATATTAACTCGTCACTCGACCAAATACGACAAACTTTTAAATACATATTGAGCAAAAAACACGAAAATAGCGATGCATTATTTAACTCTCCTGATTTTATTGATATTTGCTTGAAGTCATATTGCCCGACTGGTATAAATTGTTTTAATACTTCGTCGACTGATAACGCACCCGAATCGCTCATTGATGAAATTTATAATTATATACACTCGACAATGGATACGGAAAAAGCAACCGACTATACCAAAGACGAATTTTATAAAGAAATCGTGATAAGTGTATTTGGCGTATTTAATGTTTCGCGTTTAGCTGACAATCCTCCACCCGTTCCGTATATAGATATTAACCATTTAAAACAGATTTACTATAACAAAGATAGTGAGTATAGTCAAAAATATCCAATCTTATGGGTTCTTCACAATTTAAATGAACAAATTGAAAATTTACCATTAGTTACGAACAAATCAATTATTACTAATTTAACAAGCCTTATCACCGATGCAAAAAAAGATTATATTATTAACAATAAATCCGAAAATATATTAACGATGTTAGACCAATCAAAAGTTAGTTTTAATGTTGGGAATAGATTGAAAGAAATAATTGAAGAAATTGATATACATAATGCTGCAAGTACAATTGGCACCTTGGAATTTTTAGACCAACTTGCAAAGTTCAATTCGGTCAACAACTTGTGTTATAAAAATACAGTGGATGATACGACGCCTTATTTAGATGATAAAGATATTACAATTGGGTCTACAACAGTTACGAGTGAGTATGCAAAGTATGTTGCGAATGCAGCACCAATTTAACCCGCATAATTAGATGATATGAACTTATAATTAAAAAGAACCGTTGCGAATAATTATATCTGCATTTTATAAATAAAGATATAATTGGAAAGAATGGAAGACATTCATAAATATTATGATGATTTTATAGAAAGTATAAGGCCAAAAATTGTCTCGGCAGAAGAAGCCGCAAAAGCAAAAGCAGAAGATGACGCAATAATCGCGGCAGCAGAAGCAGATTATGCCATCATGAGTTCTGCAGCTAGTGCAGCTGCTATGGATGCAATAGTGAAGGAACAAGCAAGAATCGCAGAACAGGCAGTGATTGACCAGGCAAGTTCCGCCGCTTCGGCAGCTGCTATGGATGCAATGACGAAGGCAGCCGAAGAAGCAGCAAAACAAAAGGCAATCGCAGAACAAACAGTGATTGACCAGGCAAGTTCCGCCGCTTCGGCAGCCGCTATGGATGCAATGACGAAGGCAGCCGAAGAAGCAGCAAAACAAAAGGCAA
>Ga0208916_10000149_pt1 | contig 34043 bp, 65 predicted proteins | sample DEB19_08_DNA_5_FD_184523 | JGI IMG/M metagenome (GOLD analysis project Ga0208916, IMG submission 184523) | Aqueous microbial communities from the Delaware River and Bay under freshwater to marine salinity gradient to study organic matter... | ecosystem: Environmental > Aquatic > Marine >... | reverse complement strand
AGCTTCGCCACTACAGTGCTGAGACGTAATAGAGCCTTTAACCGCATTATTTAATGGTAAACCTCTATACATACTACTTACGTAAATAGGTACGTTAAAATGCTCTCTAATTGGTTCAAAAACCTTTTCAGCTAATAACTTCATATTACTAATTACTGATAGGTTAGGATTGTCGTTGACTATCTTTAATTTGTCAGCCATATCCGAGTGTGTTGCTTCGGCTAAACTCAAATGTTTACTTATCTGCATCTGTTTTTTTTGTTAAAAGTTTATAAATGTTTATTATTGTATAAATAATAGAAAATATAAGCAAAGTAATTTTTAATGTATTTTCCATATTGGTAAAGGTAAACGCTAAAGCGAATGTGTTTAGTAGGTAAGTTTTTAAATCCTGTGGGCTCATCTTATTTCATTTTTAAAAGTTCAATTTCTGCTTTTAATTCCTGAATAGCTTTAATCATTGGTGCTATAAACTCATCATAACCAATCGATAATACATCTTCACCACCATTTTTAGCGTGGTCTTGAAACCCTCCAAATTCAATACCTAAGTCCCTAACTTCTTGAGCAATAAACCCGTGATGAAATCTATTTCTCTTTTTAGAACCGTCTTGTTTTAAATTAGAAAGTTTACCGTTTTCTAACCATAAATCCATTTCAATTTTAAAATCTTCGTCTGATAATTCGCCTTGAATAGGAAATTCGTCTTTGTAGTCTTCACGCATATCCCACTTGTAATCTACTGGTCTTAATTTAGATATGAAATCTAAACCTAAAACTGTGTCTTGAACGTCTGCTTTGTCCCGTAAATCTGAACGGTTTTGCACAGTTCCGTAAACGTATGTAGTAGTTGATGCGTTGCCTAATTGTACTTGATTGTCGCCTGTTATTGTAGAAGTGTTGCCAAGTGCCGTGCAATTAGTATTGTTTACTGTTGAGCCTGAGTTTTTACCTAAATAAGTATTTTTAGTTCCATTTGTGTTTACAATTCCAGCACCCGAGCCTACAAATGTGTTATCGTCTGAAATGTTATTATAGCCAGCACTTGCACCTAAACAAGTGTTTGAGTTGCCAAATTGGTTAAAATATCCTGAATTGTTACCAAAATAAGTATTTGATTGTCCAGTGGTTCCTGATTGACCCGAACTAAAACCTACAACCGTATTAGCTACTAAGCCACCTCCACCTTTACCTACTCTAACTTGATTTACAACTATATCGGTTGTAAAACTTGCGTTTGCTAAAGGTGCTTTTGATGCTAAATCATTATTCAAAGCCGTATTATTTTGATTCTGTTTGTCGAATGCAGTTCTTAACGGATCGCCCGTGTTATCATTTGCAGCTGCACCGATGTTTATTGTTTGAATTGTTGCCATAATTTATTTTTGTTTGTTTAAATATTCGTTCATTTTTTTGATATTCGATTCTTTAACCTTATAAGTAGTTAATTTAACCTGTTTAACGCTTGTTTCCGCTTGTTTATTCATTTTTGTATATGTTTTCATATTAAATTAAAAATAGTTGCTTAAATATGCTATAATACCCACCCACTTGGATTTGGGTTTGTATCTGGGTACATATCCGAGTTTGAATTTTGGAAGTACTCAGGAAAAAGAGCACTTGCATTTATAGCCACGTAATCTACAAATCGTTTAGCGTAAAAGTCGGCAAATGTTCGGTGCTTTTGAACTAAAATATCAAGTTCCTCTTTAGTTGTACTTTCAGAATTTTCAGTTTTATGCTTAAACACTCCACCGTTTCTAATTTGATAGTTTGCAAAAGGCAAATAGTCCACCATAGCATAGTGAATAAGCATAGGTTGTACATATTCATTTACTAAGTCTAAATAGTCGCCTGTTAAAGTAGAAGTGTTTATTTTATTTGTAATTGCATCATATAATTGCGTACCTAAATAGTTTTGAACGTGCATCTGTTGAGCAATCTTAATAAACTGAATAAACATATCAGTATCTACATTACCGTTTAAGATAGTGTTTGCTTTTAGGTCTTTCGGGGTTATAAAAAGTGTTGTAGCCATAATTATTTCATATCGTGTGGAGCTTTATATGCTCGGTTATCATTTGTTGGTGCAATTTCTCCAGCTTTGCGAACATCCGCTGGTGTTGATGGTTGTGCTGCTGTATTTTTACCGCTTCCTATTTTTCTGTACATTTCACGCATCCAATAATGTTTGCAAGTACCATTTGGGAAATCTTCACTTAATAAACCGCCACCTTTCCATAAAAATATATCATAAGGCTTGTTAGGGTCTGGACTCATACCAAATCCCGGATTTACATTTCTTTCACTCATCAATGCAATATCTTCACGTCTGTATAATTTATTAGCTCCCATCATTTTTTTGCAAAATGTTCTTTCAGGCGAAGCATTGCCACCGTAACGGTAACGTGTTATGTATAATGGACTATCTTGTTCAGAAACACTTTTAGTTTTTGCCACTCCAGTTGATACTTCAGCTAAAAAAACAGTGTTTAACCTTGTAGTTTCAGTGTCTAATTCTAATTCAGTATCATAATTTACGGGTTTTGAATCAATTAATTCGTACTTTTCCAAGTCTATTTCTTCGCCAAACTCCGATAAATCGATATTATGCTCGCTTAAATTAGCTGTTTCTACGGGTGTTTCTGCTATAATAGCACTTTTCAAGCCTACTAATGCTCTAATTTCGTCAGCTGTCATTGATTCTAATACCTTATTTGCTACTAAAGGACTTAATGAATTGATACCATCTATAATAGTGTTGGTCTTTTCCGTAATTGTAAGTTCATTATTTACGTCTAAAGGCTGTAATTCTTTGAAAAATAGGTTTAAACTAACGTTGTTTATTGCTAAAATCTTGTCAAACTCTTTAATTAATAGGTTTTGAAACGGTTTAATAACTGTATTTTGCATTAAAATAGTAGCTGTTTGTAACTCTTCAGCATTATTACCAAACCCACTATTGTCTTTAATACCTAAAAGCATCGGAGAAATTACACGGTGTCCTACCATAATTTTACGCATACTTTCGTCGCTTAAAAATTGGTATTGATTATGTGCATCTGATAATTGAACGGGTGTAATAGTAGCAGCTGTATTTGCTCCGTCACTGAAATTTAAAATAAACTTACCAGCACTTGAAGTCCCACTAAATTTATTTTGAATACTTCGCTCAATGTTTCTTTGTTCGTCCTCTGTTGGGGTTCCGTTAAGGAAATTAATAAGCATTGACGGTGCCATTCCATTCATTATATTGTTTAAATGAAAATTGCTTATCTCTTCCTCTAATTCACAATATTGCAAACAACCCGTATAGTCAACTGGAGCATAAAAATAGAACCCAGTCTTATAAGGTTTGATAAATAGTATCTCTTCGCCACCGTTTCCAAAACCAAAAGCGGGAATTTCTAAAGGTTTATTTGAACGTCCTATTTTTTTCCAGTCTTCAGCATAATAATAAGTCTCAACGTCCCCATCCTCGTTGCATTTTCCACTTCTTAAAGTTTCAATAGGGAAGTGGTTACATTCTAAAATTCTGCTTTTATCGATTGAATAAACAATTTGAATAGCACAATTACCCATAGCTTTAAGGTCTGAGCATAGTCTTTCAACTGTATCATTGTCGAACAATAACATAGCTTGGGCATATTCATCGGGTTTAATAAGTTTGTCCGAAGCATCTAAGCCTTTACCGAAAATCATTTGACTAATACCATTGACAATAGCGTTGTTAGTTGGCGAACCGTTTATCCTATCCTGTAAGTAACCAAAATAGTCGTTATCCTCCCCGTAATTAACCCACTCTTGACCTCTAACCTCAACTACCTTTGGGCTTGTATAAGTTGACAAATTTACTATTCCAATACCAACCGATTTTTTAGGCTCTATTTTTCTCGTTATTTTTCTCATTAGATTTTATAAAAATTATTATCAATGTTTGGCAAAAAATATTCGTTTTGATTAATGGAATATTCTTTGACCGTTTGATTTGTACAAAAAATTCTATCCTTATAAATTATTTCATTTGTAACTGAAAACATAACAGTCAACTCATAGAAATTATTTTCAATTAGAAAGTCAAAATTATCACTACCTACTATAAACAAGTCGTTTAAAGTACTTTCATACGTAACCAACCTATTATGTACTATTTGAGTAGTTTCGTCTTTAAATTCAAAGTAAATAGTATTTAAAGCGGTGTCACTTTGTTTAGTTGGTATAATTTCGAAATTTTGTGCTAATTGTGTTGTAAGTACTATCATATCAATTTAACGAGAAAAAAAATGTTTTTGCAAAAAAAAGCACCGAAGTAAATCGATGCTCTTAAAAGGTTAAATTTACTCAACTTAACCAATCACAAATTTTATTTAATTACGGTACTATTTGAGTAGGTGTTGCACCTCCAGCAATTTTATCTGTAATTAATAACGGTGTTACAAATTGCGCCATTAACGGCTCTTCAGTTGTAATAGTCAAAGTATATCCGTTCAAGTCGCCTAATGCAGTACCTGTTGAGATAGTTCCGTTTGTGTCGCATCCACGTGTCATTCCAACTGCTAAGTAATTCCCGTTATTATCCATTACAAAAGCGTGTGGTCTTGAAACAATTAGTTTCTGTAACTCAACATTTGAAGCAGCATCTAATTTCGTCAAAACAAGTGTAATTGATTGAGCGAAAAAAGTAGTTCCATTGTCTCCACTTGAAGTGATAGTTTGTTCTAAATTTGATGCGCTCTTTACATCGTATTGGTATAGCGTGTATGCAGCTCCGCTAAATGCAGTAACTAAACCAGCTGTTATTGTAGCGTTACCAAGTGTACCATAGTCGGCAAAGAATATCTTTTGAATACCCCCAACCGCATCTTTACAAGCTAATTTACGCCCTGTTGTCATTAAACAAGTACTCATATATTTTTATTTAAAAGTTAATAAAAAGGGGTTAAATTAATAACCCCAATTAAATTTATACAATACCGTAAGTAACTGAATCAGCACCGATACCTACTTGCAAACCTCTTGTAAAGCGTGCAATAAAACGAACGTTTTTAGACCCGTCAATATCAGCCATATCAATTGTTTGGATTACATTTTGATCGTCTTGTAAACCAAATCCAACGTAAAGGTTAGAAATTTCAGCAGCAATCATTGTGTTTGCAGGCATTCCATTTGCAACGAAAATAGGCACTCCATTAAAATATACAGCGTCAATCTTTTGATTTGTACCTTGAGCGTTAAATCCGTTAGCACCTAAACCTGATGCACCAAATCCAGCCAAAGAAGCAATGTATGCTTTTTGAACTCCGATAGGGACGAATAGTCTTAAATCTTCAGTTCCAAATACTGAATCAGGAATAAGAGCTACTAATCTAGCCATTTCAGCTTGTACGTTTGCAGATGTAATAGCTACGGGTGTAGTAACTATAACTGAACCGTCAGTTCTTAGTAATTTTCCTAAACCATTTGTTGCATTCCAAAGGAAAGTTTCAGTATCTAAAGCAATATCTTTTAATACTTTACCGATAAAGAAATCTGAGAAAGTCGAAGGTAAAGAATCAAATGCGGAATATCCCATTGATGCTGCTTCCCAATCTGATTGAAACGGTGTTTTACAAACTTGTAAATTCACTTGCATTTCACTAACAGTCAATACTTTGTCTGCTAAAGATACAACTCCAGTATCGGTAAAGTCGCAAGTTGCAGAAGTTACCAAACCACTGTTAGTTAATTTTTTAATTGTTGCTTTAAATTTAACATTAGGAATGATAGTCACTCCATTGTTTGCTAAAGTATTAGCTGATAATACTGCCATTGCAATATATTTTCCAGCACTTTCTCCAGCGTAATTTGATGTAATCGTAGGTTGATTAGCCATAAGTTTTTTATTTTTAAATTGTTATTTTTATTTTGACAACATTGCCATAATTCTTGCTTCAGTACCTGAAATATTTGCCCCAGTGTTTTGTTTTCCAAGTGCCACTTTTTCAGTTGGTTTATGTACCGTTGGTTTTGTAGCTGTTACACTTGAAAGTGTTTCTTTTAAACCTACATTCTCTTTTGAAAGATTTTCAATTCTTGAATTTAATTCGTCAAAGGTTGGTTTCAAAATCTCAACTACTTTTAAAATCAATTCGTTTTCGCTTTCAGTTTTAGCAAGTTCAGCACTTTCAATTCGAGCAAGTTCAGCAGTTTCTAAAGCTTTCATTTCCTCTTCTGTTGCTTCTGCTTTTGCTTCTGCAATTTCTCCAATTACTCCGATTTCCATAACCTCTAATACAGTTCCGTCGGCTAATGTATAGCTACCAACTTCTAAAGGCTCTTTGATTTCTCCATTGATTGCAAAAATTGGATCTCCAACTGAAAATGAGTCCGATTCTACAACCGTTCCATTTTCTAATTCCATTTGCGCTAAACTTACTTTCTTATTCAAAAGAGCAGTTATGCGACTTAAGATGTCTGTGTTTTTCATATTTTTAAATTAATTGTTTATATAACTATTTGTTATTTTATTTTGTGTTTTTAAACTTTTGTAATTGTTAAACTTCTATTGTAGAACCTACTTATACCTATTGAATTAAGAACTTTAACAGATATAGACTGACCTAATGTTATAGTAACTGTTTCATTTAGAATAACATCATCTTTTGTAATTGCGTTAACTCTTTCACGTGTTGAATTTGGAACAATAACATCATTTACATATATTGATATCTTACAATTAGATGAACCTTGTGCGGGCAAATAAATATAACCTGATAATGTAGCTGTTTCAAAACCTGTAACCGTACCGTTATTTGTTCCAATATCACCAACAACTATATTTGCCCCTATATTTACAACCGCTCCAACACTTGTAAAAATTGCAAAGTTTGGTATGATACCCATCGGGAATGGACTTGGTAAAAGTGGTACTGATATATTACCGTTATTTGTTATAGCTGCGACTTGCGAAAACGCTCGGCCACTTAGAGTAGCACCAGCACCTATTCCTACCGCTGCTAAGGGCGAAATATATGTCCCAGCTATATTACAATTCGCTCCTAAACTTATTGCACCATTTGAGATGAAAAATATATTGTTTGAAGTTGCACCGTTTGTTAAATTAAAAACGCAAGCAGCGGCAACTGTTAAGGCTCCGCCAATTCTAAATATAAAAATAGAATTTACATTACCGCCACCGTCTAATGTTATAGCTCCAACTGGACCAACTGCAACCGAAGTTTCATAAACGCCTGGTGTTATAGTTGTATTTGCTCCGAAAGTAGGGAATAATGGATTTGTTACTGTTTGACTAGCTAAGTTTAAATATAATGCATTTAAATCCACTACCGATTGTTGGGTAATGTTTGATAATTGCGTGTTAAATTGACCATTAAAAGTTACGTTAAATATACCCGCTGTTGTAGGTATAATTTTCATTTGACTAATTAAAGTTGTGTCTAAACTTGAATTTTGAAAGTAAACGTTACTCGATACTGTTTCACTATAACTTTGTAAGTAAGGCTTAACCGAACCATTAGCCATTAATATATCATTTGTTGAACCACCTCTTTTTATAAATCTGTCCGCTGTATAGTCTTTACTCATTTTAAAATGTTTTTACTGTTAAAATTCTATTGTTTAATAAAACCCGACCTAAGTCAGTTCTCCATTTAATTGTTATAGCTTGCGTGCCATCTGTGACCGCTATACCTGTTAATGTTATATCCTCCGTATAGTTTGAATAACGCCTTGTTCTATCGCTATTCATTACTCTTTGATTACCCACGTAAATACTGAATACATTTGTAATTCCAAGTTGTTGAGTATTATCGTACGCACTACCGTTAAAGACTGTATTTGCAAAAACAGAAACCAAACCTAAATTAGTTCCTAAGTCACCCGTTACAACTGCAATAGCTGTATTGGCTACATCACCATCGCTTGTAAAGCATAAAAAGTTTTCAAGTATTCCAACGTTTACAACACTTGTTAAAGTTGGTCTTTTTAAGATACCAGCTCCAAAAGCAATAGCACCACTTGTAGAGAATAAACGACCTGTAAAAATACAGTTAGCACCTAAAGCAGCAGCAGCACCATAAGCAATAAAGTTACCGTTAATTTCATTGTCTGCTCCAATTCCTACTGCTCCTAAGGCAACAAAGAAAACATTTGCAGCATTAGCACCATTTGCTAAAACTATTGAAGTAGATATAGCTGTATTAATTGCACCCGTTGCACGAATTACAAATAAAGAGTTTTCATTTCCTCCGCCATCTAAAGTAAGTGTTCCAGCTACACTCATAGCTCCAGCTACCGTATAAATTCCAGCGGTTAATATTTCTCCGCTACCAAAAGTTAACCCGTGTGTAGCTGTTGCAGTCATAGTTAATAAATCTAAGTACAAAGTCTGTAAATCTATTGTAGCAATATCACATATATTACCAGCAATAATCCCATAATTTGCACTAAAATCAACTTTATAAACCCCAGCTGGCGGTGTTATTGTCATTCCTGTTGCCGTTACGTCCGTTAAAGATGTTGTAGATATTTCACTATTTGCTGTTACATAGTCACTATAATAAGTTACAGAAGGAACTGTATTACCCTCATCAATAGGCGTATCTGTATTAGCTACAATATTAACCCATTCGAATATAGAAGGAGCAGTTTGCATAACTATATCTACATAGCTACTTGTAGCATTACTACTATACCTTAGTAAACCCTCGTTTAATATTGATGCTGTATCTGTATTATCTATAAGTTGAATTTGAGAATACTTAGATTCTAAATACTCCTTAGTTACAACCGCTTTACCTGTTGGTTCTGCTGCTATTAAAGCATTGGTTACACTTGGTAGTGTTGTTAAACCGTTTTTTAGAATGATAAGAGCGTCTGAAACTTCACTATTAATAGCATTTCCGTTTCCAATTACAATTAGTCTATCTAAAGGTTCAAAATAGGTTGCGGAAATTGGGATATAAGACGTATTTGAACCTCCAATCGCTATTTCTGCATAAGAAAATGTTTTTAAATCAGTGCCAATAGCAACGGATTGATTACCTAATACTTCGTTTACATTTCCAATAGCCACGCTATAATCTTTTACAATATTAGAATTTCCAATAGCTATCGCTTGATATCCATCTGCTGTATTTGCTCCTCCTATTACAACGGAACCTTCCCCAGATGCTATTTGACTTTCTCCAACAGCAAAACTACCTTTTCCAGTTGCTCCATTGATCGTACTGTTAAAAGCAGAACTACTCAAATCTATCGCTCCTAACCCTACATTTCCAAATCTCAAAGGGTTTCTATTTGCTATTACATAACCTATTCCGTTGCCCTCGTCAATAGCTTTTATTGCTATTCCGTTTAACTGAGTTTGTATTGAACTAGTTGCATCATTAAATGTGTTTTGATTTGCTGTTTGAAACTTTCGTGTTGCTGTTTCTGTTATTTGGTCGGCTGTATAGTCGCCACTTACAGATACTACATTTCCTGTTCTATTAAATACGCTTGAAACCGCTCCGCCCGTCGGGGTTAATATCTCTTGCCAGTCAGCTAATACAGTTGGGTTTGTGCCTTTTAAAATAAATGTTTTACTAATATCTGTTCTAACAGCTACATCGCCTGTTTCTCCTACAATAGCTAACATAGCTGTTTGACTTGCAACCACAAATGTATCTGTAATTGTAATTGCTGGTAAAATGCTTGAAAGTGTGTTATTTTTCCATAAGCCCGTTACCGAATCAAAAGATAAAACATCCTTATTACTTGGGGTCTGTGCGCTTACATCGTGAATTTCGTTTAGTTCATAACCGTTTTGTATCTTGACTAATATTTCTCCATTATTTATATTTACTCTTGTAACTATTCCAATAGAAACTAAATGTGCGGGTGCAAATGGTTTGTTTGCTAAACCATAAATTAATTCTCCGTTTGAGCCTAAGAAAACAGGGTCGCCAATTAAAGCAGTTGAAGTATTTAAGCCAGCTAATAAGCCATCTTTAACCACGTTTACAATATCATTTAAAACCCCAGTAGTTTCTAATAAACCTATAACCTTGCTACTTGTTGCCTCTGTTAAATTTGAAGCCTTAGAAACAACTATATTAGTACCCTCTGCACTACTTACATAAACTGCTTGTCCTTTATTTATAGCACTACCTAATTTTACTGTTACCCTATCAACTGCATTTGTGTTTACATTTGCAAGTCCAATATTAACCGCATCAACTGTTGGGTATTTCGTACCTGTTTCGTCAACTTCTAAACTGTTTTGTTTGTTAGCTAATAATTCAACTCCAGTAACATTAGGTGTTAAAAAGTCTTGTAATTGTTCAATGCTTACCTTTCTTGTCGTACCTAAGTTTACAATCGGTAATGCATCCGTTGTCGCTAATTGAATTACTGGGTCTAATCCTGAAATCTTTTTATCCATTATTTTCTATTATTATAGTTGAATTATTTTCTTGTAAAACCTTGTCTCCATTTTCTTGTAACATTACTGGTGCAACTCTTGCTAAGCCTGTAATGTTGCCTATTCCTTGCGCTTGTAATGAACCGTCACAGCATTTAACATTATAAGTATTATCGTCACATAAACAACCTCTACTGCCTCCCTTTGGACTTGTCCAACTTGGTACTCTAAACCCGTTACTTTTTTTCATAGGATCGAATTAATTCACGAATTTCTAATAATTCCAAACCAGCTAAAATTTGTACTTCTACTTCTTGCTCTTCGTCTGTTAATTCTATTTGCTCTATTTTTTTTAATGGTATCTTACCTTTGTCAGCAAAAACGCCTTCAATCGAAAATCCTTTCACTTTACCCGTTTTAATAAAGTCGTTCCAAATAACCTCGTTGTTAACTTTAATTGTACCCATCCACGTACCTATCGGAACATTCAAGTTATAAAGTTTGCTTTTGTCTTTGTCTAAGTCTTCAACTATCCAACTTTCGACTAAAGTCAAACCACTAATTTTTTCTAAGTGTTCAAAAGTTGCATTCGATTGGTTACCGTTTTGAAAAAACAATTCCATACATTGTCTTATAGTATCTTTGGAAAAGAATATATTATATTCGCCTTCACCGTCACGTCTAAAGATTAATTTATCAGGAACTAAAAGAGCACCCATAATTATCTTTTTTTCTTTGTCAACTTCTGCAAACTTGTACTCTTTTTGCTCTTTTAACGTTATCCAATTTTCTTCAATAGCAGGGTTTTCTACAATACTAATTGCATCTATTCCGCTAAGTTCCATTGTTTCGTCTATTATCAACTCTATTGTTCGTATCATATTCTTTTAACGTTTATTAATTAATTTTTGTTTATCCTAATGAAGCAGTATCTTCTATTGCCCTATCTAATGCAGCCTGAGTAGTCATTTCTTTTGACACTACATAAGTCTTTATAGGGACGTTTTGACCCAAGGTAGAAGCTAATTGATTAACTCCACTTGGTGCTACAACTGAGGGGCTCGCTTGTATTGTTGTTGGTGTTGCTATTCCACCTCCTGAACTTGGAATACTCATTGATGGCATTGAAACTCCACTTGCTTTTGATGCAGAAACCGCTCCTTTAATTGCGGAAAAGATACCAACTGCTTGGGCTGCATATCCAATTAATAAAGGTATGTTTTGAGGAAAACCTATCTTAGCTGTTTGCGCTGCTCCTTCAGCTAATGCAACCGTTGACCTAGCCGCTGCTTGGGCGGAAAATGTAATAGTCTTACTAACCTCCATTATTAACTCCTTAGCCATTAACATCTGTTTAGCAACTAATAAAGCTTTTCCCATAGTACTTTCTGCTCCAAAAATTGTTTGCAAATCGTTTAATGCTTTATATTTTATAGCTAATTTTTCATCCGCTAATTTCTTTTCATCCGCTAAATTTTTATCATTATCAGTTTTTTGTGCAACTCCTAATCTAACTTTATGTTCTCCATCTAATTTCTCAATTAAAGTTTGTCTTTCAAGTTCGTTTGTAGCTAAGTTTTCAATTTCTAAAACTCTTTTTTCGTAATCTAGTTCCTCTTTTTTTACAGCTGTATCTGCTAAACGAATTGCTTTTTCTTCGTCATATTTTTTATTTAATTCAGCAACTGCTTTTTCGTGATTTTCTAAATCGTCTCTTGCTTTTTCGTAACCAGTTCGTAATGCGTCCGATTTTGCTTTTTCTTCCTCAGCTAATTTTTCACGTCTTGCTTTTTCTTTTTCGTCTCTTATTACTTTATCCGCTATTTCTTTGTCTCTTATTTTTTGTCGTTCATCAGCACTTAGCTTTTCAGTTTTAGTCAACTCTTTTGCACCTGCTTCAAATCTTTTTAAACTTGCATCGTAATTTTTACCAAAGTCATTTACTGAACTTTTAGCAGTTTCCCACGCACCCGAAAAGTCGCCTTTAATTAGTTTACCAATAGCAGCACCAATAGCTCCGAATGATTGAAGTGTAGCAGTCATAGTTGAGTAAACAACACTAAACGCTTTTGATACCATAGGCAAAGCACTTACTGCTAAATCTACTAATGTATTGAACAAAGGCTCAACTGCACGGAACACCCCTTGAAACAATTTAGAAACCCCGTCTAATAACGGTTGTAGTTTTTTCATTGCTCCCTCGTTGTTTGCAAAAGCACCTGCTAAGCCAGCTAATAATGCAACCACTAAACCAATTCCTGTTGCTTTTAATGCACCGCCAAAAGTTTGAGTAGCTACTTTAACTTTGTTAATTCCTTGACCTAACATTCCCAAAGGACCGCCCGCACTCTCTAAACTATCTACCCAATCACTTGAAGTATTTTTAGCAGACTTTAATTTGTCTTCTAAATCGTCAATATCATTGTAAAGTTTTTTGAACTCTTCACTACCAACCGCTACATTTTTTAATTCTCTTTTTAACTGTTTTAACCCCGCAATTGATTCCTCAACTACAACTCCATTACCAGCCTTAGCAAAAACTTTTTGTGCATCTTGTGCATCCTTTGCTGTTGCATCGAATGCGTTACCTAAAGCATCTACATTGTTAACCGCTTGTTCCGTTACAACCTTAACCTTAACCTCTATTTCTTGTGCCATTGTAATAATTTTATAAATTTAAAAGTTTCTTTAAACGTTTCTGGTAATTTGTTTTTTCCTTTTGCTAATTTCATCAATTCACTTTCGTGTTTTAAGTCTAATTTAAGGCATTGAAATATTTGTTCTAACATTGTTTATGTGTTTTTTATTTGGGTTAAATAGCGGTTCTAAAATCAGTCATTAAATCTAATGCAACCACTCCACTTATTAAGTTTGTATTGAATGAATTTATGATATATCTTTTACCGCTTATAATTATTTTGCTGTTTAATTTCAAACAAGTTGTTGAACTTGAAGTCAAATAACTAGGCGGTAGTATAACGTCAACTTTAATAATTCTACCTTTAACTGAATAGATATTATTTAGATAATTTTGATAATATTGACTGTATAACGAATTTGGAATTAACGTATTTGTCATAGGGCTCTGTTCGTTGTTAAAATTTAACGAATAAGTAGATCCATTGATAGCAGTCTCAGCACCAAAAGCATTATACTTAGTTGCAGCTGTCCCGTTAAAATAGTAAGTAGAAACCGAAGCTAATACCCCGTAGTCGTATAATATTATAGGCTTTGGAATGTAAGGCTTAAGGTCTGTTTTAATTAAAAAGCCTACACTTAAATTAGTGTTTAGTATATCTGCATCCGCTCTTACATTTGTTGAATCGGCTCTTATCGTTGTTGTGTCTGCTGCCGTTCTAAAGCTAATGTTTTTAGTCAACCCACTAAACAATGGATTCTCAAATGGAACTTTTAAATCATAACCAGATCCGTTCACATCGAACTCAGCTTGTATATCTCCATACGCAATTCTACTACTTGACAGAAAATTAACTGAGTTTATGCTTTCGCTTTTTTCGTGTTGAAAATTAATCTTGTTGTAAGGTTTTGTTCGCTCTATTTCTTTTTTATCTGTAATTAAATACTTCGTCAAATCAATTGTATTGCCACTTGAATAGAAGTTTTCTAATTGTTCTAAGATATAAACCCCCGCTACTTCTGAATAACAAGCAAGGTTAAACATTTTTAAAATACCACTAAAAAAGTCTTCAATCTTTTGGTCGGGCATATATGATGCAACAGCTAAAACTGAAGCTGTATTTTGTGAAGTCGATTGTGTTATAGTCGAAGTCGTTACTACTAAAGACATCCCGCCTACTCTAAACTGAGAATACAAAGTTCCTGTGCTCGTGAAAGAGATAGGGCTTTCTGAACTCAGATAAAAATCGTAACCCGTATCTGAACTCACTCCATTCTTAGTAAACATCAATATGCTTTGAGTTCCAACTATTGAGGTCGCATCTGCTTTTGTGACTTGCACTCCGTCTTTAAAACAAAATACTGAGTAATTAATTCCAGCTACTGCTGTTGTAATGTTTAAGGTTACCGTTCGAACCGCTGCATCATACGAAGCATCTAAAGTTGTAAAGTTTAATATATCCGTTGCTAAATTAAAAGTGATTCCATTAGCTGTTCCTGTTTGTGTTTGATAGTTTATCTTTTGCAGTTGACCTCTCGGCTTAAACGCTTCACTATTTTTCAAAAGTAAATATGCATTTAGGAATTTACTATCTGAATCGACAAATGTACCCGTAAAAGTTATGTTAAATTTATTCTCAATTAGTTTTAAAACCTTTCTTAACCTTAATGCTGGGAATAGTTCGCCATAATTAATTGTTCCAGCTGCTAATGATATATCATCCGCACCTGTTTTACCGTAATTCCATTGTCTTAATGACGTAATTAAAGGGAATTTAATATCTGAGGTCGTTTGAGTAGTTACTTTTGTACGTACGTCTGTGCTTGTATAGTTAAAATCAAACTCACCCGTGTTTAAATCCTTTAATAATAAGCCGTTAAACGTGTCTTTTAAGCTAACTAAAGAGCCAAAGAAAGTCAAAGTATAGCTTTGCGGTAAACCATCCTTAATTTCAGCCTTTTCAAGTTGCATTTTGCCTACTCGAAACACTTTTGTATCTAATGTTACGTATGCTTCCTTTCTTTTTAATGCATTAAATCCATTGTCAACTCCGTTATCGTACCAATGCGAAAGAATAGAATTATTATTATTGTTAGCTGGCACTGTAAACGACTGACTGAAATCAGTTTTAGTCTTTGAAATATCATTTACATCTTGAATGGCGGACGTTATAGAAATAGTTTCATCGTTAAATAAGTCAAGTCTATTGTACTCATAAAATAATTCAGCAATAGAAATTACATCAGCCGACAAAGTTGTTTTATCGGTGGTGTAATTTGTTAGATCAGCAGTTAAATTAACCGTTCGTGTGTTTTGTTTACCAATGTAAACTCCAACTGTTATCATACTACATTGTTTATTAAGTTATTTTTACTTTCGAAATCTAATGTGTAGTTTATATTCTTATCTTTCACCCACTGCTTTATTATTTGACTTTCGCCTTTTAACATAACGGGCTCGTTGTTCAATAATATTGTTTCACTCATTAACAACTCAGTTATTAAAACCCCTGTACTTTCATCAACCCATCCTGTATTAGTTTTAGTGCTCTTTTTACCGTTTCTATTAAACGATTTACTTTGACCCTTGTATATGTTATAATTAAATGTACTTGGTGCTATATTGTATTCTGTTCCTTTTGAGGTTACACTATTTTCACTCAATTTCATTAACCATAAATTCTCCCAACCTCCTAACTTATTTATAAAAGAGCAAAGCAACGGTGTATATTTAGGCTCGCATATTGGTGTTATAAGTCTTGAGAATAAAGTTGTTGTGCCTCCGTTTGTTTTTATTAAACTAACTGTAAACGGTGTGTTGTATGTGTACGTGGTCGGCTCTAATGGTATCTTAATTAATGTTTCAGTTCCTACAGTTGTAAGAGCAACCGTAACCGTTTTAATATTATTTTGATAAACAATAGAATAAGTTGAGCCCGACACCTGTTGTATCATTACATTAACATAAGCATCTAATGAATTACTGTAGTCTGTAATAGTTGCAAACCTATCCGCTGTTATTAAAGTTGAGTCTGCACGTGTGCTCGTTGTATCAACTGTAAATCTTAAACCAATTGACTGTGGTATATTTTGCGAAGTGACCCCACTGTTAAGCATTGTTATTTCTTGGTTCAAAGAATAGTTAACCCCTTGTTTGTATTCTGAGTACCCGTAAAGACAAATAAATGTTTCATTGCTATATTGCGTCCACGTGCCACCTGAAACCGTTCTATAACTTGTAATAGCTTGAGCATACGCCCACATTTTGTCTTGTTCAGTTTGCGTACCGTTTACTATTGGGTTAATGTTTTCTATAAATTCTTGGCACTCATTTGCTATATTGTAATATGCAATTCTTTGAGTTAAACTTGGCACTAAATTACTGAATGTATAAGTAGGTAAACTTGGAACTGAATTTGGTTTGTTCCATAAATACAACTCCAATTTAGTTTCTATTTGTGTTGCATTATTTACAACTATTGAGTAGGGACTTCGAACGAATATTGCTTTCATTGATTTTTAAAATTTGATTTGATTAAAAAGTTTACTGTAGATTCTACATCTAAAGCAAATGATTTCTGTATTATTTCACTTAGCGAACTCATATTTTTTTTGACTGCTTTTTCTAAAAAGTGATTCGGTTCGATACCTTGTCGATAAACTGATTCACGAACTGCATACGGACTTAACCCTCGTTTCTTTGACCATTCGATAAAATGTTTAACACTTGGCTTTATTCCCTCTTTGTATGAATAAGGACTTCCTTTACCTTTTTGCTTCCACATTTTACCCTTGTTGTTCGTGCGTTTAAAAGTTGATGTTTGTTTTCTAACCCCACCAACCCCACGAACACCCTTATCAACAAATGCTCCGTATTTAGACATCAATATATTAATCTCGATTGAGTTCTTAGATACCTTTGCGCCTTTGTTTACCAAACTATCTTTTAACTTCCCTGTATCTACTTTACCGCTACTAGCTAAGTTCGCTCTTGCATCCTCAACAATACTATTACTGAAGTCATTTAAGGCTTGTTTGAGGTTGTTTATCTTTAGCAAGTTGATATATCATTTGGAACGGTTAAAGTAAATGAAGTTGTAAACCCAGCAAGCATATTTTCAAATTCTTTGTTTATAAATTCACTGTTTGGTGTGCCGTCTAACTCCCAGCTATCGTCATATATTAAACTTTGTTTTAAACGGCTTAGAAGTCTGTTAATTACGTACAGTTGATTTGTCCATATATACAATAGGTTATCATTACCGTATAGGTTATTTTCTATTGGCTCTTTGCTTATTTCTACTACATCCACATTGACTATTGTAATATCAAAAGATAAACTATTATCATTATGTGTGACGTTATTCATTGTGATATTAGCCATCGGAAAAATAGTCATCTTAGCCAAATCAATTTCAGTAAGTTCGCCTAAGGTAACCGTGTTGCAAAATGGATTGCTTAATAGCTCATCATTCAAACTTTGAACTACTCTATAAACCGCTTCTACTCCTCTTAAATTATCTACCATTTTTTGCTTGTTGTTTTTTAAATTCCTCGTTCTCTTTTTTCCTTTTGTCTATTTTGTAACATAAATTATTCAAACAAGTATGTAAGTTTAATTTGGTCACATCCTCATACTTTGTAAGGTCGCCTGAAGCAAGTTCATCGATTGTCGAATACCAATTCCATTGTCGACTAAATTCAGTTGATTCTCCAGCATCTGTTCCACTTCCAAAGACTTGGTAATAGCTGTCACACAATCCAGTCCTAAATTCCAAAAAAAAACCATTGAACCAATAATTGCATCTAAGGGCATATCTTTTAATACTGAATGATACTTATCACCTTTGTATTCCTCGACGTTATATAAGCCCGCTGCTTCATTTTTGATAGGTCTGTATAACACACCCATTGCTACTTGCATTGTTTCCCATTCTGAAATATTGCTATTTAAATCTAAAAACTCACCGTATGATAGTTTGTCTAACTCAGGTACGAACCCAAATTTAATTCCATTCAAACTAAATCTTTCTACTCTTTGTGGTTGCTCTTCTAATATTAAATCTATCTTTTCCGATATAGAATATACGTCACCTAATTGAATATTATATACTTCAGCTTGACTTAAGTTGCAAAATACTTCAATCTTTTTTATGTTTAAATATTCTAATTGGTCTGGTCTATTCTTTGAAGCATCCAATTCAATTTGGTATCTTTGGTATTGACCTAAGGTTATATCTTTTAAACTTTCTGGAACTATTACTTTCATTTTATATTTTTATATGTAACGTTAATTTTTATCTTTTATCGAACTGCATACGTACCCTTGTTCTTTAATTCTTTATGCGCTTGTATGCTTAATGCTAAACTAATAACACTATCATCGTGGACGCCCTGAGGTGCGCTGTATTGAACGTTACGAGTGTTTGGGTTGTATATGTATGTGAATGCTTCTAATTCGTCTATAAGCCAATTTATATCTAAGATACTTATTTCTTTTTGCTCAAAACAAACCGCCAACTCTTCAATCATTATTGGCTTGGTTTTACTTGAAGTTACAAACGGGAATATCTTTTGACCGCATATCTTTTTAAGCATTTCGTAAAACACATCACCTTGATTGTTTACCTCTACATATACCTTCGCATTAAATTCATTTATCTTTAAACCAACTTTCTCTATAATTCTGGTCCATTCGTCTTGTCGCCAACGTTCACAATAAACTATTTGTTTGTGCTCGTTTATAATTGTAAGTACAGTGTAGTCATCCGCCCGTCCAATATCTAAACCACCGTAATATTTTGTTGAGTTTGATGGCTCTTTAATACATTCCCTAACGTTTGAAAATAACCCGCTTGCATTGTCTAAAAACTCCGCTAAATATTCCTGTTTGAATATATGATTCGGTAACGATCGTTTTCGCTCTTCTAAATCTAAATCATTAATGAATGGTGTATCATACGAAGTAAAGTGAAAGTACTTATATCTATTATCGTAATTAGGTTGTAATGATAGTTTATAAAAATGGTTCTTACCTTTGGGTGTGCTAATAAATAGAACTTTTTTACCTTTTACCAATACGGTTGCACTTAAGACTTCACTCCATAATTCCTCACGTGTAAATGCTGTCTCATCTATTATAAGATAGTCAAATGTATTACCCCTAATGTTATCTGGTCTCTCACCTGAAAAGAATGATATAGTACTACCAAATCCTTTAACTGTTAGTTCGCTTTGGTTAAACTCAAAAAAGCCACTCAATCGAGTAGCTTTTTCTAATTCTGCAAATACCTTTTTACCTTGCTTATATACGGGTGTTACCCAAGCAATATTACAACCTGGACTATTAATTGCCCAATATAACATTTGGTTAATTCCGAGCATAGTTTTTCCAAACTGCCTACCTATATTTAAGATATAGTATTTATAAGCATCGTTGTTAATTGAATCGTGAATTAACCGTTGGTTTATATGTGGCTTGTATCCTTTTACATTACTCATCAAATTCAAATTTGGTAACGCTTACTTCAGTATGGTTCTTTTCTACTAAGCTGTTAAGTCTTTGTGTTATACTTGGGTTATACATTCCCAATAAACCTCCAGTTATTTGGTCTGACCTTATTTCTTCTTTTATATGCGAACAGATAGTCGTAAAGTCATCATATAATTGTCTTTCATTTATAAAATATGCTTTTACACTTCCGTATTTATTAAAGCAAAAAACACTAAAGCCCTCCATTGTATAAGGTAGTTTATAAGGGTCTGACTTTCTTTCTCCCTCCTTACCTACATATTGTATCTTAGTCCATTGTAAAGCTTCTATCTTTAAGTGCTCTTTGTACTCTTCCCAAGCTTGCATTAAGTCTTTGGGCTCTTTGAATATTCTTGTTGGGTGCATAATTATTTATTTAAACAAATATAACGTTTATTTATTCATTTTACTTTCGATAATATAATAACCATCTTTTATTATTACATCGGGCAATGGTCTGTTAGTTGCTGTATAGCCATTCATTCCTTTTGCTTTTAGTCTTGCTGCTTGGCTCTTTGTATATTTCATTACTTTATTTTTTACGTTTATTTTTTTTAGGAATTAAATGTTTCATTTGATTTCTTTTAGGCTTTTCTTTTGTTATATTTTTAAACTTATTTGAAACTAAAAAATTTTTAACGCTATTTGCTAATGTTGTTTTTTCAATTATTTCCATTTTAATTTATTTTAATTATTTCGTCTTTATTTATTTCGTAGGTTTTATTTCCAAAGGGTGTCCAAATCATAAAATGAAATCTACCTTTTTCAAACTCTTTTAATATTCCTTCCCCTACATCTTTTCTTACTACTTCTTTTCTACCGTCTTTAAAATAAATTATCATTCGGTTTTTAATTTTAATAATAATTTACATTCAATAAACTTCTCACGTGCCTTGTGCTTGTATATCTTTTTAAATAAGCTAAATGTTACTTTAACTAAAGAATATTCGCTTAAACAGTCTTTAAATGCTTTATGAACGTACTTTAAACCATAACCTTTGCAGAAGTTTACATTGTCAGCAGTATCGCCTATTATCATTTGTTCGTAAAAGTTATATAAAGCTTGCTCTTTGCTTATATCGTAATAGCATTGTTTTTTAATATGGTAATCGTACATCAAACAAGGTAGTTGCTTATAGTCTTTGTCAATCGATACTATTATAACTTCATTACGTCCAAACGTATTTGTTAAGTTTGTCCAGTACGTGGCTACTACGTCATCTGTTTCAACTCCATAACCAGCTATACTTTCATATTGCTCTTTTACGTATGCTTGTAACTCATTTAGTATCGGTGGTATTTCACGTCCTATTCTGTTAGCTTTATAGCTTTTAGATATTTGCTTTCTGAAATTACCTAATGCATTTGCAAAAGTTAAAACCTTATCTATTTCGTGGGTCTCTTCAATCGTATTTATAATAGCCATAAACACTTCGTCAAACTTTAACTTAGCATTTTCTATCGAATGATATTGTTCGTCTTCGGGTTGCTCTTTTCGCTTATAGCAGCTTGACCATATTAGGCTGTCTGCATCTACTAAAACTATCACGGTATTAATCGGTTAATTTGCTCTTTCTCTTCATCTGAATAATAGTCTATGTATTCGTAATATTCGTCAAAGAATAATGTAAATCTTTTTTTTGGATACATTGACTTATATTTTACCATTGCTTGCATTACTTGTATTCTATTTAGTAATACTGTATGTGGTTCGTTGTTTTCTAATAAAACCCAGCGTTTATTTTGACTCATAACTTAGTCTTTTAATTGTTTAATTACTTCGTCTTCAAATTCCGTAATAGTTGATTCTAATAACTCCTCAGCATCTATTCCGTTTAAAGTTATATTGTAAATTTCGAAATCTTCATATTCTGCTGGGTCATCGTGGGTAGCTGGTAAACCTTTAGAATAGTTATACTCAAAATCAAAATCAAATCCTTTGTAATTAATACTTGCTTTTGTGCTCATCTTTAAATGTTTTAATGTTTATTTTTGCTCTTTTTGGTTCGGTAATTACTTTCGATATATGAAACGAAAGGTCTATATGTGTTATAGTTGAATCTCTTTTTATTACGTCTATCATTTCGACGTATATCTGTTGCCAAGTTTCTGAAGTCATTACTCAGTGAAACAGTTAGATAATTCTGAAATAGATAAATTAAATTTGCCATAAGTACAAATGTGACTGGCTGTGTTTACTGTTAAACTTAACCAACTATAATTACATTCCAGTTCCGCTTTTACGTTTGCAATCATAGTTGGGTATAAGTCTATTTCTAAATCAATTGCTTTTAGTATTTCAGGCTTTAGGCTTTCTAATAGTGTTTTCATAATATTTGTTTTAGTTGTTGTTATCTTCTTTGTATTTCTAATTTAATTTTTTCTAAATCTTCTATTGTTATATTATTAAATTCCAATATAAAATAATCAATTAATCTAATTCCAATATCTTTAGTTTCTTTGAAATATTCCTCATCATATAATGGTACTGAATTTCCTAAAACACCTTCTATTATATCTAAATAATCGCTAGTTTTCATAATTAATTATAAGTATTTTTATATTTTAATAATATTTTCATTGCAAATAAATATGCATTATCTTCATTTTTAAATGTTTTTTCAATATCATTATCAAAATCTTCAGTTATTAAGAAAAATTCATTGTTATCATATTTAGTAATAAAAACGGATGGAGTTCCAATAATTGAATTATTTTTTTCTGAAATAGTATTAAATGAATAAACAGTTTGTTCTTCAAATATTTCTTGTTTTATTGACGATGTTTTCATCTTATTTATTTGTTTGTTGTTATCTGAGTACAAATATACATCAACTATATTAATATAATACTATCTTATTAAATAAATTAAGAAAACTTTAACATTTAGTCAGTGCATCCTCCACTATTGCAACTTGAACCACCACCAAAAATAAAATCAGTTTGAAGTCCTATTTTTTGAATATTAAAATAGGACGTACCGTGTTTCCATTTTTTTCTATTTGCTTCTTGCTCTGCGAACCATTGCATTTTTAAAGGCTCATCATCCCAATTTTTGCGAAGTTGTTGTTTAGGTTTGTGAAAACATCCAACGCAATTACTATCATTTGGAAAATCTAATTTTGTAGATAAACTCCATAAGTAAATTTGATAATGGTCTATTTTTTGATGCACTAACGGGTAACTTAATTCACGGTATTTTTCAACAATCCATTTATTACGCCCATTTTTTGAATATCCATTATGAAACTTAAAATCTGTATTTTCATAATTTACTCGATTTTCTTCGTCGTATCGAATACCTAATCTTGTTCTAACTATTTCTTTTATTTCATTTCTACAATAGTTTGCAATAGGTTTTATTTTCATTTCAGTTGTACAAAAACGAGTTCTTTGATTTGGCAAAAATCCTTTTGATATAATTTGCTCAAAAGTTTCACCAGTTAGCCACGTAATTTCTGAACCTATAACTTGCTCCAAGTCTAAAACAACTTTTAAAGTTTTATCGTTTTCAGCAGTTGCAATAAATTCCATTCCTATTTTATCCGATACTAATTTTATTAATCCTTTATCTTTTGGCGTGCATCTTATATCCTCAATTCTAACTAAAGAAAATATATTATAGTCTGCTGGATAATGCTTTGCTAAATAACTTGAAGTTTTACCTCCTGATACTGAATTTACTGTTTTCATATTTAATATTTAACTGAAATTGATGCTTGACTTTCTGACAACATATATACTGGCTTGTTTATCTTATTAGTGTTTTCAAAATAAGTAGTTGAACTTGCTATTAATGTTTCTATTTCAGGTAGTTTAAGCGTGTTTAAATGATACAAATAATTACCCTTAGCATCGAATACATAATAAAATTTATGTGCCTTATTTTCGCTCATTAGCTTTTCAAACTTATAAACTTCTAATACCTTTGTCGGATAGTATGCGGACCTAAGTTTAAATTCAATTATACAATCAAATCCTTTCGGGGTCTTACCTATTGCATCATAGTGTTCAAATGAACCTCCGCACCACTCCAACTCCCAACCATCAAGGTTTAGAAGCTGGACTATTCCTTGTTCCCAAATATGTGTTTTATCTATCATTTAGTAGTGTTCGCCATCGTTTCCATTTTGTCCTATTATATTCATTCGTTTAGTTGTTTGCTCTTCGTTGTACCAAGTCTTTTCATTTAGATAAACCTCGTTAATTTGGTTTAAATATTCCTGAACATATCCGCAGCTTGGGCATTTAGATACATAAACTAATTCGTGGTTAAATACCCTTGAGTGTATTTCGCATATCATTTTGTACTCTTCGTGGGTTACTGAACCAGTACGACCTCGAAAATTTAACATCCATTCTTTGTCTTGTTTATTCATTTTCTTTTTAAATTAAGTTCACCGTTTAACCAGTCTTTTCTTTGCTCGCATTTGCAATTAGGATATATTTTTTTAAATAGATAATTAATTCCAAATAGTTTAAAAATCCATTCTAATTTATCACCAAGTCTTATCTCTCGGTGGTACTGTTTTAATTCTTCTAATTTAGTCATCTTATTTATTTTTAAAAATTTCAAACCATTCTAATTTAATATCATTTTTTATATTTTGTTCAAAGTAGGTACAATGTTTTTCAACTATATCATTAATGATTTTTTTTACCTCTTGCTCGCTATAACTTCTTTCTTGTTGCCATTTAGCACAAAAATTTATTATATCTGATTTACAATAACTGTATTGCTTATCTGACCAATATTTAAAAGCTTGTTCAATCGTTTCTTGTTTCATAATTCATAATTTTTTAAAATTCTTTTTACCTCAACTGCTACTTCATTCCAATAGTTGCATATTTCTGTTTCGTTTAAATCTCGGCTCTTTTTAATGTTACCGTTAATTACTTGTTTTAAATAGTTAAGTGGATATTTATTTAAAAGTAGTAAGGCTCTTTCAGCTGGTTTGAACTGGTCGTATAAGTTGTACTTCATTTTTGATTTGTTCTTTAATTATTAACACTGTGTTTCGTAAACTAAAATAAGTTATTCCAACCTCTCGGCTCAATTCACTAATTGAAATTCTTTCTAAAAATATCTTTTCGTAAATGAACTTAAAATATAGTAAGCTGGCTTTTTCTCTGGTGTATTCTTTTAGACTTTCTATTTCTAAATCTAAATTAACTACCCACGCATTAACTGCATCGTTTTTAAGGTCGAAATCGTCTTCTATGTATTCTGTTTCATCTTGAATTAAATCGTCGCTTAAATCGGCTGTAATTAGTTTCCTTTGTTTACGAACATTATCTAACCACATATTCTTAAGGACTACATATACAAAAAAGTAATTCAGCTCTTGCTCATTGTACATTATGCTATTGTCTTTTTTCTGACTGTAAAGAAATATCTTAATATACATTTCGTGAACAAAGTCTTCGGCTGTATGGTCGTTGCATCCGAAAGAGCGAATATATTTTAACCACATAAAATGTTTGGCATAAAGTAGTTCTAATATATTCATTACAGATTATTTTCTTTTTTATAGATTTCTAATAATTCTTTATCATCTAAAATTCCTGTAAATATTCCTTCAGTATGATAATTTTTTATGCACCAGTTCATAAAACCAATAGCAAATTCATCAAATATTCTAACTAAACAATCTGCTGAATGCCATTCTGTTGGTTCTAAATCTAAATCATCTTCAGAATATTCATAACATAATTCTTTTAATGTTGATTGTTTTTTCATTTTATAAATAGTTTAATTGTGATTCTTTTATTTTAACGGGTCGTAAAATGCGCCCTCCATTTGTGGCAATCCAGATTTATTAACTTTAAAGCTAAAATTTTCAAATGAAGCGTTTCTACTTCTTTTGCAGCTTACAGTTACTAATCCTTTATTAACCGTGTTTAATTCTAATTGTATTTGAGTTTCTGCTTTCTTTTCTAAAAAACTTCCTAAGTGCCCCGTTGGTTTATCAGTTCCAAAATTTGAGTGAATAACAGTTATTATGTGGCAATTCAATTCTTTTGTCCATTTCATTAATTTCTGTACTACATTGTTTGATTCTTCAATATTGTTTACATCCGAACATAAATCAGCTATTCCATCTATAATTACTAAACCAATATCTTTTTTTTCTAATTTGTCGTAAAGATAATATTCAATAAAATCTATTCGATTCTTAAAAGATAATTGCCTTAATGCTAATGTGTGATATTTGTCGGTCTTAATTCCTGTCATATCAATTGGTCTTTTAAATACCATAGCAGCGTGAAAATTTCCTTGTTCAGTATCAAAATGAATAAGATGTTTACCGTTTCTATTTGCTCTTAAATCTCCACAAAATGGCTCTAAATTTTCAGCTAAATAAACCGCAGAAAGCAATGATACAAAAAACGTTTTCTTAGATTTTGGTGGTGCTTGAATAAAACTAAAATTTCCGTAAGTTCCAATTGGAGTTGGATAATTAATATTTCCATCTTTTGTTTCGTAACTTTTAAATCCAAATGAAATTGCTGGCTCAGGATGTTCTATTTTTTCCAAAGGATTTATAAAACAATCCTCTTCATACATTATCATTAATTCTCTTAAACCCTCTGCATCCATTTTTTTATTTTAAAAGGGGTTTTTACACCCCGTTAAATTTATTATTTTAAAACGGAAGGTCGTCTTCCTCAACTTGTGGCAAAGCGTTGTTAGTTGGTTTTTGGTTTGCATCTGTTTTTTTATCAGCTACTTTAATGTTTCCATCTGTCCATACAACTGTTCCATTTCCTAAATAAGACTTTGGTTTTTTTGCCTCTCGTTCTTCTTTTGTTTGGCTATCCGTTGCTGTTACATTTTGCCCAAATTGATTTGTTTCGTCGTTTATTCCAATTGTGAAATTATAATAAACTGCTCCATCTTTTCCTTGTACAAACTTTTCTTTTGGTAGTTTGTCAACTCTTAAACTTAAATTTAGTAATACTCCCATTTTTATTTTAAATTATTTATTAATATTTCAGTTGCTCCGATAACTTTGATTTTTCCTTGTACGTTCATTTTTATTTTTGTTTAATTATTTACAATATTCTGTTCCGGGTAAATATATATACCATTCACCCTGATTTACTTGAACTGTTTTCCCGTTGCTTAGTTCTAAAAAGAAACCTAAAACAACTCCATTATCACCCCTGTACGTGTTCTTTAAAACCACTGGGCATTCGTCTACTACATCTTTTGGGCATTCATCTTTCGTGCAACTTGCAAATAATGCTATTGCTAAAATTAATATTGCTTTTTTCATTTTATTTGTTTGTTAGTGCTGTTTTTACTTCAGCTGTTAAAATATATTTCTTTTCTACCATTGCTATTTCTCCACCGCCTGTAATATATTCTTTTACTTTTAAAAATTCTGGTGAATCTAAAATTAAAATAGGTTTTTCTTTTGGCTCTTTTGGTTCAACTGGCTTTGCGTGGTCTGCATCCTGAGTATCGTCTATTAATAATAAGTTACCTAATGCGTATTTCTTAGCGTAACTTGAAGCTGTACCGAACTGTTGCGGAACTTGCATTCCTTTTTGATTTAAATCTATTCCTACGACCGCTTGACAATCTATTGAACTTGCGCTCTCGCAATCCCAAATCGTTGCAACACTACTCATCATTGGCGGGTTTGCATTTATTAGTTGTTCGTTAATTGTAAAGTAAACTTTGTACTCTTTAATAAATGGCTTTAATGCTTCCAATATATCCTCAGCACTTCTAAAGTTATATTTTCCAAAAGAATTATACTTGCTCTTTTTTGATTTAAATTCAATTTGAATGTTTGCTAATTTTGCTCCTAATTCCATTTTATTTATTTTTAAGTGTGTAATTAAAGTTATTCATAAACTGATAATAGTGTGTCATTTCGTTGCTTACATTCATTGCATCAACAACTTCAATACTATTTATCAATCTTTCGTTTTCGTCCATTAAACGTGTGTTTTCAAGTCTTAAAGCTTCTATTCTTTGACTTTGATAGTTTAGTAAGTCTTTACTTCCCCAGTTTTCGTTTTGTTTGCTCATTAGATTATAATTTTATTTAATAGTTTTTCCGCTTCTGCTTTTGTAATTGTTTTTATAATTTCCGCCCATTTTCCGTTTTCGAAAACAGATCCTAATTTATTCCAAAATCTGTTTTTAACATCATCAAAAACAACTTCATAACAATCTTGGTTGCTAATTAAACCAGTAGTCAAAGAAATAAAATTCCCTTTTGCATACCCTCTTTTTTCAGCTTCTATTGTTAAAGCATTTTCTACTTCTTGGTTGGTTGCTAAAGTCCAATCTGTTTCACTTAAATCCATAAGATAAGTTTCTCCATAATTTCTTGAAGTATTAAATCCATAACATTCTGCTTCCGTTCCTTGATAATTCATAAGCCAATTAAACCCATCACTTCTATGACTATACCACTTACCAACTTCTAACCCTACTTTAAAAAAATTAGGGTCTAATGCTAAAATTCTTTCTTCTTGCTCTTTTGTAATTTCCATTTTAATTATTTTTTTTATTTAAATACTCAGCGCATATTATTTCTACGCAATTTTTTACTTCAGATAATTTTTCAATAGGAACTAAAGTCTGCAATCTTTTTGTTGCTGTTCCGTCTTTAAACTTTTTTGGCTGTCCTGCCTTTTCGTGTTTCATTTATTTATTTGTTAAAATTATTACTGTGAAAAAAGCTATCCATAATGTGAATGCTAATGCGAAGTCTTTTAGTGTATGTTTCATTTTAGTTAAGTTCAATAGTTGCATAACCTAAAACTTGAAAATCAACATCCATTCCAACAACTTTAATTGTTTGCTCTCCAGAGCTATAATTTTCTTCGTTTCTTGTTTCAAATTCTACTGCTCCAAATTTTGAAGTTAAAATTTCAATTCCTTCTGATATTGTATTTACATTTAAATTTTTCATTTTGTTTAGTTTTAGAATTTGCTGTGTAAATCACTTCCTTAATTCTTTAGCAAATATACAACTACTATATTAATATTCTACTATCTTATTTTTATTTAACATAATTTTAACATTTAGGTACTAAGCAAAAAAGAACCCGTGACGTACAATCACGGGTTCAACTAACTAAAACCAAAACTAAAAAAGATAACTATTAAATACCGCTAACAAATATACAATTAATTACTTATATATTCCTATTTCTTTATTGAATTTATTTCTTAACTCAACTCTTTCGCCTATTGTGAACTTTCGCTCTTGCAATTTTAACCATTTAATTATACCACGTGAAATGCTTATTTTTTCTTTTAGCTCTTCAATTGTTAATTTTATTGGCTTTATAGATTGCAAACTATTCATATAGTCTAAGTACTCTTTGCCGAATAAAGCAATAATTCCTGTTTGATATCTAATTGTATCGCCTGATTTCCAAGTGTTCGAATGTTCCGACTGCAACCATATATTTTCTAAATGAAATCTAATGGTAGGATTTGCTAATGTTCCAATATAATGACCAGCGTTTACTTTACCGTTATAAGAGCCTGTTGCTATGCAAGGGTGTCCTTTGTCTATTAACCTAACTATTGTATTTATTTCTATTTGTAAGTCTTTAACGTACTCAGAAAGTGTCTTTAATTTCTCTTTAATTATTTTCTTTTCCACCTTCCATTCTCTTTGCTCTTTTTGTGTTTTTAAGTTTTTAGCGTGTATAATTGCACAAGGAATTGAACAAATGCACTGGGCAAATTGTTTAGGTTCAAAAGTTGTTAGGCATACTTTGCATTTTTTAGGTTTCATATTAAAATAGTTTTTGCTGTGCTACGTGGTTGTTTATTCGTTCCATTGCTTTATCGAAATTCATCTGTTGGAATATCTGAATCCCATAATTGAGAACCATATTTTTTAGATTTTGTTGCTGATTTTTTAGTCTGCATTTTATCAGTGCTATTTTTTACATCAGCATCAATTCCATAAGGTGGGTCTACAATAGCTAAATCGAAATAATTATCAGGGTAACGAGCCATAAGAGCCATATTACATTCATTTGTTATTTTTATCATTACATATTTTCTTCAAATTGTTTTCTCAAAATAGTATCTACTTTTGAACAAATAGAGCTAAAATAAGTACTTTTAAGCACTGTTTCACTATTTGCAGTTACGTTATTCAATTCCTCGCAAAGAGCCGTTAAATCAGTCTTATATTTAACCATATTAGCGGTAGTTGGTTTAAGTTCGTCTAAGCATTCTAATAGTAGTTGACTAAGGCAGTATAATTTTGTCATTTCGATATTTTTCTTTTTACTCATTTTTACCAGTATTTAATTACGTAATGCCAAAATATTAAACCTAAAGTAAAATAAATTATAAAATCTAAAATAGTAAATTCTTTATTTTTTTTGCTCATTTCTTTATAGTTATGTTTTTGTGTATTCTTAGTTGTTCGTCTATTATATCTCTGGTTGCTTTAATTAGATCAGATGTATAAATACCTTGTAAATATTCAGTATCCCAACCTTTTTTTTCTAATTCTCTTTTTATCTTATTTACTGTTATTTTCATTTTCCGTAGTTTTTAGTTAGTTCGTGTGTATCTAATCCTGTATTCTTTAAGATTAATTCTCTTAAATCTTCTCCAGCTCTTTTAGCTATAAATTCCTGATATTCTAAAGAGTTGTAATCTAATGAATTATCTTTAACTTTATCATATAATTTATCCATAAATACAGACTGAAAAATCAAAGTTGCATCTAATAAAGCATCGTTTGAAAAGTTAGGTTTAATTTCTGCAACTTCTAATAATCCTGTTGCTACTTATTTTAATATTGGTTCGTACTTATTCATAATTTTTGTTTATATGTTTCTTGATAATATTGTTCTCCACTTCTTTCTAAATCTTCGTCATATCCGCAAAAGTATGCCCTACTAATCTGTTGCTTTTCAATTTCTTTGGCTTGTTCTATTTCAGATTTATACAAATTTTGTAAATAATTTGTCATTTTACTTTCTAAATATTCTATTGCTGTTTGTTTCATTTTATATGTATTTAAAGTCGTTAATTTTGTTTGGGTATTGACCGTTCATTAAGCCGTAAAAAGCACATTTATTTATATTATTATCTAAATAGCATTCTTTGCCATTGAAGTAAATCTTACCGTCTGAAATACGCATTACTTTTTTATCTTGGCTCTTTCCGTGTGGCTGGCTAACTTCATAACCTCGTTTTAAAGCGTCTATTTCTAACCAGTCAACCAAAGTATAGCTTATTAGTCTTTTGTTCCATAAATGGTGCTTATTGTCTTTTCTGAGTATATCTGCTACTTCTAATACTTTCATTGCTCTTTAGTTTTATATGTTTTATCGTAGTATTCGTTTTCTTCATTTCCAGTTCCGCCAATAATATCTTCATTGCCTCTACTATTATAACCGTTAATCCAAGCGTCTTTTATTTGTTGATTTTCCATTTCTTTGGCAACTTCTTCACGTTCACATAAAAAATCAATTAAATTGGCTGATAAATCATCACCAGAAAATCTTGATGCTTTACTTAATTCTTTAAATTCTTTAAATAATAATTCTACCGCTGTGTTTTTCATAACTCTTTAATTTTATAATTAGTACTCTTTTGTAACTCACGAATTTTATCGTTTAATTTCTCGTCATTACCACCTTTTAAATATAGCTTTTTACGCTTGGCATAAAGTAGTAATAGTTCTTCTTGGTCTTTCATAGTTTTAATAATAATATTTTATTTCTTTTTTAAATAATTCTATTTTTTCTTTTGCTTCTTTTAGAGTTTTAAAAGGTAGTATCCATAAATTTACCCAGTACTTTGTAACTGTTTTTTTTCTCCAAAATAGAAAACCGCTTTTAATTGTCAATTCCTTTTCAAGTTCAATATAGAATTTATTTTGCTTTTCTACGATTCTGTAAACTTTATCCATTTTTTTAGTGTTTTAATAATAATATTTTATTTCTTTTTTAAATAATTCTACTTTGTCTTTTGCTTCTTTTAGAGTTTTAAATGAACGTAATGAAATTGTGTATAAAGCAGTATTATTTCCATAAATATCTACTCTTCTCCAATGCTCTTTAACTGTTGTTTTTTTCCACCACAAATAACCGCTTGTAATTAACTCTTCATTATATCTTTCAATGTAAAACATATCTTGACTTTCTACAATTCTGTAAATTTTATTCATAATTTTAGTGTTTTAATTTCTACAAATATACAACTTATTTTAATATAATAGTATTTTATTGTGAATTATTTAACTATAATAATTTTAGTTGTTTATTGTCAATTATTTTATTGCTCTTTTTCAAGTTATCTATTGCCCATAAAGGTTGAAAATTAGTGTAGTGGTTTAGTCTTATAAGTTCTTCTTCATCCTTTGCTAATGATACTGGGTATATATGGTCTAAATGCCATTTACCAGCGTTTTCCCAGTTCATTCCTTTTGTGAATTGTATTTGTAAGTGTTGTTTAAATTCTTCAAAGGAGCATCCTAAAATTTGATGCGTACGTGATTTTTTAGTAAATCCTTGTCTTTTAAATGCATCATTTATATTATTTCTAATATTTGAACTTAATTTAAATAATGGATTTATTAATCTTTTATTTCTAAGATATTTATTTCTTTTTTCCTTATTATTTATATTATAGTATAAATGATATTCTTTTGCTTTTTCTTTATTATTTAATCTATATTCTTTTTGATATTCTTTATCTAAACTATATTTTTTTCCTTTTTGTTTTAATATTTCTTTATTGCTTAATCTATATATTTTATGATAATCTTTATTCTTTAATTTAAATATTTCATTATATTCTTTTGCTTTTTCTTTATTACGTAATCTATATTCTTTTTGTTTTTCTTTATTATTTAAACTATATTGTTTATTATATTCAGAAATACAAATTTTACATTTACCTGTATAACCATCTTTATTTTCTAATTGTTTTTTAAACTCAATTAATTCTTTTTCTATTTTACAATTATTACATATTTTCATATACTACTTATTTATATAATTATTTACTTTCTTTTGTTAGATTTTATTGCTTTAAAGATATAGTAAACCCAAGGGAAGTAGCTAAGAAAAAAGCTAAATCCATTGAGTACTATTTACTTTCTTCCGTTGAGTTTCATCGTTTGAAAGATGCTAAATTTTATTTAAGTTAAAATAGCTCTCGAACTTTCAGTACTTAAATACTGATGCCACCATTTCGATTTAGTCTGGTGCTTCCTTTCGCATTACCCTCAACTAACGTTGAATTTTTTAGGAAGTATAAAGGTTTTTCGAAAACGTGAATTACGACAAAAACAAAAAACCCTAACAAGGGACTCAATCTTGTTAGGGTTATGATTTTAATCAGTCAAAACCTAAATCAATAGGTTGAGTCCAATTGATGAGCCAAAGATATAAATAATATTTAGATAAACAATACTATTTATTACTTAATTTATGTGCAAACAGTCGAATAATAGTACTTGGTTTAATAAACCTACTTATAAACCTTAGAACACGTCCAGCATTTGTAGTTGCAGGACTATCTGAATAAGCATTAGCTGCTTCGTCTAACATTGATTTAATAGGATCAACTGATTCGATTGCTACTTCTTTAACTACTTCTTTTAAAACTTCTTTAATTTTCATATTTATTTATTTAAATGTTTCGTAAACGGTTCGTCCATTTACTTTTTTTGCTTTTAATATTTGTTTACGTTGTTTACCTGTTGATTCGTAAGATACGTGTATCCAGCTGTAGTCGTGTTCATTTATGAGCTGATCAAATGATAAATTCTTTTTGATATAGTCAAATATTTCTTTATTACTCGGTTTACCTTTATCACCCATATCTATATCCATAGCTTCGCCACTACAGTGCTGAGACGTAATAGAGCCTTTAACCGCATTATTTAATGGTAAACCTCTATACATACTACTTACGTAAATAGGTACGTTAAAATGCTCTCTAATTGGTTCAAATACCTTTTCAGCTAATAACTTCATATTACTAATTACTGATAGGTTAGGGTTGTTATTAACTATCTTTAATTTGTCAGCCATATCTGAACGTGTTGCTTCGGCTAAACTTAAATGTTTACTTATTTGCATCTGTTTTTTTTGTTAAAAGTTTATAAATGTTAATCACCGTGTATATTATTGAAAATATCAAAAGCGTAATCTTTAATGTATTTTCCATATGTGTGAAACTAAAAGCTAAGGCGGTGGTGTTAATTATATACGTTTTGATATCTTGTTGACTCATTTTATTTAGCTTTTAAAAGTTCAATTTCTGCTTTTAATTCTTGAATAGCTTTTATCATTGGTGCTATAAATTCGTCGTAACCAATAGATAAAACGTCTTCGCCTCCATTTTTAGAATGGTCTTGAAACCCTCCAAATTCAATACCTAAGTCCCTAACTTCTTGAGCAATAAACCCGTGATGAAATCTATTTCTCTTTTTAGAACCGTCTTGTTTTAAATTA
>Ga0208916_10000148_pt1 | contig 34128 bp, 63 predicted proteins | sample DEB19_08_DNA_5_FD_184523 | JGI IMG/M metagenome (GOLD analysis project Ga0208916, IMG submission 184523) | Aqueous microbial communities from the Delaware River and Bay under freshwater to marine salinity gradient to study organic matter... | ecosystem: Environmental > Aquatic > Marine >... | reverse complement strand
GTCTACAAATTGAAAAAGAAAGGGCGCCCTCCCCCCCGTTAATTTACCAGCAAGCTAAAGATGATGAGGTTATCTTTTTTTGTAATTAGAATACATTTTTTATTCACTTTCGTTTTGCGCTGGCTGGTGGCGGTGAACATAAGCACGCTATGATATTATTAAATCAAACAACAAACGAAATGGAGAAATTAAATGCATGTTGTAATCAATGGCGCTCGCTATGTTGAACAAACAAAAAATAAAAACTTTTCAATAGGCATTGGCATTACTACCCATAACCGCAACCAACTGGCGGCTGAAACCTATGCAAAGATAGCATCACTGACACCCGATGCAAAGATCGTGGTGGTCGACGATGCCAGCAAGACACCAGTAAACATCGAGGGTGATGTGTACCGCTTTGATAACAATGTCGGCATTGCTCGCGCCAAAAACAAATGTCTTGAGTTGCTTGCCGATTGTGACCATATCTTTCTATTTGATGACGATACATACCCTATTGCTGCCAACTGGTGGGTGCCATACGTTGAGAGTAGTGAGAGCCACTTGATGTACTGCTTTAAAGATTGGGCTAATGGTACACCAGTGGGCGATGATGACATCATATACACCGATAACAAGCACGTTGCTCATAGCCATGCGAGGGGCTGTATGTTGTACATCAAGCACGACGTACTCGACGTTGTGGGTGGTATGGCGGTACAGTTCGGCAAGGCAATGGATGAGCATGGTGATTGGTCAAACCGTATTCACAATGCTGGGCTTACTACATTCAAACATATGGACGTTATCGATAGTGATTTGCTTATCCATAGCATGGACCAACACCAAGAGGTATCGAGTAGCATATCGCAAGCCGATCGCACTGATGGCATCGTGAGAAACCATGCATTGCTTAAAGAGCGTGCTGACTCGACCGAGTATGCACCGTATGGCAAGGATGTCGTCATAGCCTGTTACTTTGCTAATGTGATGGACCCACAACGCAATCAAGCGTGGTTTGCCAATGAAAAAGAAATCGATAAGCTCAAGCAATCTGTTGAGTCAAAGGGCTATGAGTTCGTACTAATACACAACTGTTTCGATGCACCAAACCGCGTCACCATATCAACTACACCGTACTTTGAGCGCTGGCTCAAAGAGTGGCAATACTTGCGTGACCATCCCGAGATAGCCAATGTGTTTGTTGTCGATGCCACTGATGTCGACATGGTGAACAATCCATTTACTCACATCAAACCAAACAGGCTATATGTCGGCGATGAGCCAAGGCTAACAATCAATCATCAATGGATGCTCACACGGCACCTTGAGCCGTCGGTTAATCGATACTTGAGAGAGAATGGCGCCAAGCCATTACTCAATTGCGGCGTCGTTGGTGGTGATCGTCGTATCGTTATGGACCTATGCAAAGACATGTACGAGTACCACTTTGAGCGACCGCAAGACCTTACTGAGATGGGTATATTCAATAAGCTATTGCATACCAAATATGCCGACCGCGTTGAATATGGGCGCCACATAACATCACTATTTAAGAAATATGAGGCGGTTACTGATGCTTGGTTCAGACACAAATAAAACGATCAATGCATGGTGGTGGCGTACCAACAAAAAGCCATATAACTTTGGTGATGAGCTGGGTGCGCTTATATTGACCAAGCTGGGTTATAAAGTGCGCCGTGTGGCATTATCCAAAGCCGACGTTGTGATAATCGGCACTATACTCGATATAGCAGAAACACAAAACAAAGATGTCACTGTATTGGGTGCTGGCTCTGGCTATACCCATGATAGTGAACACAATTTTTATACACTTGCTGTGAGAGGTCAGCTTACACAAAACAACCTCAAAAGCAATGCGGTATTGGGTGATATTGGTTTATTGGCACCGAGAATATGGACCAAGGCACCAGCACGCTATAATATCGGCGTTGTACGGCATTATGTCGACAAAGATGACTACCCATTCGCCGACATCGTAATCGACGCAACAGAGCCACCAGAAACGGTCATAAAGAAAATATCGAGCTGTCGGGTCATTCTCTCAAGCTCATTGCACGGTTTAATCATAGCCGACTCGTATGGCATACCAAATATGCGCATTGCTCGAGATGACGTCATTAGTGGCAACTGGAAATGGATGGACTACAAAACAGCCTTTGTGAAACCGCTTAATGAGATACAAGATGATTTGCTCGAGGCAATAGGCAAGTTATGAAAATATCAATCGCAATAATGGCGCATCCTGATCGGACCGTACAAGCGGTCGCTCTGTACAATAAAGTTGCTCAATATCCATTTGTTTCGCCACATATCATTTGGGACCAACAAAATAGCGAGTGGCACACTGGTCGTCGGGCGCTTGCTTATGGCATCGGCAAGGCTGATGTGCATGTCGTACTACAAGATGATGCAATAATCAATGAATACTTTTTCACTAACCTTGAGAAAGCATTGACAGCGGCACCATTACGGACCTGTGTATCGCTTTACACTGGTACTGTTCGACCATTCAATGATCGAGTGACTAAAGCCGTTGCAACAGCAAAAGATGGCTCATGGTTGAGTGGTTACTTGTTATTTTGGGGCGTTGCCATCGCATTGCCGACTGACCACATAGAGCCATTGCTCGAGTTTTGTGATACTGATGAGGACCCATACGACACGCGCATCGGTAAGTTTTATTTTGGCAATATGATGCGAGTGCTATATACAAACCCATCACTCGTCGACCATGATGACGATATAGGCTCATTGATCGAGGGGCGCACTGATTTACCGCAAGGTCGCCGTGTGGCACGCAATATGATTGCCACTGATGTCGACTGGACCAAGCAAATAACTGAAATATAAAACGCCCCATTTCTGGGGCGCTCTCCACATCCATAAAGGCTCTCATCTCTATGATAGTGCGACAGGCTTGATACCTATTTCTTCATTACTCGCCACCACTGTCGAGTGCCGCACCAATTTTATTCTATATCAGCCGTCACTTTTTCTGGTACCTCATATACCGTCATGCTGTTTGAACATACGACAATGACATCAGTGATACCGCGTTTGTTAAACTCAGCTTGCAACGCTTGGTGATCTTCAAAGTCGAAATGGTCGGGTACGTTGAGTATATAGCTTTTGCCAGCCTCCAACTTTGTGACCTCACCAATTTTAATAACGACTTTCTTGCTGATCAGTGTGATTTGTTTCTTTCGTGCCATGATATTGCCTTTCTTATATTTTACGACATTAGCTTTTTAGAACGCTTTTGACTTGCTATACAACTCTGAGGTGATAACACCGACCAGATAACACAAATCATGCGATAACTCTGGCTCTTCGTCAATTGTTGCAACGATACTTTTGTGACCGTGCCGCGCAATGATGCCAAGCGCCATGTGCGTCGCCTCGTGAGCAAACGTATCGACGGTCTTATCCAAAAAGTACATGCGCCCTGCCTCTTCGTTTTCTTTACCGTTCACGACGGCTGGGTAACAATCGGTGTATGCGATAGTGTCATTGTTTTCGACTTTAATATGATCGCTGCGCAATGCTGAATACAAATCTTGTTCAGTTGCGTATCGCCAGACTTTAAACCAGTGCCTTTTGCCATCGTATTGAATATCGATTATTTGCGGTGCGCCCATCATGTCACTACCTCCATTTTAGTTGTGCATTGCCTCTGGCACTCATCACACCAATCGCGGTAATAAATATTTGGGCGTTGCTTATCGTTATATTGGCTGAACGGCTTTGTCAGTGGCTTACCATTATACATCGTCACGCCATGCACTGTCGCGTTGCAACAGACAGATCGAGTGCGATACCACATTCGTTTGCCGTGGTCGTACAGATAGCCCAAACGCTTGTAATAGCGATTGCGGATGTTGTGTATAAATTGCTCAAGCCTTTTCATGATCGCGCAATCTCCTCAAAGTATTTTTGCTCATAATGGCACCACTTGTTATCGTGATCGCCCTCTGACCAGCTGATTATATTACCGACAGGGCAATACAAAAACTTGCGACCACCAATGGTGATGCCTGTAAAGTGGGTACGATCGAAATGCTTGATCTCGGTATCTGGCTTTTTGTTATCACGATTGATTGCTTTTGCCTCGCCATTCTCTTGACCAATTACATACATCATAGCCGACCATGCGAGTGCAACAATTACGATAATCGCCTCGGTCATATCGTTATTCCTCAGTCGCTTTAATTAGTGCATCGACCTCGGGCTGATAACCAGAGCCTTTACGGACCAGTAGCGCTTGCCAGTCGCTATTTTCCATCTTTACCTCGGCAAACCCTGCACCCTCTGGCAAGCCAGCAGTAAAACGATGTACGATGCCACCGACGATATACATTTGTGATGCCATCTCGAGCTTATCAAATCCCTCACCGAGCCGCTTGACTCCATAGTATTCAAACATGTGACCAATGAGGTTTGTGAGCTTATCGACGTCTTTTACCTCGTCAGCCTCAAGCCCATCGTCATTCTCTTCGTCTTGGACCATTGATACCAGTTTCGCGTAACTGTACCCTGTGTGAGCTTTGGCGATGGCATCCTGCAATGCTTGCTGCATCGTCTTTTTGCCCCATAACTTTTCGTAATCGTCTTGTTTCATACTAACCTCGATCTTTCACAAATACTTTTAATGTTTTGCCGTCATCTTGATAGCTTAATTCGACCGCAATGATGCTGCGCTCGGGGTTGCTACTAACAGTATATACTCGACCGCCCATGATACCGCTGCCGTCGCATTTGCTGCACGGCATCTCTTTGTATTCACCTTTGACGAGTCGGTTCTCGAGCTTGCGACCACGGCACCATACGCACTCTCGGTGGTCAATTACCTCAAAACGATCAACAGCTGTATCGCGCTCTTTTACGAGCTGCATAATCTCATCGCCAAGCTGGTTGATTTCTTTGAGCGTTGCGTATGAGTTCATAGCATTGCCGCTGCCAGTGTGTTGCGATATTTTATGCTTAATCTTCAACCCTAAATCGTGATCGGTCATATCAGCCTCGCTTGTAATGTGTGCCGACAGTCGACTTTAAAGTTTTTGATTTGTCAAGCCATTCGTCGATGGTTTCAAACTTGATGCGTCGCTCCATGTATTTACCATTACGCTGGCTCTCAAACATGTCGGGGTTTTCGCTTTGCAATTCACTCATGCGAGCGCTTGCCTCATAGCCGACAAAGAATTGACCGCCCTGCATAAAGTCTTGAGGCAACCACCACTTTTTATCTGGGTTGCTGCACATCTCGGCAACAATCTTTTGTTGTTGTGTCAAACCGCCTTTCACTGGGTCGGCTGGTGGGGGTGTTACTTGTGGCACGTTACAATCTCCTTAATTCTTTTCTTAATTGAGCGAGCAATTGCGGTGATGCAATCATCTCATCTTTGAGTAATGCGTATGATGTGCGGTACTTGCCGTCTTTCTTGGTTTCGTCGTCAATGACCTCTTGGTATGCCTCTGGTGACGCGTATTTCAGCCCACCATCGTCGACAAATGCGACGTCGCTATACTCAACACTTTTGACATGATCGGCGATCTCTTCGCGGCTCATGGTGCCTTTGCCCCATCGACCAAATCGCCAGCTGGCGTACTCAGTTGCGTGGGTGAGCCAAGACTTGTAATTGTTGCCGACAATGATTTTCACATCGTCTTGAAACGTAACTTGATATGTGCCTAGTTTTGCTTTCACTGTTTGTCACCTCCAAATAATTTACTTGCAATGCTCTTGCTATCGATATAGCCGCGTGGTTCAGACATCCACTCGATGTACGAGCCGACACCGTTTTGCAATGTTTGAGTCATTACAGGTGCGTTTTTGATTGCATCATGGACCAACTCACGAAACTGATCTCGGCGTTGCATCTCAAGCTCTTGCTGCTCTTTCATTTTTTCGAGTGGGCTTTTTTCTTTACCTGCCATATCGTTACCCTTTCAGTGTCATGATTACTGCCATCTTTTTAACACCGTTGCTTTCGGACCGTATGAACACTGGCGCAAACTTATCTTCGGATATGCTCAACTCAACACTGTAATCATCCTTGAATAGAGCCAGCACTTGCTTTAAATATTTCGGGTTTACAGTTGCTTTTTTGTACGTTTTCGCTTTCTCTTCATCCAACTCGACGAGCTTGCGGTACTCTGGGTAATTGCCCTCTGGTGAGCGGAAATGCAACGCGGTTGTTTGCTCAAGATCGGTGGTGACGAGTGTATCTTTTGTCAGCTGCGCATAACTCAATATCGGCAAGCCACTGTCATTCTTTTTAATCGAGCCGATCATCTTTTTTGCCGTTTCAGCTGGTATGAGTATTGACTCTGGCGTATCATCAGTTTTTACAAATGGTAACTCTGGGTACTCATCGGTGTTTGGTGTGCTTTCGATGACCTCTGATAAGATATAGCCGTCAGTGGCGACAGATACGATTTTGTCATCCTCTTTGTAAACGCGTATGCATGTGAGCAATGGTCGTGTGTCGTCTTTGCTTGCCGTGGCAATTGTTGAGAGTAGTGATTTTGATACCAACATTATAGTAATTCCTTTGTGTCGTTTTCGCCTTTGTAACTAGCGATTATTTTTTCAATATTGCTTTGTTGCTTGTATACAGCGCTGTAACCAGAGCCAGCTAACATGCCATCCTCTTCATCCATCAAGCCGCTGATCACTTCGACCAGCCCACGGCGTTTCAAGAGTCGTAAGCGCTTGCGCACCGCGTCGAGGCTGTATTTAGTCCACTTGTCGCTGTCACCGTTCACATGGCGAGCAATGCCGCGTGCGTACCATGACATCTCATCGTTGTTTAGCATCTCCAGTATTTCAATGTCGAGATCGCAAAACATTGTGCGTGCTTTTTTGATCAGCTTATCGTAATTGGTTGAGCGCTCGATGTGGGCGGCTTTCAATTGCTTAGTGAGTATTCGGACCTTGGTATTAAGATATGGCATTTTCCAATTTAAGAGCTGTATTTGTCGGCTCGTCAGATTTTCGATTGCCTTGGTGAGTTTATAGTTATCGAGAGCCATAAGCTCATCGAGCAACTTTTCTGTTTCTTGATATTCACTCATAATGCCATATACTCCTTTGCCGATAGGCTACCTTTTGCTTTGTTATCATGCTCACACGCTGGGAAAATGTTGGTTATATCAAACCGCAAATCTTTGCGCCGCACTTTGCTTAAATTATGCTCGAGCTGGACCGTATCGATGGTCAGCTTTTTCGGACAGAGCGGATGTTTTGAAATGTAACAGTACCAATAACCATCTTTGTCTGGTGGGTTAGCCTCAAACCATGCCTCACGCGTTGCTAGGCGCTTTGTCTGGTTTTTCTGGCTCTCGTACCGTATTGGCTTTTTAGAGCGCTGTAACGGCTTTCTGACGGCAATTGGCTTGCGAGGGTTGTGATACATCGCACTGTGCCATATCGAGCCGCACACGCTGCAAGGCTTGGGTTTAATGGTACTGTTGCCACTCATGATCGGTTGCGTGCTTTCTCTTCAAGTGCTGCGCCGACTGTGCCTTTGCGATATTTCGGGTGGCGTGACATTTTTTTACGCTGTTCAAAATCTTCATCATCGGCGATCTTGGCTTTCTCTTCGGGTGACAACATCAGATCATAACAATCGTCTTTGCCGTTCCACACCCATCGCTCGCTGGTTTTCTCATCGAGCAATACGTTGGCGAAAAAGCCGCCTTGACCGTTTGGTACCCAATCAATCACGATCATCGCTGACGACCTTTTCCATTTGTTCGATTATTTTAATGTGTGCGGCGTTTGCGGTATCGTGTATGCGCTTGAACTCGGTTACATGCTTTTTATACTGTTGCTTGTCTTTTACTGGACCAGCGGCAATAACCATTGAGGCGTATTCGATCACTGATGCATTGAAACCAAGCGACACCATCATCAGCTCATTGAGCTTTGCCTGTAATTGAGTTTCGATTGTTAATTCCTGCATTATTGATTTCCTTTCAGAGCCTCATAGCTTTTTAATATTTCGATAACGTCTTGCTCGGCGAGCGCTTTTTCAGCGGCATCGATGTCGGCATTTATTTTATCGTGATCAATATAATCTGCTTGGCTCATGCAATTATTGCAAGGTGCAAAATCAATCAGTATTTGTCGGTTGCGTTTCAACTCAACGAGTATTGCCTCACCTACACTCATGACTGTTTACCTCCATATACTTTGCTTATCCATACGGTCGTTGGTCGTTTTGACTTTCGGGTCGTCGGTTGTTTTTCAATCAATCCCTTGCGCTGCGCTGCTTGCAATGCTGGACCGAGAGGCGAGTAATTTGATAACCCTTTGCCGTGCCTTTCTAGGTCACCAATGATCATATCGCTGGTAATGTACTGATTGTGCTTGGCGATCTCTTCGATACGTTCATCAACGAAATCGCGCCATACTGCATCTCTAGCGTTCATCATCAGCACCACCAACAATCGCATCAGCCTCGGCGAGTAATGCCTCTGGTTTGGTGTCGTTGATCATTGACTCGGCACCCTCCATGCTGATCTCAAGATTTGTATATTCGACTGCACCGCTCTTTGCTCGAGTTCGTGCATTGATAAGCGTTTCACCAGCTAGGCGCAATTGATTGCCAGCCTTTGCGTATGCGGTTGTTTCAGCCACTCGTGCCTCAGCCTCGATGATTTGCATTTCGAGATCACCTTTGATCATCTCGAGCCTGTCACGCGTCGACTCCATGCGGTTTTTCATATCAACCAGTGACTTGTGAGTATTGTTGGCTACAACGAGCCTACGCGCCCACTCACGCTTTTTGATAGGGTCTTTGGTCGCTTTGTATGTACGAGCTGCAATATTGCGCACCGACTTTGCTTTGTCGATTTGGTTTTTCACTTCAATGGACCGTGTGACACCAATTGCCGACAATACCTCTTGCTGATTGTCTTTCAATATCTGCACATCGGTTTGCTGTATTTCGACAAGCGCCTCGGTTTCACCTTGAGTCAGTCGTATGCCATGTGGCGATTTAAGTTTGATGCCGACCTTGAACTTTGCAAGCCAGCTCGCCGACTTCGGTTTGATAACCTTTGCCTTGGTAGTTTTCTTTGATTTATCAGCCATTAGAACGGTACCTCATTACTTAATTGATCGAGTACGGTTGCATCGCCAGTATGTAAATATTGATCGATGATTTCGCCGTTCTCTTCGGTGTGAGCATATAGCTTGCCTTTCACCTTGAACACCAGTGTCACCATGCCAGCGCCGTGTACAACTTTGCCGCCGATACTGACTTTCTTTTGCTCTGGGTACTGTTTCAACATCTCATTGATGTGATCGAGTATCGGCTCAAACTCGCTGGTGTTTGGTGCGTACCTCTCGGCTTGCTCATCGACTGCGAGCTTGATGCTCAATATTGCATTGCGAGTTACGTTACTCATTACTTTTTACCTTTGATACTGCCAGCGACAGCGATTACGAGCATTGCTGCAAAAAACATCAGTGCTACGATTTGCCAAAATAGTTGCCACTCCATCTATCGCCTCGAGTCTGCTATCACGAAAATGATAAAGCCAATTATGAGAAATAATATTACGAGTGCGGCGCTAATCCATAGCGGTGATAGGACCCACCACCATGACCATGTAATTACGTTTGTAAGTTTCAGTGTGATAAATACGATCGTTAGCAGACCGACAAAACCGATACCACCACTTGAGCTGTTTGATTGAGATGACACTTTATTTTACCTCCGTTACTTTGATGTTTGGCTGGCATACCCATGGGGCTTTGATTGCAAAATACTTCTCAGCCGTCACCACGATTTTGATGCGCTTGTCTTGAGCCGCACGGTTGACCAAATCTTTGTATGGTGAGTTTGGTGGCAAACAATAGGTGCTTTGGTTCTCTTCACTCACTGGTGTGTTTTCGCCAGCTCGCACACTAAAGTGTGTGTTGCCACCGATAAAACTGTCATTGCTGGTGTTGTATGAGATGCCAGATACTACAGAGTTTGATAATTGAAATCGTACAAAAAATGCTGAAAATATGATCAGTACCACCACTATGATGAAACCAAGCCCAAATATTACATCTCCGTCGATATAGCCTTTTTGATTGTTGCGCATAATTATTACCTTTTACCTTTCTTTAGTTGTCGAAATGCTGCGTTCGTCGCGGCGTCGACTCGATTTAATAATATTGATCGTGGCGGCGACGATATTACGCCAGCATCCTCGAGCAACTGAAATATTTTGTTAAGTTTGCCAGCGCCGATATTGATGTACCGCTGGACCTCGATTATTGATGTTGTCTTTTGCATGACCACCACCATCACCACCGTTGCAACCTCTTTTTTATCGAGAGGCTTTTTAAATACGTCGGTGTATGGTTTCATGCGGCGACCTTTGCTGGCAATAAGTGCTTTAATCGTTTGACCGTTTCACTATTGACCTTTGCATTGTATCGGCTGCACGATCGCTCATGCATACCAGTGGCAAGCCGACCGCATACACACATCATGGTTTGTTTGCTTGAAAGCTCATCATCTACTTTGCGGCGCGTATCGAGCCAATCAGAGAAATGGTTACTTTCGAGATAGCGTATTTTTTCAATCATTATCATCGGTCGAGGTTCCATGTGATTTTTGCTCGTTGCCACTCTAGTGACCACCAGCTATTTAGTTGTTTTAGCACTTGGTTTTTTTCCTTTCTCTGTATCAGTTTCAATGAAATCGTCGTCGGCTGCTTTCGGTACGACTCGGACCTCGATTACGTCACCGCCATTTGGCGCTTTGGTTTCCATCACCGCCGCGACTTTTTTATCAGCCTCACGATAAATCTTTGCGCACTTGAGCATCTTTTCATACTCGTCATCGGTCAAGCCGACTAGGTAATTGAGCGTGTCGTTGTATGCGTCTTTGGTGTCACTCGGCTCATCTTCAAATGTTAGCGGTGGCAATTCGCGCTCTTTCGGTTTGCCAAAAAATATGTTTCTCATGTACCCTCTTTCTTTATTTACAAATGTAATCACGATCGTCGCCGTACCATGTGCCTTGGTACACCCACTCACAATCGTTTTGAGCGGCGTATATGTCCATATTGGCACTTGTACGCTCTCCAATGGCGAAAGCCACTGAGAACGCCGTTATCGCTATGCATACGCTAATTGTTAATGTGGTCTTTGTGGTGGTTTTCATTTTTTGCTCGTTTAAACTTTTTTGTTTTGATTATTTTGTTGCGCATCGGTTTTCGTAAGATGCCTTTTGGTGGGTTATGCGCCGTCATAGGTGACCTTGCATATTGGTGTTGGTTTGAGTGTGTTTTTGCATTTATGATCTCCATTTCGTTTAATGCATTTGTACTGTACTTATGATTATATTATGCCCCCCACCGCATGTCAACAATAAAATAGGGTGATTTTTAGTCACCCCTGTTAAATTGCAATAATTGTGCCTCGAGTCTGTGCTTTTCAGAGGCGAGCAATAATTGCTGTAATGCGATGTCGGCGAGCCGTTTGCTGACATCCTCACGAGTCGGACCAGTCTTACGCTCTAGGTATTCTTTAATGTGGATGACCTCACCCATGTTGATTTGCCTTTCTCGATCTCTTCGATTTTACGTTGTATCTCGGTACTTTTTGATAGCAATGTCATTTGATGAATGGTTGACGATTTGACGCGCCCACGCTCTTTAAAGATATGATTGCGACCCTCAACGCGCATGTAATTGTCGGTGAACTGTGAGCCGTCATACAGAGTGACAACCACGCGAGCTTTTTGAAAAGTATGCGTGTGCTTTGGTTTTTTCTGCCCTCGATAACCATACTGGTTAATCTTGTTTAGCCCACGGTTAGATCTCATTACATAATTTTAGCAGTAGCGTGATCAATATTTAAGAGTGGCGAGTGATTTCGTATGTGCGCCAGCATCTTTGATCGGTCATTTGTCTTGAAATTACAGTCGCAATAGTAGCGATGCATAACCCCAATTTTAATGAGTACGGTTAGTAGTAAGTTCATTTCAGCCCTCCATTTCGTTTGACTTTTTAATTTTTGTGTGATCTCAATTCGTATTGTATTACAATAGGTTGCTAAAGTTCAATGGTGGTTTGTAGCCGTCAGCCTCCATGCTCTGGTGAAAGTCACAAATGCGCTCGGCTGTGCGGCACATAAGACATTTCCAGCGATCGTCAAAAGGCTCTGGGTTAAGCTCAATATGAATATCGGTCACTGGCATGGGTGGACTAAATACAACAGTGTCATCGTCGATCTGAGTACCTATGCGTAATGTACCGTCGCTCATAGCTTTTCATCACTTGCTATCTTTAATCGTATCGCCTCGACATCTTCCTCGGGTATCTGGGCGCTGGTGCGTATGATGAATGAACTACCATCTAATTTGACACCTAGCCTTGGTTGACCATAAGAAATTAGCTTTTGAGTGATTGGGTATTTGTCGCCAAACTTTTCAATGAAAAAATCAATTTGCTGCTTTTTAACTTGGTCGACGACGTTTTGATCGTTTGGGTTGAGCGTGATACCAGAGTCAATATTAAGCTGTGCCATTACGCTGCCGCACCTTTCACATTTTCTTGGTAATATTTCGACGGCGATTTTCCATTGATCAGCGATTTCGCAACGTATTTTTGCGAGAGCTTTTTCCTTTCAGCCAGTTCGATCAACTCGATAAAGCCAGCCATACCATTTGCTTTTATAAAGGCGTCAGCTTTGCGCACATAAAACGGCTGGTATTTGCCAAACTGAAAACGCACGATCTTATCAGCGATAAACAGTGCTGTTTCTTTGGCAATCTCGACAGCCTTTTCAACATAGCGGTAAGTTTCGTCACGGACCATCTTACACAATTTTGCAAAATACTGTTTCTTATTGGTTTTTGTGTTGGCAAGTTCGATCATTCGCCCCCATTCATCGGCACGCCCTTTTTTCTCGAGCTTGATCTGGACCGAGCGGAAAAATGGCAAATATGCCATGTTATCGATAAGCTCTGCCGCATCTTTACCGATACGTTTGAGCATGGTTTGTTGGCGCTGTTCAGTAATACTAAAAGACATTGACCCTCCATTTCGTTTTTGTCTTTTTTGGTCGTGACTTGAATATATCACGCTCCATTTTTCTTTGCAAACCGCATGTGCATAAACCTGTGTAAAACGCGTGAATAACTGCTAATTTAATGGGTTGTATCTATATAGTATGTAAATCTGTTTCACTGAAACAATCTATATAGTATGTAAATATCGGCTCTGACCTCTGTAAATGAAAGACCGCGATAATTTCGCGGTCGTTTCTATAATTCGTAAAGTCGGTTGAAACCGTCGTCGAGTTTTTGCAAGATGATCGGTGCTTTAATGCGTATCTTCATGGCGAGGTTTGCTTTGATGTCGTACTTGCCGTCGCGGTATATTTTCATGTTATTCATATTTGTTTTAACCTTTCGTGGTTATGTATACATAATAGCACACAAGCCATCTTTTGTCAATACCCTACCCACTGAATAAGTTATTTGTTCGCAAACTAAAAACCCCAACAGCGCCGTTGAGGTTTAAAGTCGAAATGGAGTTTCTGACCTATCAGGGTTTTACACCTATCAGGCTATCATTAACTATAACATTATCCTCTGTGTACTACTAGCGTTTGACTTGTCTTTCTTAAATCGAACAGCGCCATAATACGCAAATGCTGCCGCCTCGGTCGGGTCACTTTGGATGTCGTTATTCATTGCCGCATACCCAAACATGCCGTCACGCCCGATGTCGCGCTTTTTCACCGTCTTTACCGACACGTTGAGTGCTGGCTGATTAAAGTGTGTGAGTAAGCGTTGCTCGATCGCTGTTTGAAATGATGAGTATGCCGCGCCAGCCTCTTTCACATTTGGCGTCAATATCTTTTTGCTGATCTTTGGGTCGGACCGCGTAAGCTCTTCGACTAATAATTGTGTACCAGCCGCGCCATCGATAATGATTTTGTTGCATTTGCGCCAGCGCTCTATAAGCCACATCGACAACCATGATATACCAGCGTTCATTTGGCGGCGTTCAATGATCTCGACATGCACTCTTGCATCTGGCATCAATACACCCACCGCAAGCGACACGGCTGATCGATCGGGTGCAAACTTGATGGCATACACAATATTTGGCTCTGGCGGCACCTGCACGCCCTCAACAGCCAGCGGCAACCATTGATCATCACTAATCGCTCGCAAGCTCTCAACACCTGCATACCAGCCTAGGCGCATTTTATTAAAGCTATCGGTCGCCATCGTTGCCGACTCATTACGGACCGCACTAATCATCAAGAAATAACCAAGCGATGGGTTTGTGAAATACCACGACTCTTCATCTGTGACGTCGGTAATCGCCTCGACTGACCATTCTTGCCAGCAATAGCTTTCAGCCTTGCCAGTGAGTACGCTGTTGCGTGTGCGCGTCCATACGGTACCAGCCGAGCCAGCTGTCGGCGGCGTACCTGCTCGTATGGTTTGGTGGTTTTGGCTTTTACCAGATGCAAGCGTTGGCAATAGAGCCTCTTGCTGGGCGTCAGTTTCTTCTTGCGCCTCATCGATGATCAATGTGTCGTTGGTGCTACCCAAGCCGTTTGTACGCGTTCGGGTACGAAATACGCATCGACCACGATTACGCAATTCAACATAGTCTAGTGACTTTGGCTCGTTATCAAACTCATCAGTAAGCATGTCGCGCAACTCTTCATCGGCATCATAGAAAAAGCGCATGACACGACGTTTGATTTCTTTTACGGTGTTATCAGATTGAGCGGTATAGACTAGCGCCTCACCCAAAAACACCATACCACCGATGATGCGTACAATGATCAGCTCAGACTTTCCGTTTTGGCGCGGCACTGATAAACCACACTCGGGGTTTACCCATTTCTCAAACTCATCGGTTGCCATCCATCGATACAATATGTTTCTTTGCCAAGGCAACAGCTTGATACCATACGCCTCACAAAGCTCGATCGTTTTGTCAGCAAGTTCAATATCACCATTATTGTAAATGTCGATGCGTGGGTCTTGATTTCCGTATCGTCGTGCCATTATGCTACTTTCTTTGTATCGTCAATAGTGACTCGTGTTTTAAAACTTGTTTTGCGAGAGCCAGTGCCTTTGCCAGCGGTTGCCTTTGATCGGCTGGCATCATACTCACCGAGCAATTGACCGAGCTTGGTTTCTTTCTTTGGACCCTGCCGCTTTTCAAAGTCTGCAATCTGCGTCATCACTTCCGTCATTTGTTGCGCCAGAGATGCCGTATCGCGGTTACCAGCGCCTTTGTCGAGTTTTGCGGCTAGACTATCGCGTATGGCTTTTAACACGCCTAGGCGGTCGTTTTTGGCTGCCAGTTGCCCGATCGTTTCTTTTGGTTTGGCATCGTTGGTTGCTGTCGTCAAACCAGCTTTGTGTACTTTATCCATTCGGTATGGCGATGCAATGACGTCGTGCCACCACGCGAGCGCTGTGTATGCCTCAGTCGGCAAGAAATCAAGACCAGTGACCGCCAGCTGTTTAATTGCATTTGGTGTGAGTGTTTTGAAATAGTTGAGCCACTGATCATACCCATCGAGTTTTGGTATCTTGATTTTTAAGCGTTCCTCATTCCATAATTGCGACAGCTCTTTAAACTTGTCTTGTGACATTTTAACAAAATACTCATCAAACATCTGAGGTGTGATGACTGGCTTTTTTGGCGCGGCTTTTTTCCGAGTAGTCTTTTTTTTCTGAACAACTTTTTTACTTGGTGCTTTATCCAGTTTTACAGATTTCGCCTTTTTTGGTGCGGTGACCTTTTCAGGTTTACTTTGCTGGTTTTCTGCCTTTGTCGTCGACGCTGATTTCTTGGCAACCATATTTATCGCCTCTCAACATCTCGAGCATGAAAGCCCATCGGTGGCTTGGCTGTCACATACACACCCTCACCACGCCGTTTGATATACGCCTCTGGTATAAACTGCTCACGAGGCGCGATATTATCCTCCATCACATACGGTTGTAATATCCAGTATTTGGCGCCATTAAGATAGGTGGCAAAACCAAGAGCAATACCCACTTGATGAGTAGTCACATCTTCGATCTCGTCACCCAACTTAATTTTTATCGGCATATGAGCAACGCTTATTTTTCTTTGGGGTCAAAGTGAAAACCGCAATTTGGACATTCCACATCTTTAGTTTTTGTTGCGTCAAACTGCACCTCTTCTTTGTCGGCTGGGTCACCGCCCATCGATGGCAATTTGATTGATTTGATACCCCACTCTTTGAGTTCGTTTGTATCCCATACGTTTGCAATAATATCGTAATCCCAATCACCAGAGTGGTCATTGTCGAGCGCTATGAAACGACGCTTTTGCGCCTCCGTAAGATTATGCACCTGTTTAACTTCGACATCTTCGTACCCCAAATCTTTGAGCGCATATACGCGCTGGTGACCTGCCAAAATAATCATCTTTTCGTCGACAATTATTTCGCGCAATTTTTTCATATCGGGAAACTCGAGCAATGATTTTTTCAGCTCTTCATATTCCTTGCGCTTGATCTTGCGTGGGTTGATTTCGTTTTGTATTAAATCATCTAGTTTGACGATTTTAATTTCAACCGATACATCTTTCTTTGACATCGCCGTTTTTCCTTTCTTAACCGAGTGAGTTCTCGTGAGTGCGGTATGTGGCAATTATAACACCATAAGCGTCTTTACTCAATCTGTGCTATACTGGACCTACTAATAAAACAAAACAAACATTAGTGCATCAAAAAAGCCCCAATCTGCGAGAGGGGCTTTTTGCTTATTGAATAAGTTATTTGTTCGAGCCGACGTCTTGTGCTTTGACTGCAATACCTGTTGGTTTCCACAATCCATAGTATGTCGATACCGATACCACAAAGGCTGGTATAAACAGTATGAGCGCAAGCCCAAGGTCAAATGACGTACCGCTTGCTATTGCATCACCGATGCCTGTAAGCACTGATGTGGCGAGCGTAAACGCTGCCAAGAGCCACGCTTTGACCGCGCCCGATGTCACGCGATCAGTCACGATACCGACCAGCAATGGCATCACCGTACTGAGTACGAGCTGGATGACAAGCGATGGGTCAAGTGAAAACGTAACCACTGGTGCCGCTGCGACTGCTAGTAATTCAAACACTTTATTCCTCTTCGTTTTCTATTGGGTCACCGATCTTTACAGATAGGTTCTCAATCTTAGTTTTTTTCGTTTCGGTACTTGTGAGCGCCTTGATGATTTTTTTCTCGGCTGCCTCTGGTGTACTAGCCTCAACGCTCCCCATGCTAGTACCGCCGTCGTGTGTTGCTGTGTATGGGTAAACTTTCACGGTTTTAATATCCTAGTTTACGGTTGACTAATTGCTGCACTTCATTGGCATTGTAACCAGCCTGTGCGAGCTTTTGCGCTCGTTGAGGGTTATTACCCCAACCGCCTTGACCAGCAATAATCTCGTTTGCAACTTGATCAGCTGATTTCTTTGCGGTGCCGACACCCACTTGACCGTTTACGATTGCTTGGACCGCATCGTAATTGTAGCCAGCTTGTGTCAGTCGGTTGCGTCGCTCGTCGCCGTTGCCCCATGCGCCAGCAATTACTTGTGATGCAACTTGCTCGTTTGAGAGCCGTGCTGGTGCCGCTGGTGCGGCTTTGCTATTCACAATGGCTTGTATAGCGTTATAGTCGTAACCTGCCGCTGTGAGCGCGTTTACGCGGTCTTGACCGTTACCCCATGCACCTGCCAATACTTCTTGAGCAACAACGTCGTTTGATTTGCGAGGCGCTGCGCCACCGCCACCAAGTCGGCTATTAACGATTGACTGGATAACATCAAAGTTATAGCCAGCTGCCGCAAGTTTGTTTTTACGGTCATCGCCATTACCCCATTCACCTGCAAGCACTTCGCTCGCAACTTGCTCGTTTGATTTACCGCCAGCTGGTGGTGCTACGCTGCCGCCGATAGCCCAATCGTTTGTGTCGTCGTATGGTGGGGTGCTTTGACCATCGTTACCGCGACCGACTGAAAAGTGAGCGTGGCTCGAGTGTGGGTTGCTGCCGTTGTATGGCGCCCAAGCCCAACCAGTCCATGCACCTGCAATACGGCGATTGCTGATGATGTACTTGAGGTCTGGGTGACGGTTGACACGCAAGCGATCTGCTAATGCGTGAACATCAAAGCCAGTTTGTGGGCTGTTGGTAATATCCATTGCACAAACGACACCAGCGCCATTCGGGTTGTGGTCAGATGCACCAGATGCGTGCGCCGCGTCACCAATAGTGCCGTCGCTCGCTTTGCTGCGGTTTGGATATGCCGCATTAACTTGATCTCGTAATCGTACTAAACTGTTTGCTAGTCGCCATCCCATATTTTTGAAACTCCTTTTCGGTGAGTAATTATTTTATACACTTTCGATTATAACACTGAGCATAAGCCATATCAAATTACCATTGGTTTGACAAGGGTACTGGGTTTGCGGTTTGCAAGCCCTCATAATCTGAGGTCATTTTCGCGCCTTTTTGCCTGTTGCATCGCACATGCATAAGCTGCAAGTTTTCTTGTGCGTACATTGGACCGCCGCGAGATGTCGGTATGATATGGTCGACTTCAACTGACATGAGATTGCGTTTGCCGTTCTCGTCATTCATAGGCAATGTGACATCGATAAATAAATGGCACGCTGCGCAATGTGGGTCTTTGCTGGCGATAGCTCGCCGTCGCGCATCTTTCCATGCGGCTTGGTTCCATACCTCACCATTCGGCAATGATCGTCTTGGTTTTTTTACTGTTTCATCAATATTCATATTAGCCTATCTGAGTGACGTTAAATGTAGCCGTGCCGCTGTATTCGATTACGAGCTTTGCGATTGGTGGTGTGCCGCCAAACTCAGCATTGAATATAAACAGGTACTCAAAAGAGCCGTCGGTACGATGGACCGCCTCAACTTGACCACCAATAAATGATGTCGCATTTGCTGGTTTCATGATGGCGCTAAATGGCATCATGGTCGTCGGGTCGTCTGGTACGATAATCACTTGCCAGCAATGCATTACGCTGTCGGTTGGTATCGTTACGTTTTGAGTCCATCGTCGTAAGTTGAGTGAGTCACCGCCAAAAAATTGCAACTCTTTCAGCTCGCGCATTTTTTGCTGCGCTTGTGCGACCATCATTGTGATACTGTTATTTGCTCGAGGTGGCATTATATTAAATCCTGTACTGTGAATGTTACTTTTGCATTTGCAACAATGTATGTCTTGAGTCGCATTATAGTGCCTGTTGGTGCAACGATAAATAGCAAGTATGTATTTTTACCCAAATCATTCGGGTCGGTGATTGGACTGATACCATAGCCTGTACTGGATGGACCGCCCCAATTTGATATGCGCACGCCATTCGTATATTTCAACTCTGGTATAACCTCTGACAATAGGATGTTGTTATCGGTGAGCGCGTCTGGCGTCACCGTGATTTTCAATAATTTAAATGATGAGCCGACACTCTGAAACGGCGCGGTAATTGTGTACTGCGCGTCATATGCGGCGCCAGTGTCATATGGCTTTACGACGATCTGGTTTGTGCCGACTGGTTGCGATGTTTTCAGCTCATCAATATCGATCAGCACTTTGCGCAACATTTTTATTATGTCGTTATTACTGCGTATCATTGAAAGAACCCCGATATTTCGCTGCTAGTGCTGCCGTCGTCTGATGATCGTACAACAAACTCATATGAAAGCGTAAAGGCTGATGAACACTCGTACACCATCATAGTTTGCCACGCGTAATCATAAGTCGGGTGATACACCTGCTCAAAAAGCCCACCGAGCGATTGGTTGATGCCTAGGCTGCCGATCTGCACGTTTGAGCCATTGTATATTTTCATAGTGATGCCCCATTGAGCGCTGACAAAAAGCTCGCTCTCACCGTGTATGCCACCAGCGCCAGTCGCTTTTAATTTGAGCAATGGTATAGCGACAGCTGGTTTGCCGTGCTTTGGTATAAATATCTGATCGGCATAAAGTGTGTTGAGCTGAAACGATGAGGGTGTTGCTGGCAATTGTATTTGCGATGTGGTCGCTGGCGTAAAGTCACCAGAAAGCTCAACGATGTCGCCGTACTGGTCACGCAATTGCGCACGCGCAAGATGAGCCAACATACCCGAGTCTTGGCTCGTGAACTGTAATGACTTAATCTCTTCGAGGTCGCGTTGCAACTCGTCGATTTGGTCATCAATGCTTTGACCGATAAGCCCGAGGCGCATTACGCCCCCTCTTGCAACACAATGATTTCACTGATGTCGATGTCATCGAACGTCAGATCAACCATTTCATCACCTTGCTCATTTACGGCACATGAGATGCTTTCAATGCGGTAAAAGCCATTGATGTGAGCCAGTGATTTATTACCAGTCATGCTAATCGGTATTGTGTCACCGATACCCACTGATGATAAATCGAGCGTGTTTGGCTGGACCGTTATGGCTGGCAACTCAATTGGCATGGCTGTGTAGTGTTTGAGCGCGTCGATATTTTGTTGCAACGTACCCTCTTCGACTACTGAGTTATAGCTTGCGATTTGCTCGCGTCGGTACAAATAGTTTTCGCTGTCGACATCCTCTGACTCGGCTTGTATGGCATCCTCGCCGTTACCAGAGCCAACACCGTATATAAAGTTTGCGACGCTTTCGACACTTCGACTAAAGTTGAAACCAGAAATATTGCCAGGGTATGCAAGTCGTACATCTGGTCGATACGCACCTTGAGCAATATATGTGTTCAGTTTCTTGTCGGCGGTTATCTCAACATCAACGCCACCGATTACTTGAGTCATTTGCTGAATAAATGATTTGACCTCTTTGCGTACTTGGTGACGGCTGCGCAATATAGATGCCCCAACATGAGTACCTTGGGTGATACCATAATCGCCACCAGTCTTTGCATTACACGCGGCAATTGCGCCCCATATAATATCTTCTTGCGGTGTGTCATCAAAGTCGATGTCGACATATTGCTTTTTGTAAAAATTGAGATAGCCAGTACATTGCACTTTCATCGTGACATCGGTTTCGTCATTCGAGTAATCAAACTTGATGACGTTTACGCCGTGCAACCATTGACCATTGCGCTTGATGCGTATGTCATTGCGCCCTGTTTCTAAAAAGGCAAATGGGTCGTCGCCAAAGCCAATCTCTTCGAGGTATGACTCGTATTGCTCGAGGTTCAAATCAAATGAAACGCTGCCAGCGTCATTGCGTACTTTTTGCCAATTAAAGTTTTTGCACAAAGAGAATATGTTTGCCATCGGCAAGCCCTCTTTGCTATAAACTAATACCTCATATTTAGCCACGATTATGTACCTATATAGCCAGAGTTATATTGTATCTCGGCATAACCAGCATCACCGCTGTTGTCGCTCTGCAAGTACATGTAATTGGTGCCAGCACCGATCGTGATGAACTCAGACCCCTCGGCTTTCAAGTAATAAACATCAAGCCCATTGAGCGTGATTGTTTCAAGAGCCGTATTCATTACCAGTACATCAGTCGGGCTTAACTCCGCGAGTATTTGCATTTGCTGGTTGGTTGTCTGATTGACGATTATTGGGTCATGCAATGGACCATATAGCGTGATGATTGGCGCGACGGTGCTGGTACCAGCGTTGTCGACGGTTGATATTTCGCCACCACCCTCGATAATAAGCGGAAACTCAAACGGTATCTCAAAACCACCATTTGCTTGATACACTGGCAACGTCGCAACTAATGGACCACCAGAGCTGTCGTAATCATAAAGCAATGGGTCGTCGGCTTTTAGATTGATCTTATACACAACTCGTGTGAGTAATTGCTCGAGCGGTGCTGGCGCTCTCAATACTTTTACCTTAGTGGTGTAAATTGAGCCGCCCTCGGTAACATATTTGAGTGTGAGGTTATGCTCGGCAAGCAATGTTGCAAGTTCGCGGCGCCTTTGTTCGACAACGGCAACGCTCTCATTTGCGATCTGCACGACGGCTGATATGAACCGTGCCTCAAAGAGTGGGTTGCCAGTCCAGCCACCATCTTTACCGACGTTGTTACCCTGCGCAACGCGTATATCTGGCAAGCCAGTCAGCCCCTCGAGTGGGGGCTTTAAGTAAAACGACTCGCTTGGGTTTTGCAAGTTTATCTGTGTGTTTGCGCCGATGAGCCAGAGTTGAGTATTTTTCATATTTTATTTCCTAATCCTATTTTACGCATTTGCGACCATAAAGCCTAGGTCACTTGCAACCGCTTTCGCGTCAAGAGGTTCAGCCATCTTTTTAATATCAATGTATTGTACGACTTTTGGTGCCGACTCATACTCACCAGCCTGTATGCTTTGCGCCGTGGTGACGTTTGCATTAAAGCCAGCTGCCATTGAGCCATTGATTGCCGACATGCCTGTGAGCGCGTCGTTAGCCATGCTGGTGACAGATTTATCAACCAGACCAGCATTGTCGGTGATACCCTTTGCAAGTCCACGGTCGAGGTCGCGCCCGATGCCAGCAAATACGGTTGATGGTGAGTGAATACCAAAGAATGATTTAATCCCACCGAGTATGCTATCGCCAAAGCCTTTGATTTTGCCGACAATCCAACCAGTGAGATCGGTAATACCATTCCACAAGCCTTTGACTAAATCGCCACCGATGCGAGCGAGGTTGCTTGGTGCCAGCGTATCGCCGATGATACCGACGATTTTGCCGATTGCGCCACCGACCGCACCGACCATCGATACGACACCAGTGATTAAGCCCTTGAGCAATTGAACACCTGCGCCCATAAGACCAGCGATAAATGCTGGACTGGTTAGCGTTTTAATGATGTTCTCGATGATTACAGGCACCGCTTTGACCAAAGCCACGATTATGACTGGTATTGCCTGTAAGAGCGCTAGAAACAGCTGTATGGCGCCCAAAATGATAGCTGTTAGTGACTCGGGGTTTGTGAGTGCGTTTACGAGGCTATCGATGATGGTTGGTATCGCGTTTACTAGGACCGTGATAATTTGTGGCAATGCTTGTACGATACCAATGAATATCTTTACAAAGCCCTCAATGAATTGTGGCAATGCGGCGACTAATACGCCGATGATGGTTGGCAATGCTTTAACGAGCTGATCGAGCAAGCCGACAGCTGCCGTGATGAGTGCTGGTAATAGTTTCGGCAATGCCTCTGCGAGCGCTGGTACGATAGCCTGTGTGACTTGACCGATACCGTTTACAATCTCTGGCAAGATGGCTGTAATTTGTGGCACCGCGATTTTGATTGTACCGATAAGACTTTGAATAAATCCATCGATTGTATTGCCACCTGATAGGAAATCATCAAATGCTTTTTTGGTCGTGTTGATCGAGCCAGCCAGCGTATCATTTTCTTTTGCATAGTTGCCAGCATATTTCGCGGTTTTCTCCATGAACATTTGCTGTGCGAGTCCGACCTTTTCCTGAATAGACATTTGAGCGGTCGATTTGTTGATGCCCTTTGATAGTGCGTATGCACCGATCGCGGTATCATTCATTGCGACACCCAAGTTATCCATCATGGTAAAGTTGCCTTTTGCCATACCAGTGACCGCCTCGAGCGCGGCGGTTGTATCGATACCCATGATTGAGGCGATGTCAGATGCACGTTGCATTGACTCGCTCGACATCTTCATTGATGATTGAACATCAAAACCAGCGCCTTGAAAGAGTGACCCCATTTTGTTTGCGCCCTGCAAAAACTCATTTTGCGACAGACCCATATTTTTGTATGCGGTCAATGCGGTGTTTTGAATATTTGTGGCATACTCGCCAAACACCGCCTCAGAGCCTCCGAGTTGCTGTTCAAGCTCTGCACCCGACATGAGCATCTTGCCAGTCAATGCGGCGATGCCAGCGGCACCAGCGGCGATGCCAGATGCTATTGCTACACCACCAGCCTTTGCTAAACCACCGAGCTTACCAATGGCGCCTTGAAAACCACCAGAGTTTGAGTCAATTTCATTACCCAAATCTTTAGTGGCTTGCGCACCTGCGCCTTTCATGCCAGCCGCAATCTTGCCCTGAACACCCTGCATGTTCGGTGCTAGTTTGAAATATGCGGTTCCGATTGTTGCGCCAGCCATGTTGGTTGCTTGATTACCTTTCTATGATAACCAGTTTTACCGCAACTGTTGGCGTACTTTATTTGCTTATATCATACCATAAGCTAGTTGACATTCCCAGCGTCCTTTGCTTTTGAGAGAGCCATAAAGCCTATGTAATTTTGGTGGGCGTCGGTCGCCTGTACTGCAATGGTTGCGATGGCACGCACACCGCGCTTGATCGTACCTATTTCTGTTGTGACGCTGAACTCTGGTGGGTCGCTCGACATGCCCGATGCCATTGAGCGTGCGCGGTTCACAATTGCCTCGGCTGATGTCTTTACGGTTGGCATCGCCATGCTTGTCAACAGCTCTTCGGCTGCCGCTGTGTCGAGTACAAATGATACATCACTACTTGCCATATTGTTTCTATTATAGCACTAGCGCCACCACACTCCCCTCTTCGCCTTGGGTGTCGCTTGATTTTTAGCTGTAAGGTGTTAGAGTAGTGGTTTTGGCGGGGTAGGGGAGTGGTAAAAATAACAGGGGTCGCACCCCTGTTAAATCTTACGTCATTATTTACAACAACCTATTTACGCGGTTTTGCAAGTATTGCCTTGATGTCATCGATGTCATGAGCCTCAATATCTTTGTTCATTTTCTGCTCAGTCTGCAAGTTACGCATAAACTCTGGCATAAACGGCTTTGGCGCATTGAGTGGTACTTTTTTGGCGGCATCTTTCGTGCTTTGCCATGCAATCACATTGAGTAAATACACCATTTGATTTTGCAATACTTCTTGCCAGCCCCATGTGTTTGCTGGCTGCAATCGCCTATATATTCGGCTACCTGCTGGCAACTGGAAAAGCAAACGTGCCGCTTTATCCGACTTTATTTGCGTAATATCTAAATGGTAATACTCGTGAAAGTCAGCCTCGATCTCATCAAAATACTGTCGGCGTAATTTGGCGAGGGCTAACCTTTTGGGCTAAATTGCGCAATGACCGCGTTGTATACAGCTGTGAGCTTTGATGCGCGGAAACGTGGGCGGTAATCCTTTTTATCTTTATGATCGGCTGCGTCGGCTTTGATGAAATGTTGAGCGAGCTTATTGTACTCGTCATCTGAAAGCAAAAAGTGCAAGAGCGGCACGATTGCTGACACGCGGTTTTTATCTTCGATCTGGTGAATAATATCAAGTGCCTCGACGTCATCCATTAAGTCGGTGTCGCAATAGAACTCATAGTCGTCGACTTTAATGAGTTTCAGTTCATCATTTTCGGTGGTTGCTGTTTCGTCTGGCTTTGCCATATTGGTATTACTCCATTTCTTATTTTGTTTAACCGCACACCAGTATCGCTGGCGAGTCGGTGCGTACTAAAATTATAGCATAAGCAACGCAAACAAAAACCCCCGACAGGTGCCATCGGGGGTTTTATTTTTGTTGGACCGATTACGATGCGACTGATGCAAAGTATTCAGAGTGGGTGCTGGTGTCAGCGATTGGGTATGCCTTGAGCTGTACAGGATATGTAACAGCCTCAGAGTTGACGTATGAGATTTCACCACTACGATCAACAAACTTACCACGAGGTACAACGACACGCTTGATGCGACCGCCTGTGAGTACCACTTCGGCGACAAACACAACCTCTTCGAGTTCGGCTGGTTTAACGTGAATTGCGGTGATGTTACCCTCGCCGTCAAGTTCGACATTATCCTCGCCGTAATAGTGACGCATTGAGTTGGCGTTCACTTCGAGCATGTTGTATGTAAACATCTCGGCAAATGAGGTTTGACCCGATAGGACCTCTTGACCAGACCAGTCGTTTACAGTTTCGGTGTCGGTTTCAGTAGCGTTGACCAGTCCATCTTCGCTAATAAATCCTACGTTACGAAATGCCTCTGGCAATTCGGTTGTTGCGTTGGTTGGTACAGTCGTACCCTTTGGCGCGTAAAAAAGCGCACCTGTTGCTTTTGGCTTACCAAATGATACGTTTTCTGCGTTGTTTGGTTCCACGATATTTTTTCTCCGTTTTGGATGCTGACACAACAATCAAATAATGAAAGCTCTGTTTGCAAACATTATATCATAAGCGTATTAAGCCGTCATCCCCACAACCGATACCAATGCCAAATAGTATGTTTAAGCTGCATGATGGTGGCTGTACACCTGTGCCAGTGCCGCCACCATTATTACCACTGTTTGAATTGCCACCGTTGTTCGATGGCGTTTGAGCTGTGTTGTCATTGGTGATTGGTACCCTCGGCACCGCGAGGCTATTGTCTTGAACGCCATTGATATTACCACCTGAGTCGGCACGCTCTTGTCGGGCGCTTTCGAGTTGCTGTTCGAGATCGCGTATGCGTGTGTCGACGTCTTGAGGCTGGCTATAAATGCGGTATCGATTGCTAGTTTTGCATTGCTCTTTTTCGTAACCGTATTTCACTTTAAAACGTACACAAAAGCCCATCTCATAAGTGCCGACATTATGTTTGAAATCAGATGCGCGTATGACTTTGTTTTCACAATCGTTTTGAATGGTGCCGCCAATATCTCGACTATATACTTGAGCTTTGCTCTCTTCGGGCTTATCAGCGTTGGCGATTATATAAATGCTCAAGTCGCCATCGTATTGAATGTTGCTCACGCGATCGCGGCAAACTTTAAAGTACACATCTTCGTTTTCTCGAGCATTTTGCACGCTGAACTCGGTATATTTCAAGAAATCGTCAGCTGGCGCATCACGATAGCTTTTTTGATCAATTAGTATAGCCACCTGTGACAATATAAACGCAAAGATGATTACTGGTACCAGTTTTATCATAACGGCTCTGAAAATGCCGTATACGCGTGTCACACGCTCACTTGCTTTGGGTGATAGGTTTGGAGATGGTAATTTCATGGCTATTTTTTCCGTCCTGTGAAAAATGCTTTAATTAACTCGATAAATTGCTCTGGGCTTAAACCGATTGCAACACCCATCAAACCTGCTGGTATCCATACAGGTATTGGGTTATCGCTCTTTACCAATTGGCTCACGATAACAATTGCAACGACACCGATTATTGCAACAATCTGCAAGATGCGTGCGAAATTATCAACACGCTCTTGCTGTTGCTCAATGATTTGCTGCTTATTTACCTTTTTTTGTTTCGCCGTCATGCTTTTTTACCCATATCCACATTTCATGTTTTGTAATAAGACCACATATGTAGCCTAATGCAAAAGCGATGAGGATAAATAGCATGTCCATCATGCCTCTTATCCTACGCCGTTTTGCGTAATTTTTGTGTGAGCAATCTCACAAATAAGAGTTTTCACTTTAAACCATCTCCGCATAGATAAATGGTTTTGTATTAGATGTACTGATTGCGCCAGCGTTCGATGCGATTGTACCGCTACCACTTTGGCGATAAGCCGTGAGCTTGTATGTGTGGCTACCTGCTGATGGTGCTGGTACGATAACTGACCAGTGAGTATTGTAACCAAACACATTCGGCATTGCGAGAGTATGAAAGCCTAGGTAAGTTGACCCCTCTTTAATGAACACACGCGTCGTGTCACCAGCTGCCGATGACGAGAGCCATGTTGAGGCGCTAATTTTGATTGAGCGCCCACCAGCTGGCACGGTCACGGTAATAGTAAGACCAGTCAAATCGGTTTCAGTTGTTGTGATACCGCCCTGTGTTGTCGCGGTGTCTGCGTAACCGAGCAATATGGCGTTGGTTGCCAATTTATCACCAGTGATGGCGTTGGTTGCCACCTTTGCGGTCGTGACTGCACTTGTGGCGATCTTTGCGGCTGTCACAATAGCATCAGCGATTGATTGTGATGTCGGCAATACGCGTCGATCAGTGAATGTCATACCAGATGTATTGGTTGCGTTTTGAGGCACCAGCACATCGTAAAGTACCATGTACGGCTTACCAGCACCGATTGCTGATATGATTGCTGCACCAGTTGGCGCAACAGGCGTCGATGCGGCTGTACCAGCGACGACAACGAACTTGAGTATATCGTTTGTGTTATCTGTGACCCCTGTTGATGGCGTGACAGATGTATCGATATATGCAAGTACAGTATCGATACGGTTAAACGATGCGCTTGCGGTTGGCACGGTTGCGGTTTCGACGGCATCAGTACCGATGCGGCGTGCGATTGTGTCGCTGATTAAGCCAGCACCAGTCGAGATGTTGACCAACATGCCTGTGCCAGCACTTACGACAAAGCTGGCGGCATTTGCGACGATGCTGCCATACATCCATTTTTCTAATTCACTATATGCGGCTGCACTGTGCTTGCCGCCCTGCATGTTAAATACTTTTTTACTCACGAGTACAGCTCCTTTCGAGTTGTTGAAATACTATTTAATGATTGACTACCCGATAGCCCGATCTCTGCTAGATCAGCATTTTTAAACCATAAATCGCCGCTCGGGTTCGTGAATGTAATGTTTTGCGAGTATGGACCAGCCGTAATTTGTTCGCTGTTCACTGGCGCTTGGTCAATCGGCGTACTGATCGCTCGCTTGACTGCCTCCATGATGACATACTGCACGTTTGATTTGTATATCTCGCTTGCGGCTACTTTTTCATCAAGATTGATGCCAATTCTTTCAGCCTTGCCACGCAAGCGGTTGCTCGCAACTAACAGCAATGTCGTTGCGCGTGCGGTTTCTGCACCGACGAGTGGGCGCCAAAAAGCCTCAAGCTCTTGGACTGTGACGAGTGATTGTAAAGCCACGATTACGCCCCTCCTTGCGGCTGCATAAAGCCATTAGTTTTCGCTGCTGCTCGAGCCGCCATAAGTTTCTCAGCCTGTCGTATATTGATACCGAGCATCTGGTAAACTTCGGGCGTACCCATAAGCTCTGGCAATGCTTGACTGAGTTTAAATACAGCGTCGCCAGCTGCGCCGATGTCGACTTGAAAAATTGACTCCCATGCTGGTGCGATTTCTTTGAGTGCCGTTGGCACTGTATCAATTTGTTGCGTTTCCATGTATAGAGTTGTGACCAGCTGTTTGATTTGCTCGCCCATTTCTTTCTGACTATTCTTTGCCTCGAGTAATAGGTCATCAGACATCGCGCTCAAGCTCTCGGCGCTGGTCGGGTTGCCAGTTTCATACCCAAGGTTGCGTAATGTGAGTGCGGTTTCTGCACAAAAGTCGCGTGCTTTGTCTTTCTTTGCGCCGATGAAACCATCGATGCTCATTTGCTGCAATTGGTCGACCTTTGGCGCGTCACCATCTTCGTCTTTAGTAATCGCCCAAACTAAACCGATGGCGCTGTCGAGGTTTGAGTCTTTTTCGGCACCTTGAGCAAGTCCAGTAATGTATCGTTGTGGCAATGCGTAAAACTCTTCGGCAATTTCTTCGCGCACCTTGAGTCGTGATACCTCTTGGATGATGCGGCGCACTGTGTTGGTGATACGACCTTTACCAAGTGGGCGGTTTGCACTTGAGCCGTGGGTAATTCTATGTAGTTGAGTACGTTTTGACGCGTTCATGTATACGTCGCACAATGTACGATTTTTGAAAACAGCCGTGAACTCTGGCAAAAACAATACGAAATCAAGCGCCGTCAGCACTTGCTTATATCGCCCATCATTTGGCAAGCCCCATCGAGTGATCGCTAAACCAGATGACAGCAAGCCAGTAGTCATGTCGACGACACCAGTTGCCTCGAGCGCGGTGAATGGTACAATCACCTTTCTACCGTTGCCATCGTCTGATACGGCTGCAAATGCGACACCGACAATGAAAGCATCATCTTTTACGTTGTTGATAGTGGTGGTACCGTTGATGTCGTCGAGCATTGCATTGATACCAGCTTTGTCATTTGCAAAACCATCAAAAACAACACGATCAGCAAGAGTGTTGACCGCTCGTTTCGCCCAACCAATGCCTGGGCGGTGTTTCTTCAATTTACGAGGTGTAGCAATGCCAAAGTCATGAACATCGTTGTCGGCGTCATAATAATCGTACTTGTCTTGTACGTTCGGCGCACGAGTACCCAACTTATTGAGTAAGTCTTTGGCTGTGCTTTCCGCGAGGTCGATTATCAGTTCGTCGGTGTTCATGGTTTCCTTTTTCAAAACCAGTTTTACCGCAACTGTTGGCGTACCTTTGATATTTGATTATATTATAGCAGATATTGCTATTTTACCATAAGTTTATTACGCGGCTTACGCTTGGCTCGTACCGCCTCGAGTTCGGCGCCCATAACATCGCTTTCAAGCTCGGTCAATCGTATAAATGCACCAGCTTTTTTCGGGCGGTATGCGGCTTGTACTGCAATCATTGGCACCTCTTGCCATTTGTCATCTCGCAACAGCATGCCCTCAACCAGCATATCTAAAATGCTGGTGAGCTTATTGTCGAGATCAGCACGCGCATCAGTGGCAAAATAAATAATGACCTCGAGCGATACAGGGTTATAAAACCGTTTTTGTGTCTGCATACGCACCTGAGTCAATGCGCTTTTTTGCCACTGAACAAAATCTTTACTCGGAAATGATTTACCATCGCTGGTATTTATGCGTGAGTTCTTTTTGCTGGGTATGCTACCCTCGAGTACCAGCTCAACGATCTGAGGGTTTGACATAATTACTCAACAGCCCATTTCGTGATCGATAACCCGATGTCGTAATCTTGCCAGAGCAACCGCCGTGCCGTTCAAATACGCTACTATCTGGGTCGGTGTATGTGCCAGCTTTCGAGCGGCACCATTTGCAACAGTCGGCGCTTTCAGTTCGCGTGACCGTCGGGCGCTTGCCATTCTCTCGAGCATTGCGTACCGCGTCGCGTTGTGCCATACCGATCGTATTGTCGATAAAGTTTTTTACATATTCATCAATACCGAGCGAGCCAGTTGCGACCGACGCGCTGGCTACTTTTGCGAGTCCATAGAAACGATTATCAATGCCGTCGCCGATCGTATTTTCAATCTGCATATCAAACGCGTTCATGTCATAGATTTTTGCGTATACAGATGAGCCGACCTGTTGAAATAATATCTCTTGGTTGCGTTGTCGTATGTCGGGTGCAATCTCTGGGTTGTTAATCACCAGCATTGCGGCAATCACCTTTTCGATGATGGTTGGCGTAAACTTTGAATAGTCCATTATGAGAAATCCCAACTATCGATAGCGGCTTTTACGTCATCAATGAGCCGCGTTGCTTTATCAATGCGTTTTTGGCTGTACTGTGTGGCGCGTGCTGGCTCTTTAGCCGCCGATAGGGTATCGATGAGCTTTGAGGCTTGAAAGTCTGTCAGAGCGTTCGTAATCTCGGCAATTGATTGTGCTTTTTCAACAATTGTCGCATTTTCACCAACAATGCCGCTCGAAATGATCAATTCTTTGACCTCTTTGAACTCTTTTGTTTTGGCGACCGCGAGATCGGCAATATAATTACTTTGCGCTTGGCTCGACACTTTGTTTTTCTCCATCCTCGACAACTTCACCCTCTTGTGCAAGCACTTCTCGGGGTACATCGCTCTCGCTAATATCGATTACGCAATCCTCTAATTGAACACGCAAATGAAACTTACCATCATTATCAAGATACCGTTTCATTGGTGGTAAAAATACCCAACCGCTCGGCTGCTTTCCCTCTTCAAACTGACGTATTTCGCCGCCTTTTTCGTTGATGTAATTTACCTTTGTCATGGACTTATATTACCATAAAAACTTTACAACAAAAAGCGCTCGGTTTCCCGAGCGCTCTATGTGTTTGCCAGACTCGATTAAGAGCTTGGGCTTGCTTTGACAATCGCAAATGCTTTTGGATCGACAAAGGCGAAACCGAGGTATGCCTCTGCACGAATAGCGATTTGGTTCTTGCGCTGCAAGTCGCCGTTGCCATCTGGGTCACCGTATTCAATTGTGCGTAGTGGCACTTGTCGTGCAACACCCCATACAAATGCTCGGAAATCACCCATGATTGCCTTGACAAGCGGTGTATCAATTTCGTTTCGACCAGATACGGTGTCACCTGATGCGGCAACAAGCCCTTGGAAATTGGTAACATTGAAACCAAGACCAAGTTCTGGGAAACGCTTTACACCCTGCTCTGTTTCAGATCGAGCAAGCTGACCTGCAAATTGTGGGTCAAATGCAACAGCTGTCGCACCGTAACCATCACCTTGCAATGCACCTGCAAGAGCCTCAACATCGGCGTTTTTGTCAGCCGTTTCAGCGATAACGTGATCACTTGCCAAGAAACCTGCTTTGTCGAGGTACTGAGTAACGCTTGCTGATACTTCACCTGTTGCTGGGTTTACACCGTGAATAGCAATGAGGTCAAGCGCACGAGATAGAGCCTCACCAACACGACCGACCAATGCCTCAACAAGTCCGATCTGGTAATCTTCATCTTCGTACTTAACTTCGTCGCTCATGCGGTAAGTAACCTGTACTTTGTACGTTTTCGCTGTCGCGTTGGTTGGCTTACCATCCTGTGAGCTTTTGTTTTCACTTTCGCCGACGAGTTCAGCCTTGGCTGCGTCTAAGAATGTGAAAATGTTGGTATCACCGACTTTGATTTCTGGGTCGGCTGCGGCGAGCTGTGAAAGCACACCTGTTTTGATTGCCTTGCGCCATACACCTTTTTTCTGGTGAGCTGCAAGGTCGAGATCTGATGTTTGTAAAACGTCTGCCACGGTAATTCTCCTTTAAAGAGAGTTAGATTGATTTATGGTCAGTCTTTTTTACGTCCGAATAATTCACCAGCAATACGTTTTGCGTCAGACTTTTTCTCGTCTGGCTTGTCTTTCTTGTCGATGTGTACGCCACTTGGTTTGATACCGTTTGCCAGCTTTTCAGCTCGCTTACGCATCTCTTCAGCGTTTTCACCGACGACAAACTCCGCTAAATCGTCGCCTAGTTTGAACTCATTGACAATTTTGACCTTATCGACTTCGAGTTTGGTTGCGCCCAACTGTTTAGCTAGGTCATCCTTTTCGGTCGTCGCTGCCGTGAGCTTTGTTTCTAGGTCGGTAGCCTTTGACTTTACATCGTCATAGTCTGCAAACTTTGATCGCTCATTTTCACGCGCCCTATCGAGCCTCTTGGTTAGCCATGGCACATCGCCAGCTATCTCGTCAATTTGCTCTTCGGTAAATGAGTCAACTTTCTTGAACTCATCACCCTCTTTGGTAAAATACTCAGCCATAATTTCCGTTTTTCCTTTCCAGACCGTCGCCTGTGTTTCTGACTTACTTAAATATTAGCATAAACAATTTGTTCAAGCAAATACTACAACGAACACATTTTTTACATGCGGTAATTGACGTCGCAATAAACTTGGTATCGCCAATACTTTGTGAGTGTGTCATCGAGCCGTACCGTCGAGTTGATTGCGGCGTGTTCTACGTTATGGACCAGCTCAAGCTCTTTGATTTTGTTGCCGATAGTGAGCGCAAGCTCTTTTGCTGCGCGTCGGTCGGTTTTGTTGTACACCTCGATAAGTATTTCGGCGCGGTCAAGTACCATTGCCTCACGAGGACCGCCAGTACGATCAAGCAAAATATATTTCTCTGGCACTTGGTCGGGCTTTTGAGTGAACGGCTTTACGTCGCTCGGTAGCCAGCTCTTGAGCCAAAGCAATACAGTATCTTCAACATCAATCATTGCGTAATTACCTCGGCGCGAAAGTACCTGTTCCATCGGGTCGGCGTGTTCTCGGGCATAAAGACCACACTATCGCTGTCAACTTCAAACAGCTTGCCGTCGTAACCGACAGTCGAGTTCGACACATCGCCACTGAATAGCTTTGGCAAATGTATGCGCATTTGTATGCGGCTCTGGCTGATGGCTTGCTGCTCGCGTGCCGTGGTCGGTTCAGTAATGGGTGCAATCAAACAATCGTCGACACTGATTTGCTCGAGTTCAGTGATCGGCTCGTTAAACTCATTGAGTCCAACCTCAACTTGTTTATTAAATATCAGTGTCATACCCTTCATGCGTTAATTTTACCACAAAAACGCTTGTGCAAAAACGCCTTGTCACAAATCGTTCCCAAAAATTTGCCAT
>Ga0208916_10000147_pt1 | contig 34191 bp, 53 predicted proteins | sample DEB19_08_DNA_5_FD_184523 | JGI IMG/M metagenome (GOLD analysis project Ga0208916, IMG submission 184523) | Aqueous microbial communities from the Delaware River and Bay under freshwater to marine salinity gradient to study organic matter... | ecosystem: Environmental > Aquatic > Marine >... | reverse complement strand
GTGCAATCAGACCCCGTTGTAAAGGTGTAATAAGAACCCGTGTCAAAGGTGCAATCAGACCCCGTTGTAAAGGTGCAATCAGAACCCGTGTCAAAGGTGCAATCAGAACCCGTGTTAAAGGTGCAATAAGAACCCGTTGTAAAGGTGCAATCAGAACCCGTGTTAAAGGTGCAATCAGACCCCGTTGTAAAGGTGTAATAAGAACCCGTGTCAAAGGTGCAATCAGACCCCGTTGTAAAGGTGCAATCAGAACCCGTGTCAAAGGTGCAATCAGAACCCGTGTTAAAGGTGCAATCAGAACCCGTGTTAAAGGTGTAATAAGAACCCGTGTTAAAGGTGCAATCAGAAACACCATTAAAATCTAATACTAAATTGTCTAAATGGCTTGAAAATGATTTTGTTTTCTCATCCCATTCAAAAGCATCAATGTCAATCATTTTGCCATTGTGCAATACTCGTTGTTGTACTTCTTGTTTTTTCATATTGCAATATTACAACTTAAAACTATAAAAACAAAATTATTTCTAAAATATTTTAAATTGCAATGTCCGATAATGTGGTCTTTAATCAACAAATAAGAGGTTAATGTCGAGAATATACAACAAAAAACCCCTAATTAAAGGGGCTTTTCTAGAAAAACAATCATACTCACTCAAGGTCTTTATATTTATTTAACACCATTTCAAAGGTATTTAAAATTTCATCTTTGTTTTTTATTCGATAAAAAGATGTCGCTTTGTAGCCTATACCCTCAAATATTTCTTTGTAGGTTATATTTAGTTTACTGAGCAAAGGCAATGTTTCTTCTTTAATCTTTTTTGCAGGGGATTGCTCAGTGATTACAAACCCGTTTGCTGGATATTTAATTATAGGTATGTTTTGTTTTACAATTAACTCCTTGTTTTTTCTAATGCTTACAAAGTCATCTTTGACAACTAAATAACTCCCTATACTATCTTCTAACTTGCCTAAATAACGGCTCTTTTTGATTAATCCTAACTCAATTAAATACCCTCTACATTTATAAAAATGGCTTCTGTTTCTTATATGTATTGCAAAGGTGTTCAAAGTTAATGGTTAGTTCTTCCCGTAATAATTAATTTTTCAATTTGCTTAGTTGCTTGTTCTACTAAATCAAATGCAATTTCCTTTGTATTAGATGTCATTCTATCACTTGCAGGGTCGCTATCTTTCGCAGGGATAGATACTTCTATCTCAATATCGTGGTATTTTACTTTTATTTTTAATTCGCTCATAAGTTTATTAATTATTTAATTCCGTTTAAAATTGCCTTATCGTATTCTTCTTTAGTACAAACCAATCGTGTAAACGGAAACTGAATGAAATACAAGTTCCCCTCTTGAAGATAATAACCCCATCCAAACCCGTCAATATGTGTATAGGCTTTTGTTCTGTCACTTGTCCACCATGCTGAACTATCTGCAATTACTACCTTGCCTTGACTTGTTCCACATTTGCCGTCATTAATCGTGTATAAGAACGAATAAATAGGATTTGAGCCTGCTACATACTTAGTGCTTATAAAAGTGCCTACGCCCGTATTAGATAGCTTTATTTTGCCAAAATTAGGAATAGTTTTAAAAGTACTTATCGAAGTGTATCGAGTGCAGTTTATTGAAAACTCAATTATCTTTAAGTTAGAACCCACATCATTTGAGAGTAGGTTAAACTTAATAGTATCAGGTTTAAAATTAAGTATGTCGTACTTTCTATAAATAGTATCGACTTTTGCAATAGGTTGAGCCAAACTCATAAGGACTAAGAATAAGGCAAAGAATAGAAATAGGATTATTTTTTTCATTTTATTTTATTAATTCAGGATTTTCGTATCTATTGCCGATAATTATAAAATCTGTTACATAGTTATTTTCTTCTATACACTCCCCGTCAAAAGGCGATGTAAAAATAAACCTTGCTTCGCTTGTATCGTATTCACATACATAGATATTATCTTCTTCATCTCTATTTTCTGTAGCGACAATATCTCCCTCGTATATTTCAACTCCGTTACTATCTTTTAATCCCGTGTATTGCATTGCTATTGATTTTTGCCCCCAATTAGGTAAACAATAATCGCCATTAATAGTCAACAATGGGCGTATATTTTCCGACATAGACAACCCTAAAGGGTTTTGAGTTATACCATAAATATTATGTATAATCATTTTAGATTGAGTTAAATCCCAAAATCTGAATTTTATTTCTCTATTTTTCATCCCACAATATTACACTTTACAAATCACAATTCCAAATAAAAAGAAAAAACCCCTTAAAATTAATTAAGGGGCTTAAACATGAAAAACACTATAAAACTCAAAAGAACATTGCGAAGATACTATACTTTAACGAATATCGCAAAACTTTTATTTCTTCTTCTTATCATTACTTCGCCCCCATTAGAATCATTCCCTATTGCAGTATTCCCCTCAATAGTTTCGAAGATTCCTTTTTTCTCGTCAATCCATTTTACAAATAGCCCCGTATGGTCATAACGTCCGTCTTTATTCCAATCAAAAAAAACTATGTCTCCCTCGCTTGGAGTTTTAGTAATTTTGTCGTTTCGTTTAAAATAAGCTACTGCTGTTTGACAACCTGCAAAACCTTTTACAAAACCGATATTAGGTAGTCTTTGGTTAGCTTGGTCATAGCAATAGCTAACAAACACACCGCACCAAGGAACTCCGTCAAGTTTAAACCATTTGCCGTATTTAGTCTTATTAGAGTTCTTAGGCATTTCTTCATACCCTACCTCTTTTAATGCAATTTCTATTACTTTATTCATGGTTTAATTTTATTATTTTCAGGTTTAAATGTTGCCCTACCTTTTTTGCCAAATCTAGGGTCATTAGGATTCATCCAATTTAATATAGTCGGCATAGCTGCGATAATCCCTGCAACCCAAAACTTTTTAAGTATCGTTACATCAAAGTGAAACGGGTCTAAGCCGTTTGATATTTCAGCCATGTATAAAGTAAATACAGCCGTTAAAAAGTGTTTAAAAAAGTTACCTAATAAGGTATCAAAAATTGTTTTTCTTGCCATTTTTTTTCTTAAATAATTGTATTATTAATTGACCTATGTTAATTTTTTTTAGTATGTGAACAAATAAACCTGCACTAACAGAAAATGCAAAGGTAATTATTTTATCCATCCAATCTACATTATGTCCAAATATTACGAATAGTATAGTACTTAAGCCTTCGCCTAAATTATTGTTTATTTTATGAGTATAGTGTATTATATTCCAAATCATACACAACTCAATCCCAAAGAAACACCCACTGCAATAAATTCTTCATATCTTTCATGCCATATCTTAGCACACCAAAAGAAAATAAACTTTAATTTCATTTTAAAAGGTCTTTTGCGTTAAACTCTCCGACATAATTATAAGCCCTATTATAAAGTTCGTCTTTTAACTCATTTGGGGTCATTCTCCACCAATTATCAAAATTCAAAGTTCTGGCAATAAACTCATAACAAGTAGGCTTATTACATGATTCTTCTTTAGTCATTCCATAATATTTATTCGTTAAAATGAATATCGGCATAAACCACAAAAGGTCTATAAAAGAATATCCTAATTTACCTACCATACTCATAGCTTTATTATGAGCGTCAAACTCTAAATTCTCAGGGACTTCATAAACCTTAACACTCTGTTCTTTAATCCAATCTTTTAAGGGAGTTTTTACTACTCCTTTTATATCCGATTCTACAATATATTGTAAGCCGTTATACTCGATTAAAAAACAAGCATGATTCCAATAAGTTTTAGCTATCTTTCTAATTAAGTGAGCTATAATAGTTAAAGGTCTTTTCGAGTTAAATGGTGTATGTACTAATAGTATTTTCATAGTTGTATAATTTCGTTGTTTTGATATCTTGTCAAAAGTTCGTACCACAATGCAGAGAACGAATCTTTAATAGTTGAGTTAAATGCTTTGTCTTGTTCCTCTCTGAAACCCGTCCACCCTAAATAACCTAAGTCAACGGCTAAACCTTGTGAAGTAGAAGTTAATTCAATAACATAACCACCTAAATTAAATTTATTGTTAGGGAAAAGATTAAGTGTTTCGGCTTCAGTAGGTATTAAAATCCCGTAACCCGTCATACTCGGTGGCGTGGTGTCGGGTAAAGTAGTTGAATAATCAAATATTACTAAGTCTTTAACCCATTGTAATTCTGTATTTGTACAGTCGTTTATGTCTTCTTCAGGTATAGAAACTGAGCCGTCAGGAGAAATGAAAAAATTAAATATTCTATCATCTTTTAAATATTGCCCGTATAGTTTTCTATATTGCTCTACTGTTAAGTTTGCTATTTTCATATATCTTTTGTATTGACCATTTACATAATATTCGCCTATTGATGAAATTTGTTTAGCTTCATTTACCCCTATTTCAATAACTTGTTTATCTGCAAATATTTGTTTTAACCTATCTAAATAAGTTTCACTACCTACAATGTAATCAATGATTTTATTATTTTCTACTAATGCGTATATCATTGGAATTTATATCTAATTATAACAACCCCGTCAGCACCTGCACCACTATCAACATTAAAACCACCACCACCACCTGACCCCGTATTGGCATCGCCTGAAGTTGCTGCGTTTGTTACATTACCTGCATCTCCACCAACTCCCGAAGAACCACCTAACCCACGTGTACCCGTAGAGTATTGAGAACCACCACCACCTGCTGCGTAAGTTACAGCCGTTCCCGTTATTGAACAAGATGTGCCATTCCCACCATTACCCCCATTTATCCCTGAGGCGGTCGAACCTACTGCACCTGCTCCACCACCACCACCTGCTCCACCTGAACCCGTAAAATTACCCCCGTTATTACCTTGACCTGAAATTCCCGTTCCAAAACTTGAGCCATAACCTGCTCCACCGCCTGAACCCCCATTTTGACCACTACCACCATAAGAAATGTAACTACCTAATCCACCACCCGTACTAACGATTGAATCAAATGACGAATTACCCCCACTTGCACCTGCTTGAAAAGTGGTTCTTGCTACTCCACCTGCACCAACAACAGCAGGATAAACACCCGTTGCAGAAATTGTATGCCCAGTTATGTATTTAAGACCACCTGCACCACCGCCACCTGCACTATTTGAAGAACTAGATTTAGCTCCACTTCCACCACCTGCAACAATTAAAATGTCTATATCGTTGTATGTTGGGTCGCTACTTAGTTGAGTTATAGTAAAATCACCTGAGCTATTAAAAGTGTGTACTTTATAATCCCCGGCTGTGGTTATAGTTCCACCCGTAGCCGACATATAAGTTATTTGTCTAATGTATTCAGGTATAAACGATATGTATAATTTATCTCTCACGATGTTATAAAGTAGCGTTTACGGATATAAAAATATGTAAAGTTTAAATCCTGACCCGTTAAATTATAGTTTCCTTTGTTCAAAGATATTAACCTATAAGTTAATAAATTAACACTTTGACCCGTAAAACTATAGTCGCCCTTTGTCAATAATAGACGACGTGAAGCAATTAAACTTATGCCGTTATTAGTAAATGTATAATTACCTTGAGTTAAAGCGAGGTATCTTGTAACGCTAAAACTTAGATTTTTACCACTAAAACTATAAGAACCTTGATTGAATGATAGTCTACTTTGTTTTGTTAGTCCTAAGTTTTGCCTCGTTAAAGTATATGCACCTTGATGACATACGATAACATAAGCAACTACTGGAACATAAACAAAGGTTAAATTTTGCCCTGATAAAACATAACTACCATTGGTTAAACTTAAAGTAAGTTGTCTTATAACCCCTAAATTTTGCCCACTTAAAGAGTAAAGCCCTCTAACTAATGGAAGCACTAAACCCCTTTTAAAATTTAAAGTCTGACCACTTAAAGAATATGCACCTTGAACGGCTGTTAATCTTCTACTAATCCCTAATCCAACCGATTGCCCTGAGTAAGTATAAGCCCCTTGAACTAAAGATAATCTTCTTTGAGCAGTTAAGCCTACTGATTGCCCACTTAACACATAAGAACCACTAGAAGCAGTTAAGGTATAAGAACCTCCACCTGACGTTGTATAGTCAGCATAAATACTTAATACTGCATCGGCTTGAAAGTTTACACTTGCAGGGTCAGTCGGTGTTGGATAATTAAACTCTGGGAGTATTTCGGTAAATTGATTTGTACTCCCTGCATCGTAATGAATTACAATATAAGAATCCGAAATTAACCCAAAGTGTAAAACCTCTCCATTGGTAAAATTATAGCTTATAGCTAATGTATGCCATGAATAAGTAGTGTCGAAAGTATCGCCCGAACTTTGGGCTAATAAAGCATCAGGACTCCCTGCGTTATCCGAATAAATTACAAACTTAAAATTATTAGTACCCGTACTTTTGATATGGGCAGTCAACTGAGTTATTGAGCCGTTTTCAGTCGCTTCAAACTTACATAAAACGCCTTTACCAGTAGTATATTCACTTGCCCCTATTGTAGTGTAACCTAATACACCACTCCCACCACCCGAAGTTACGCCAAAGAAATCGTCAGCAATTAAAGTACCTATGCCACCTATGGACTTAGGTATAAAATCCGAACTATCTAATCTTTGGTTAAACTTGAAAATAGTGTCCATTTAGCCATTACTAATCTCAATGTTTAAATTTGGTAAACCCGTTGAGGTCGAATCGGCTTGAACAACTAATACTAAGGCTGAATCTGCGTAAACTATTGGCGCACCCGTTTTTAAAATGTCATCAATACCACCACTATTTGCAATGGCTATTCTATTAGACCAAAGTTTTCTCATTATAAGCACGTTAAAAGAACCTGCTGCTGCTGCACCTGTTGTAACGATTACGCTTTCTATTTTTTGTACACCTGAATCCCCTGCTTGTAATGCTAATTGGAACATTTTACCAACTGTTAAGGCTGCTGCTGCTTGGGCTGCTGAAACAATAGAAGTTCTTCCCGTAGTACCTGCACTATTTGTATAAGTTACTTGAACTTGCCAAGCCGTTGCCGATGTCATCGCTGCCACAACCTCTATCCAAATTTCACAACCATTACCAAAAGTAGCCCCACCTGAATAGTCGGGAGTTCTACTTGAAATTGCAGGTTGAGCCGATAAAGTTGTAGTACCTGAGTTGTAAGCGTAGTTACCTGCCTTAAATAAAAGGTCATAAAGATAAAGATAACTTAAAACCGAATTATAATATTCTACCTTAGTTAAATACCCCGTTGCAGAACCACCAAAAGCTTTAATACTCGGAGTCCCTGCCGTTGCATCCGTTGGGACTACACCTGCCGTTGTTGAAGTACCTGCTAAAACACCTGCGCCTGGATTACCTGCCAAATCAAATACACTAAAAGGTATTAAAGCTACCGAAGTCCTCGTTGCTGTTTTAACAAAAGGGATTCTTTGCTTAGAAGCCCCTATATATCCGTCTAATGTAGTAATTGCCATACTATGCTATTTGCAAAAGTCCGTTAGTAGCGTCAAAGTCTAAAGTTAAGGTTTCGCCACTCGCAAGAGTAACAGCAGAACCGTAATCGAACCAACAAATTAATTCTTTGTTAGTCGCAGTATCATTGTAGATTACTACATACTGGAAAGAAGCTACCGAACCACCTGAAGCCGTCAGAACTAAATCATTAATTACTAATTTGTAAGCCCCTGAAGTTTGCGAACTTGCTGAGGTTGTTAAGTTTCTGCTCGATAAGTTTGTGTAACTGATTTGAGTTAAGTTTGCTAAAACTGTGTTACTAGCTACGGGTGCGTTAGCTGTTGCACATAAAGCCACAACTAATTGGTCTGAACCTAGATTATGAACCTTTTCTGCTAAAGCTTCAACAAAAGAGTTGAATTTGTTATATGTTGCCATTATATTATTGTTTTATAAAATATGTTAAAAGAGAAAATATCTACTTGCCCACTTATCGCACTATACTCTATCCAAACCCAATTATCTTTAGGGATTATCTTCGTATCAATAACTGCACTTTCGCTACCTGCTTGACTTGTTGCCGTTCTATCCGTTACCCATATTTTACTAGGTGTGCCTGAATTTTTAGTTGAAGCGAAGTAAATATTATAGGTCAAACTTGGATTAGTCCCCGACAAAACATCAGCTATCTCTCTTATTTGAATAGACGAGTAAGTATAGAAAATTGGTATGTCGTCAGTAATAACAGGCTGAGGTATTGTTAAGGCTTTTGAGTAAACGCTCGGGCTTATATAAATTCCGTTCACATCAGGAAACTCCCCTTGTGGTATTTCATCGGCTAAAGGTAAATTGCAAGAATCAAAATCGAAGTAATCTTCTAAATTTACATCAATGTAAGCCCCACTGACCTCGTCACTCCACTTTTCCCAAACTGGGTTAAAGGTAATCCCGTCAGTTAATTTAAGTTCGTTTTGTAAAGCGTATTTATACAAGTAAGAAATACAATCTTTAAGAATTAAATCCGTATCGCTTTCAACATCAACTTCATCGCTTTCATCTTTGCGTACTCTATCCACAACAATTACTCTATAGGAATAATTCATTTGAACTCCAGACAAAGTAGAAGTATTAGGAAGTACCCACATTAAAGGGTATTCAAGATTCTCTTTTGCTTGTTGTTCCCACTCCTCGCCATACCCGAAAGAATGGATTTGTAAGTGACTATTTGCAAAATCGCTGAATATCTTTTTTAACTGATTTTTTGTTTTCAAATTCTAAAAGTATTTTAGCGTGTTTATCGGTTGTAGTTATCTTTTTCGGAGAAATTGGTATAAGTTCCTCTTCTGTGTTTGTAATCGACTCTTTTGTTTCCGACATAAATGCCCCCTATTGTTGAATGTTTATTGATTGGTAAATACAAAGGATATGAAGTCCCGTTCTCGCACAAATAGTTTTCTATTTTAGTTTTATACCCCTCAGCAAGATTATTATACTTACCTTGAAGTTGAGAAAGTTCCGTTAATCCTACGGGTTGCCCGTTGTCACTTGAATTAGTTTGTATCCCTTTATTTCTTATTTTGAAATTAAGGTCTATTACAGCCTCGCTAATGACTTTATTTATTAGATACGGCTCTATGTAGTCATTTAGTAAAGTTTGATTAAGTGTAGTGACTGTAGAAGCGTTTACTTGAGTGATTATCTCATTATACAAGTCTTTACCTAAAACATCATACAAATAAAGTTCTTGAACATTTATAATAGTCGGCTCAATCAACTTTGAATCTACATTCTCATTGACTACCGAAAATTCTTTTAATCTATCTATTGAAATTAATAAAGGTATCATATTTTTTCTTTAACAAGTACTTGATTCCATGAATGTCTGCAAGACGGCTTATGTAAAAGCCCGTCAGTATTCGGTACTGTGTACCAACCACCACGATAAGACCAAATATCAACATCGCCATTGATATAATTGTTTTGTTCGTTGTATTGTTTCATGGTCATATCCAAATTATCAATCTCTTCTTTAGTGTAGAGATTGTTTAATTCGAGCATTTTAGCACAAAAAGTCCTATTTTTTGAATCTTTAGGCCCTGAATATTGCCAATATGTTTTAACTTTATAGCCCGTATTAGGCTCTTGAATGTCTTTTACCTTTACATTCCCGTTAGGTTCGTATGTCCCTTGAATGATATTATTCTTAATTAAGGTGTCTAAAACCTTTTGAACATCAATTTTAAGGTCTTTTTTAGCCTGATTAATGTCTAAAACCTTTTTACCTTTAATGTAATCTAATAAAATCTGTTCTTCTTTACTTAATTCGGCATCGGCAAACTCATATTCACTTATACCAATCTTACTAAAAGAATCCAATAAGATAGCATCGAACTCCATAGCCATTTTAAAAGCCTTAGAAGTCGTGTCTTGAGGTATTGTGTCTCCGTTTGGAATACTAGGCAACCCTACCATGTTTAAAATTTGGTTGGTAGTCATTGAAGATAATACCTTAGTTTGAATAATAGGACTTAATGAAGCAATTACGCTCAAAGTATCGTTTGTTTCTTCCTCGCTTTCAAGTCCGATAGAATCTGAAACCATTTCTCTAAGTTCCTTTTTAGTAAGAACACTTTTAATAGTTTCTTCGTTAAACTCAACACCTAAAGGTTTCAACGGTACTAATTCTAATTTACTTTTACTATCTGAGAATTGTAGTATGTAGTTAAATTCACTTTCAAACTGAAGTCTGCGAGGTGTTACATAGTTAATATTTAATAACTCCCAAGCGATGTCCATTTCAGACCTACCACCTAACTGCCCCTCGGTTTTTAAACCGAATAGCATAGGGCTAGAAATATTATGTCCTATGAATATCTTTTGAATTGTTGAATCGCTTAGTTGTTGGTATTGGTCACTTAAGCCGTTAGAACGTAAAGGAGTTACCAAAGGTTCTTTTTCATTTAACTCTGCAAAATTTAAAACAACCTCGCCCCCGTTATCCGTTCCGGTAAACTTAGCCTTTAAATCTCTTTCAACTTTCTTTGCTTCGTCAGGGCTAGGCTTACCATTGAATAAGGTAATCATTGTACCTGCTGCGAAACCCGATTTAATATTATTAATGTGGAAATTATCAATCTCGATATCCGTTTCAATAGCTGAGTTACTAGGTAGATACTCAGGCAAAGGATAAATTTTTAGATTTGGTCTATAGTCGCAAACATATAAAAGTTGTTCGCCTTTTGGTTCTTTAGGATTAAATGGAGTTAGGACTTTAAGGTCGTCAGGCATCTTTTGTGAAGCTTTAAACCTTGCCTTAGTACTTTGGTCACGTGTCCACTCATTTGAAATATAATACTCTGTTTGACTTGAGTTTGCCCTGATTTTTTGAAAAGGTTCGTGGTAAATACTTATGATTTTCTTGTTAAACCATACAATTCTCAAGGCATAACCCCCGAAAATTAACCTATCTAAAATGACTTTGTGGGTCATTTCGTCCAAAGTTTCTTTTAAATTAGGCTTAACTACCTCTGATTCGTCCTCAGATTTCCACCCTCTACCTAAAATAAACCTAGTCTTTCCGTTTACTATTGAATTATGAATAGCAGAACGAGAATACAAATAAATTAAATAGTCTGAATAAGCATTGTCATCGCCATAAAAAATGTATTTATAGCCCGTTCTCTCCCTAAATTCGGGTGTTTTATGCTCATATAACGGGAAAGCCCCGAACTGATACTTATCCGTTGTAGACTTTTCTTGTTGTATTTCCTCGCTCATATATCGTGCGTTCTGTTATAACTTTGTTAAACTTCATAATACCCTCTTGAACAAGTTCGTCACTTTCTGTATAATCTACATTTGTGGAACTTGATTGAGCGTAAATATAATAGTTGTACTCATCTCCATAGACGAGTTTAATTTCTGCGTTTAATGGGTTAGGAGTTCCCGTTGTGGTTACTATGTTAAACGATTGTCTAAAGTGCGAATAAGTATCTATCGGACTACTTAGACATACATATTCGTTTTTACTCTGTTTAGATACAAACCTAAATAAGTAATAAGGTGAGTTAATAGTAGTTTTCTCAAGTAGAGAAAGTACTAAAACATTTGTTGATGTTGGGTTTAAAATAATCATAAAAAAAGGGGGTAAGTTGCCCTACCCCCGATTGTATTTGTGTTAATCTACGCTGTTAAGGCTGCTATTGACCCAGCAGGGATTTCGATAGGCAAGTCTAATTCATCTCCACTAAATGTGATGTTGAACCCTGACAAGTCAGCCGAAGCCGTACCCGTTTGACCTGACCCTTCAGAAATTTCTAAACCTCTGTAAGCCCCGTATAAGAAATATTTGCCGTTTGAATCTAAAACTATAATCTGTGAAGTTACTTGACCTAAGACAAGAATCTCATTTCTAATCGCAGTTTCAAATTTCGGTAACTGGATAGCGACTGAGTGAGTGTAGAATCTTGACCCTACTGCTCTATCGCCACCAATCGTAGCAGTTGCACTACTTCCCCCCATTGTAAGATTGTAAGTAAAGAATTTCTTACCACTTGTCAATGTAAAGGTAGTAGCGACACCAGTAGCCACAGTTAATGTGTCTGTGTTTGCCAATTCGGTAATGTAAACCTTTTGGACACCCCCCATGCTACGTCTGCATGATTGGATAAAATCGCTACTTAATATACAACTCATATTACTTATTTATTAGTGTACTCAACCATTTCTGACCCAAATTTAATTTGAGTTCCTAAAGCTGCTTTCAATCTAGTTAAAATTTTGTCATCTTTATGCTCATACCAAACTTGGAAGTTTTCCCAATCGTTAGCCAAGTCAGTACCGATAACAAAGTTTGATGCTCTATGTAAGAACATTCTGTTAGTTCCGTCCAAACCTCTAAACGCTTTTACTTTGATTCCAAAGGTAGGAAGATAAACTTCGCCTGATTTGTAAGGATTAGCATTTACTCCGTCATAGAAGAAGTTATTCAATGATTTCAATGCAGAAAGTAGTTTCTTGAAAGAATCCCAACCCACACTAAACATCAAATCGTCCGCACCCTCTACACTTGTAGGTAATACATTAATCATTTGTTCCAATGAAGCAACGATGTTAGCAGCAGTAATTGAAGTTACTTGAGTATAACCGCCACCTGTTAAGTTTCCGTCTATTACTTCGGTGTCAGCGTCAATGTATTTGATTAAGCCGTCAATCAAAGCTAAGTTACCTGAACCCGTTGATTTGTTGCCTTTCCACAACATCAATTCAATTTCTTTATTAACCAAGTTTGAATAGTGACCTACCCACTCAGTTTGAAAAGCCATTGTGTCATAGTATTGACCACTTGACAAACCTGCTCTAGTCCAATAGTTTTCTAAGTCGTTAGGACAGAAAGAACTTTCTTGAATGAACTTGTCTACGCTGATTTCTTTTTGCGTAAAGGTAGTTAAACCCGTTGCAGTAAATGTTCCACAACCTGCATTAGAACGGAAAATTACTTCCGTATCCATGTAGTTTAAAACATCTTTGTACTTGATACCCTCTTGAATTTCAAAAGTTGTTGCAGTTTCGCCACTGAAAACTGATTTCATTAATAGTGGCATTTTTTCTTCATTAACGTATACCGCTAAGTCTGATAAGTCGTAACCGAATTTTAATTTCATTTTATTTATTATTGTTATTTTTTGTATCTTTCAATCATTAAATCAACTTTAGTCAATGGGCTTTCTGCTTTTTGAAAAGTATCTTTCTTTGATGTTTCGTCTGTAGCCTGAATAAATTCTTTCATCGCTTCAAACATTTCTTTTTTAAATTCTTGAATCTCTGCACTAAAGTCTTTTGGTGCTTCAGGTTTTGGCAATGATTCGATTGCTGTTTTTAATTCAGTAACTTGAAGTTTCAACGCTTCAAATTCTGCTTGTATTTCTGTACTCATTACTTGTTCTGTTTCTACTTCGGTTTCAGGTTGTGCGATTGATTCGACAACACCACCCATTACACTTATTACAGTGCCGTCCTCTAAAGTATGTTGTCCGTCAGGGCAAGGCTGACCGCCACAAGTAACCGCAGTACCTTGTTTTAATTCACCCTCGTAGCTGATTTCTGTCCCGTCTGTAAGCATTGAAGAACTGAAAACTTGTTCCGTTTCTTCTTTCTCTTCGACTTTTTCTTGACTGCCGAATAACTTTTTATCAAGTTTACCCAACATTTCTTCTAATTTTGTCATTATTTGATTATTAAATTGTTCCTTTTGTGAAAAATTCCCCTCTACTGAGAAACCTTTTAATTTGCCCGTCTTAACGAAATCGTTCCAAATCTCGTCATTATTGACCTTTACAAACCCAAACCAAGACCCGTCTGCTAATGTTTCGTAACCTTGTGGGGTGTTTATGCCTTTAGTAGAATCTATAATAAAAGATTGTTGTAAGTAAACATCGTTTATTACTTGCTCTTCATTGTGCATATAGTTAAATGCGTTGATTCTACCCTCAGCCATAAACTTGTCTACTATAGCTTCAATGGTCTTTGCACTAAACTTAACAAAAAATTCTTTGCCTTGATAGTTTCTATAGATTGGCATTTCAGCCACCATTAAAGGTCCAGCAACTATTCTCTTTTCGGTATCGACTGCACTAAACTCAAATTTGGTTTGGTCATTAAAAGCCATCCAATTTCGTTGTATTGCAGGATTATCGACAAAGGCAATCGCCTCTACCCTATCTTCTGCAAAGTCGTCAATCGTTAATTCGTAAACGGGTAATTCCATTTCTATTTTAATAGACGAGGTTTTTTAAATAATTACTATTATCTTTGTTTTATGTCAATATCAAAAGAACAATACTTAAAAGCATTAGATATTGTTGAGCAATATCATTTAGAATTAAAGGTTAGAACAATACAAGTTGAGAAACAAAGTTCTAAGTATAAAGACATGAGTTATATTAAACAAGGGGACTATGTCGAGTGCGTTAATAATTGTATACAAAGCCAAAACAATTTAACTATTGGGAAAACTTATGAGGTTTTAAATTGCTCGCTACATAATAACAATATTGTAATTTACATAAGAACCGATAAAAATATAATTAGACCTTATCGAGTTAATAAAAGATTTTTTAAGTTACTAAGATAATTAATCAACTGTAGCCTGATAATAAATAGAATTGGTTTTATTTGTAGACTTTCTTATGTCGGTTTCGGTAACATAAACTTTCATTGAACCACCTTGACCATTTTGTCTACCCGTAGAACCCGTTTGAAAACCTCTTATGTTTGGGGCGTTGTTACTTGGTAAACTTCCCCCACTTGAATTACTTATACCTCGACTTCCAAATTCTGTTCGACCTATTGCAGTTACTCTAGCTAAACCACCTGCAACTGCTATCCCTGCTGCTATCTGTGCTCTTATCGGTGCGTCAGGTGTAGGAATACTTAATTGACTTGCATAGGCTTTTTGTGCTGCCATATAAGTATCAATGATAGTAGTACTTATGTTTAACGCTTTATTAATTGCAAACGCTCTCCTTTGCCCCTCTTCAGATTTACCTGCAAAAGCCGTTGTAAGGTCGCTAAGTGCTGATAGTCCGTCTTTGGCAATACTAACCTTGTTTTCATATATTTGCTTGTCTAATTCAATTCGTCTATCTGCTATACTTTGCTCAACTTCTAATTCTTGTTCTAAGGTTTCCATTAAGGAAGCCATATCTTCCTCGCTTTGTTGAACATAAAGTTTATGTGCTTCAACATGGGCGTCTTGTTGTGCTTCTTTTATCTTTTCGGCTTCTACTTTGACGGCTTTAACCTTTGTTTTGGTATTCTTAGATAGTTCCTCGTCAATACCTTTGTGGTATTTAGCTAATTCAATCGCTCTTTGGTTGTTTAAATCCTTTTCGTTTTCAATTTCTTCTTGGCTTAACTTTTGTTTTGAATCCCTTTTAGCCTTTAAAACCTTTAATTCATTGTCTATAAGTGTTAATCTTTTCTGAAATATAACCCTTTCACTTGCCCCTTGTGCTTCTAAAAGTTCAATTTCTCTTTTAATATCCTTACTTCTTTGGTCTGTGCTGGCTTTTAATCTATCATAAACCCTTGTTTGGTCGCTTGTAACACCTAAGAAATCCGTTACTGCGTTATAGGCTGCCTTAAATCCTTTTACTATTGAATCTAAACTTGGTAAAAACTTACCTATTGTATTCTTTAATTTGTCGAAATTAGAAACTAATAACGCTATCGCACCAATAATCAAACCTATCCCTAACGCTGCACCTGCTATTCTTAATAAACGCATTGCCCCCGTAGTCCCACCGACTGCTGCCGTATATCTTGTTTGTAAGAAAGTTAATACTTGAAGCCTTGCCGATTGTATAGCAGTCATCGCTGCACTCTCTTTTTGTAGTGCTAATTGAATCCCTTGAAGTCCATTAAGTAAAGCCGTTGCCCCTTGAACTTTTATTAAGGTCTTTTGTAAATCTTCATTCTCAGAACCGAATAAGGCCATAGCACCTTGAGCAGCAGCAAACCCCGAAGTAATACCCGTAGCGATACCGATAAACCCGTCTAACCTTTTAGTGTCTGAGCCTAATGTTTTTACTTTTTGGTTTACATCCCCAATCCTATCTGACAACTCCCCTGCCTTTTTTGCTACTTTCTCAAATTCATCAGGGGCAAGTGTACCACTCGCTAATTGTTCCTTTAGTTGTTTAAGTTGGGTTTTTAATGAGGTTACTTTTTCGGAAGCTTTACCAACCGAATCCCCGCCTTTTACCTCTATTATTAATTCTACTTTTTCTGCCATTATATTTTAATTAGTCCGTTTTCGGTGTATAAGATTGTATGTGTTTCCACTAAAGTGATTGTATCAAAGGGGCTATCTAATGAATCGTTTATCGTTATTGTGTTTGCTAAATTGGTTTTCATTATGTAAATAACATTACCTTTGTAGATTGTTTCGTCAGGTAGGTGTATAGTTGCATTGCCTAAACTTGTATCTACTATCAAATAATAAGGGCTTCCTTCCATTCCCGTAACATAAGTATCGCCACTCGCTACACTATCATAATTAAACCCTAATGCAATTATATTATCCTTTATAACCTCGCCTTTGTAAAGTCCACCCGTTAAAACATTGTTACCACTTACATTGACCACAAATCCCTCTTTAATAACTCCACCACCAGTAACCCCACCACCTGAAGTAATGTCTTTTAATCCCCCTCTAAACTTGTCTCCTATCCCCGTATCAATAGGAATATATTTTGTAGGTGTTTTCTCGGTTGTTCCGATTATTACACCCCGCCCACCTCTTGTTGTTGTGGTTGCGTTGCTTATTGGAGTGGCTTCATTTATCTTTAAAAACTTACATAAGGTAGTATCTTCATAGTTGTGGTCTACCATTTCATAAAGTCGGTAATAAGCATCACGAATAAAGTACAAAGGTCTAAACGATAAGTTGTGTACATCGCTAGGTCTTAACCTCATATAACACTCAATCATTTTACTATTCTTATCCGTTGTTTCGACTATTTGTCTGTAATAGTATTTATTGAATAATGTTCCGTTTGTAAATGTAACTTGACCTTTTGCATCTCCACCATAGTAAATGAGTTTAGGTTGTTTAAATAGCAAGTCGGTTGTAGGGTTATCCCAATCATCAACATTAGAAGCCAATGGATATGAGGTTTTGACTGTTCCGTTAAAGTTCCATGATGAAGTCCTTAGTCCGTTATAAAATAATATCTTTGCCTTGCCGTCTTTTCTTAAAGTTCCGTCTTGGTTTTTAATTACGGGCATTATTCTGTTCTTCCAATGGTCGCTTTGACTTTGGTCGCTCATAATAGTAGGGCTAAAACTTACTTCTATTTTCTTAGTATCTTTAGCAAAGTCGTTGTCTATCTCTCTTAAATAATCCCCATATATCCTGCCCGTTTGATTTGTGTATAGGTCGTTATACAAATCGTTATCCTCTGAGTATGTGAATTGTAAAAACTTAGAATCTATTAAGGCACTCGGTTTAATTATAAAGTCCTTTGAATTGTCTAGGTTCATAGTCCAATCAATTACATCGTCTGTGAAATATTCATCCCTTGTTTCAATTAAATATTGTGCGTACTTGCCTGAGTTTGCATCCCCGTTTCTAAAATAGTAAGGCTCAATGTATAGATTAAACATCTTAACTAAATTCATTATAAACTCCTTTTGGGTCATTTCTGAATTGAGGACTTGCGAAACATTAACCACATCTCCGTAAGTTGTTTGGGCTGACGGGACTAATGAATATGAACTATTAGTTAATGTAGTTATTGTTATTAAAGTTGTTGTTGAACTTAAATTTAGATTTGAATGTTCTACACTCCTAATACATACCTTAAATACATCCCCTGCAACTATCGGTATATTTACCCCTCTCAAATCAAACTCATAAGAACGAGTATTGCCAGGGTCGATATTATATGCAGGTTGCCCAAAGAATCCTAAGTTACAAGTATAACTTTGAGAAAAGAAAACAGCCCCGTCAGATTTTATACCTGCGATTGTTATCTTAAGTGTTCCGTCTATTGTCGCTGATGAGTTATTGGTCACACTAAAATACATCTTTACATAAGGGTTGTATTTACCACCGTTAGTAATTGTACTCACTCCCGTTGTTGGGTTGTATTGTGAACCCGTATCTAATAACTCTGAATCAAAAATAATAGGGTAGTTTGCATAACAATCTAATGCCGTTTTATTACTGCCTATGTTTGAATAGGCTAAACTTGTAGTCCTCTCAGCATCTATACTTAAGTCCTCGACTTCTTGGTCTGTCTTTGTCAATCCGTCCACATCACTTTGAAATATCAACTTCTTAAAGTTGTCGGTATTCATAAACGATGAATAATAACTAAATCCTGCGTCTTGGAATATCTTATCGACTAAAGTTTTTACAAATAACCACGGCTTAAAATGTTCCGTCACCCACCAATCTGTTGCGTTTACTTGGTTATTAACCCAATGTATATGGTTGTCGCCATAGTCAATCATTGGATAAACATAACCCGAAGTATTACTCCATGAAGCTTCTATATTTGTTTCGTTGTAAGTATGGTCAAACTCGGATAAATCTAACTCATTCATCTTCCTATCCGTTAGAATCCCGAATAAATCCCTATTCTCCCCGTATAATGTGAGTTTATATTCTACCTTACTATCTACTATTACAATGTCCGTTAGTTGAGCGTAGCCCGTCATTTGGGTTATCGTATCGGTGTGTAAGATACAAGGGGCTTTTTTATTCGGATTAAAGAAAGGTTCGAACTGATTGTTATTATCTAAGACAAAATTAACATCAAACCAACTCGCAAATATCTTATCATTGTTCGCTGAACTTGGAACAGTAATCGTTTTGGTAAATGAACTTTGCCTTTTGTCAGGGTCTTGAATATTATAAATAGACTTAGTGAGGGTTAGGTTTGAATCTTCCCCTAAATCTAAAGTAAAGTTATCCGTTAGTAAACTCATAATCTTTGTCTAAAAGACGAATTAGAATAAGTCAAATCGAACTCAACTGAGAATAGTTTGTTCTTTTCGATTGTCTGAACATTGTAACTTGAAGTGTCCATAATAACATTCACTAAAACCCCGTCCACCTCTGCCCAAACTATCGGACTACTTACAAGATTTTTAAACCATTCGGCTTCTATGTTATTAATGTAATCGGTCCTTATCTTTATCTTCTTATCTACTTTAGTGTAGTAGTTAGTAGTTGCAGGTTCATAAGTCTTATAGCCATAAGCCGAACCATTGAACGCACCTACATCTTTTTTAAATGCTTGTCGCTCTACTGAATAACTCACATCGTTAGCAAAGTTAAAATTGTAAGAATCTATCCGACCTAGAGAGTTTAACCAATGCAATCTTATTTCGTCTTGTTGGTAACACGTTCTGTCTATCTCAAAAGTTAAGGTTTCGCTTACTATTGTACTTGAATTGTTTTCAATGTAAACAGTATAGGTACTTACGCTTGACGTTATTACGGGCTGACTTCCACTTCCTAAAGTCGTAAGGTTCAAATCTGCCGTACCCACTAAAACACTTAAAAACTTGTCGGCTGTAGTTGTTCCACTTGAATATGAGTTCGCTATCTTGTAAGTTCCTATAATTGTTCCTGAATTATCATAAGTCTTAATTACTATATTCTTTACGGGTTGCCCTGCCCCTGCACCCGTCATTATACCTAACTCATAAGACTGCCCCTCTTTTATTCTAATATTACCACCTCTTAAGTCGGTTAGGAATTTCTTAGTACCCGTATCAATTAACCAATCAGTATCTAAATAACTGACATTCTGAGTGTATTCAAATGAGCCGTTATAAGCGTATAAAGTTGAACTTATAGTATTTAACCCTGAAGCAACTACCGAAGCTACTGAGCCTATTTCTTCAATGAATTGTACTGTGTATTCTTTAAATACGTTTGATGTTCTTCTAACTCCATAACTCGGAACGGAAATACCACTTATATCGTAACTCGTGTATTTTTCTAACTCTCGACTAACATCAAATAAAAGATAGTCATTGTCATAACGTGGTGTAAATCGGTGTTGGCTTATTACATTTCCACTTGAATCCTTAATCTTACATAGGTAAAAAAAGTAATTGTTTCCTGCTATGTTATTAGAGGAACAAACAAAATTCATAGGGTTGAATACTGGCGAATAAGTCTTAGGACTTTGAAGTATGGTTATACTCATGTCCTTATAGACGAAAACCTAAATGTCTTTAAATGTCAATGAATAACTTTTGCCCGTTGCGTCCTCAATCATTTGGACTAACTCGTCATAAGCCTTTTGATTAAATGTGTCAGACCAAAACATTGTCTTGCCTATCCCCGTTCTTTTTATAGACTTAGCGATAACATAGGCTAAGGATTCAGACCTTTTAATCACATCGCTTGTCTTTTGTTTATTAGATGTTCTTACTTGAATACCCTTTTGACCTATCCAACTTTGAATACTTGAAACCATTTTCTTAGAAACAAATGCGTTTTTATAAGAGAATCTTCCCGTAGTAACGGCTTGACTTTTACCCCCACCAATACCCTTAACACCCTCGTCTGCATATTTATAGTATTCACTTGCTTGGCTTTTAGCATTGTCAACAAATCCAATTCCTATACTTATAGTATCTCCTAAGACCTTTACATCGAATGTCATAAGGGAAGCTGACAAGTTTTCAGAAGCTATTGCCCCGTATCTTGTTAGAATACCCTTTGCCTTAATTATCTTTTCATTAGACCATTGTTCTAATACGTTGGCTATTTCATTCTGTATTTGACTGCTCATTCTTAAAGTTTTCTTTGTCTTTCTCGTAACTTAAATAGTTTAGAAAGTCAATGATGTTCTGTTTATAAAGACGCTCAAGTTCTAAATAATTCCCTGCTACATGGTTTAAAGTATCATACCAACCCCATTTAAGGCTAAACCAACTTACCCTACCTTTGCCGTCAAAGAGTGCTGAATATCGTTTGGCAACATCAACATGACACCGCAAAAAAAAAGTGCTATCGGATAAGCAATAGTAATTGGTAGTTCGTTTTGGAATCGTTCCGACAAGTCTTTTACGTCCTCGTCCTTTTGGCACATGACTGCTAGAATTAAATGTAAGTTGTCTACAATCTTTTCTTGGTCTTGGGTTAGTTGTGAAATAGAAACATACTGACCTACATTCCATTTATTAGGTGTTTGGCTTACTTGAAATTTGTCTTTGCCTAAAGTAAATTCTTTAACCCAATGGTCACTAGGCAAGTCCTCATTCAAGAACGCATACTTTTCTAAACGCTTTTCAAAGTCCTTAACTAACCATTGACTACTCTCGGTACGTTCTACCCCCTCAAAGATGTTTAAGATTTCCATGCCTAACTCATAGACATTCTCTTGGTAATGCCTTATCGCTGAGTGTACTTTTTGAAATTGTAATATGGTTACGTCACTATAATTCATTTATCCTAAGTGTTTTTAATTTATCATCTTTAGGCACTAACCCCCAATCGGTATCTATTACCTCTTTGCCCTCGTCTAATCGTTTGAACTTACAAGCGTAATTAACTTGGTATTCGTTACCCTCATGTTCTACAAACTCAAAAGCAATATAATAAACCCCCTTATGTAAATATCTTATTACCATTAGTACTTATCTTTTATTACTACTTCCTCATTTGTATAACAAGTAAACTTCCCGTCATGTACTCTTACATCGTTTACATAAACATAGTAAAACATACATACAAAGTCTAGTCTGTTTTTATTACTTGCCTTAATTGTGTATTGTTTTCGTCCCCTCGATTCAAATTCAAACTTTGTAGGACTACTCGAATTGCTTACATCGCTCATTTGGTTATTAACCATTATAGCCCCGTCGCCATATGTTTGAAAAACAAAGGTTACTTTGTGTCTATCCTTTTGGCAACCGATTAAAAGAAGTATTATTAATATGTATTTCATTTTAGTAGTTCAGGTGTTTCGTAAATATTCCCAATTACTTCTATCTCAGTATTAGTGTTTATCACAGATATATCAACATTGGATAATGGGGCAATTCTAAAACTTGCAAATTGATAGAATACTTTGCACTTAATATTCCTATACATGACTATATCATCTTCGTAAATATCAACTCCATTTTTATCCTTTAGCCCAATCCATTGCATTATTATAGTATCCTCATCATCAGGGGGGAATGAACCACCGTAATTCGTAACCTCTGAGGTGTCGTAAAACATATCTCTATGCCATTGTACCATTTTTGACGATTCAATCATCCATGCTCTAAATTTAAATCTTTCGTTTCTCATAATGCAAATATACTATGCTGCATGATATTTACCATAATTTTTATTTTGTATCACATGGCTAAACCCGTACCTCATTGCGTCCATTAAGTGATTGTTAATGTCTATAGGGTCGCCCGTTGGTTGGTTATTCCTATCGGTTGCCCATACATAACCCCTTAACTCTTTGATTAGGTTTGTACTTCTTTTAGTTACTAAAATATTTTGTTGTTGGACTAATTGAATACCATGTACGATTGAATCCTTACCCTTGTTAGCCCCGATACACCTTAATCCATAGCTTTGTAACTCTGCGATTGACTTAGGTTCGGCACTATCGCAAACTACCATATCTCTAAAGTTCTGAAGATTCATAAATATATCTCGGTTGCTCATTTCTTTTTTATAGAGTACCTCGTCTAAAATATATGAATCATTGTACTTGTAAATTGCTACACAAGCAGTCGGGTCAACTGAATAACCAAAGTCCAATCCTAAACCTAAAAGTCTTGCTTCACTTGGGATATTGTCTATTTGTTGCCAGTTAGTAAAGATAGTGCCTTGAACACTCCCGACTAAACCTAATCCGTACACGTCCCACCAATTCTTCCAATAAGATGAGGTCTTGGCTTTCTCTTTAGCTTTCTCAATCTCTTTGACAATAGATTCGTCTAAAGCTTCATTATCTTTATAAGTCAAAACAACAAAGTCCGTATCAATATCCCCGATTAGTTCTTGGTCTACCCAAAACTCACTAACGGGATTATAGTCCAAATAAATAAACTTTCTAGTCCTTATCGCTAATTGGTAGTAACTCTCCCAATCTATATTATTACACTCATTTACAAATAATACATCTCTCCTTGCCCCCCTTAGCTTACTTGAATTGTCTGCCGAGAAAAACTCAATAAATGAGCCGTTTTTAAATTGGTAGGTTAGACTTGACTTATTAAATTGGTCATCCCTATACATACCTATCAAATCCATTATCTTAAGGAAGTCCCTTAAAGCCCCTCTCCTTAAGTGTGGGATTGTTTCAGCTACAATACTTATCTCTTGCTTTGCGTTTTTAACTGCATAGTCAATTAAGAAAGGTATAATAGAGAATGTTTTGGACGCTGATGTTCCACCTCTTACTACCCTTACTCTTTTTTTAAGATTCGATATTTTGGTCTGTGCCGTTGTTTTCTTTAACATTTAAATCAATCCCCTCAAAGATAGGTTTTTCAATATTGGTGTTTTCAGTTTGTTCTTTTAGCCCTACAATCCTATTACCCATACTTGCATTGTAGAAACCTAATAGAGTGCCAGTCTTTATACTGTTATCTCTTTCGTTCTTTATGTGCGTAACGATACCCCAAAACTCTTCCTCATAAATATTTGTTTGCTCAAAATAATGGTGTATGTCTCTCCCGTACTTGTTAAAATACCAAGATACAAACCCACTTAAGTCATAGGGCATAGGTGGATAATCTTCTACCCTTATGCCGTCCTTACCTACATATTGAACCTTTGCCCATTTCTTAGCTTCTGCATCTCTATCTTTCTTATAGCTTTCCCATGCCTTTAATAGTTCGTCTGCTGTCTTGAATATTCTTGTTGGGTGCATATTACTTCTTTTTATTTATATCTTCTAAAAATCTATAGAATAGTTTGTTATCTGTTGTGAAGTCGCTCGTAAACTGAGGTCTTTTAATCTTACTTGGGGCTTCGTGTTGTGCCTTTGTGTTGTTGTCTATTCTTCTTTTTGCTTTCATTTCGGGTTAATGTATTGAGTTATAAATTGCTCTAATGTTAAAATACTTATCCATTCATGTCCACCTGAATAAAACGAAACATATTCTGTGCCGTCGTAATCAATGTATTTTGCAAAGTTATCCATTTTTAAGAAATATCTTGAAACTACATTACTTTCGTGTAGAGTGTAGAAATCTTCTTCCTCTTGCTTAGCCGTTAGTTCAAATACTTCAATCCACATTAGTAAATTTGTTTTGTGAAATAATCTATTCTTTTGTTGTGTACTCTATACCCCCCGTCCTCTTTTATCTCTACTCTTGCAAAACCTAAGTTATGTCGCATATTGTGAGGGTCATAGTCAGGCGATAAGGTGCAAAGGCAACCCGTTGAATAGGTAGTTATCAAAGTGCCGTCTAATGTACTTTCGGAGTGTTCACTTGTTTGGTGGCAATGACCTATTAACATTGAGCCTTTTAGTTTGTTAAAGATTCCTTTTGACGGGTTCACTGGACTAAATGCACCCCTAACCAATAAGTGACCATGTGTAATCGGTAGTTTACCTGCCATAAATACTATATTTTGGTCGTGAAACTTGATGCCCTTTTCTCTTAGCTTTAGTCTTGCCGACATTGTATAGTAAGCATCATTGAAAAGTATTGGGGCTTTCTTCATTAGAAAACGCTTATACCAATTATCGTGATTTCCCTCTGTCCAATGTATAGGAACTCCAAACTCTTTAATCAACATATCTAAGAAATCTTCTACCATTTCGAACCACTCTTGAACTGCTGTCAATTTTTGGGGTGGTGCATCGTGCGAAGTAAATGGTTCGTTGTCTAATATATCCCCGTTTAATATTATACAGTCTATATTATTCTCTTTGCCGTAAATTAAAGCGTTTCTGAGGGCTTCTACATCATGGTTAGGGAAATGTATATCTGAAAGTATTAAAGCGTTTCTAATCGATTTATCTAATTTATAGAATGTTCTTGACTTAGCTTGTGACTTAGGTAGATTGAATTGAGTTTCTCTTGCAGGTTCGTGGTCTAGTTGTTTATACTTTCTTCTATCTTCGCCTGAAGCACCCGTCAACTTTCTAATCATACTCCTTGCATTTTCGATTGAACTAAAATGAAGTGGGTAGGTAGCGTGTAAATATCTAGCTATTGCCGATTTGGACATACTTGGGAACTTTTTAATTGCGTCCTCTGTAAGTTTATTTACTTTTGTTTTCGGTACTCCCATTTTGTTTTGGTGCGTTATCTGTTTGCCTAATCGGTTTTTTAACTTCCTTTATTTCGATATGTAGTACTTTGCCCACATATTAATAGACGACTTAGAGTTTTTTGATTATTGCCTCTATTTGATATTCCCCGTTTCCATGTTCGTTTGGATTCGATACATTGGTGCAAGTGTTGTTTACTTCTATGGAAACAATTTTGTACTTTTCTAATCTTAAACCTTGCTCAATTAAATGTCTTAAACTAAATGTATTTGGTGGCTCACTCCAATCGTCTAAGATAAAATACTTATGGTCTAAATTCCATTTACTAGGTAAGACTTTTTTTCTTTCGTACAAATCTCTGTGAGGTACTGCCATTATTAAATGACCACCTTTTTTAGTTATACGAAACCAATTACTAATCGCTAGACATGGATTTTCGAGATGTTCTAATAGGTGTGAATTATAAACAAGGTCATAAGTATTATCTTCAACTCCTTTCATGTAGTGAGCATCTCCGTTATCTTTATCCCATGTATCGCACCAATCTGTTAAAGGGTCTGCCCCATCGTGAGTGTCTATTCTACCCACTCCGATGTCAATTACTTTACCCTTTACATATTTATCAAAGAAGCCGTTTGCTTCTCTGCGTGGTTTACTTTTGCTTGTTTCTGCCATAATTATATTTTTGTTGCTGTTATTTGTTCGTGTCCTACTATATGCCTTTGGATGTCGTGAATCATAAACCCATTTTCAATTAACAAGTTTTTTAAATCGTGTATTCCGTAAATCCAAATATGCTCTAAGCCGTTAAACATCTTATCGTCCATTTGCCCGTCTGCTAAGATTATAGGGGATTGAATTATTAAATGTCCACCTTTGACTAAAAGACGGCTACATTCGGTTAAGAATCCTTTTGAATCTTCAATGTGTTCAAAGACATCTAAAGCTATTATGTTTGAAAATTGGGTTGAACCCCACTCCTTTGTGATTTCAGGAAAGAAACCAAAGAAAAGTTCTGAGCCGTTAGCGTACTTTTCAATTTGCTCTTTGTACTTTGAATCAACTTCAATACCTACACACTCAAAATGTTTAGACATCTCGCCCAATAGAACGCCTGGCGAACAAGCTATTTCTAAGTTCTTTCTCGGCTCAATTAAAGTTAAATTACTTGTCACAAGTTTATTCTTTTTTGTGACATTATTAACTTGCTCATCTATGCTTGACCTTATTGGGGTTGACCAATAGTTATCGGTGTAAATGTCTTTAGGGTTTCCAAAGACTTTACTTTTATATGAATCCCCTATTTTTTCATATTCGGATATCATATCATTGAATTAATTATATTTTCAAATTGTTTATTCGTGTGAAACACTGACCAATCCCCACCTTGAGGAATAACATTAGGGGCTGCGAAATATTGCTCAAGTACTCGCCTTACTTTTAATTGTTCAGCGATTGAAAAAGCCATTGACTGATTGCCGATAAATAACCAACTACCATAAATCAAATCTGCCATTTCTAAAAAGTCATTTACTTGCTTATGTATTAAGTTTGGAATTATTGCCGACATGATTTTAAATTCATCTTCCACCCCTACAAAGTACATTTTCTTACCTAACTTTTCTAATAGCGTGTAATCAATTAAAGGATTGTTGTAGCGTGTGCTTCGGTTAATTACGATATACTCGCCCTCTTCATAAGGCGAAGCTTCTAAAACTTTGTAGGTTGTACTAGGTTTTAATTCAGGGTATACTAATGAGTGCCAGAGTTTAATATCCCCACCGCTTAGATTTTTAGCGTTATCCCTAAACAAATCAAAATCAAAGTCTATTTCTATTTCTTCTTTGCCCTCTACTCTTATGACATCGTGAATATATGATTGACTTAATAAAAGTGGTTTAAGCATATTAAACATTGTATCGTTTAACATTACATTACCTACGGGGTGCGTCGCTGAAGTAAATGAACTTGGAACTCCTACCCTTAAGTATAAGTCTATTTCTTTGTTGTGCATAGTCCAAAGATAGTGCATTGAACTAAGCGAATAGATTAAGTCCCCTGCATTGCCTGAATTTACTATTTTTATGTATTCCATATTTGATATATTTCTTTAAAATAATTAACCGATTCCTCGCAATCCCTACAAACTAAAGTACTCATACCTAAACTTTCTCTAACTGCCTTAACACTTGAATAATGAAAAGAATTAAAGATTTTTACCTTAGTAAGTAAATAAAGTTCGTAGGCTTCCATCGCTGACCTTATACTTTGTTTTTGTGAATCGGTCATAACTCTATTGATTGTTTCCTTATTTGGTTAATCTTGTTAATGTCGTATTTAGTGGTCGTATAATCGTGCAAGGCTTCGCCAAGTTCAGTTCGCATACGTTTGGATTCTTTTAGTTTTTTAACTGCCTTAATCCACTCCCTATCGCCCTCAACTCGTAACCCGATTTTATTGTTCACTTCTTTATAGGCAACTCCGTTTGTTATTACGGGCAATTTGAACGCACCCGCTTCCAAAAGTTTAAGGTTTGATTTGCATTTAGTAAAGGTGTCGTCATAGCTAGGTAAAACGACTATGTCTAATTCATTGTACAAAACTGCATAATTATAAACATCTAAGCCTTGAAAATATTTAATTTTATCGTGTCGTCCACCTTTTAAAACTTGACCTAAGTACTTCCAATAGTTGTCTATTTGTCTTAGTCCACCGATAACCACCTCTCCGTCTATCCCTTTGTGAAAAGCCATTTCAATAGTCTTAAAGTCCATGTGGTGATTAACTCCACCTATCCAACCGACTACGGGATTATTTCTTTCAGGTCTTAGGTTTTTAAATTGTTCTTCCTCATAGTTCAATGCGTTAGGAACTAATAAAGATTTGACCATTAAACCTGCGATTTGTTCTTGCAAGTAAGGAGTTGAAACCCAAACCACATCAGCTAACTTTAAACATTTGATAATTTCTAAAGTGTATTCTTTTTCGTACACTCTCCCGTCATTTATTAACCAATTCGGTCTAGTCCAATAATCGTCTAAATCGTAAATTATCTTAATACCTCTTTGTTTTAATCGTTCAATAGTGCTTAATGGTTGGAACTGGCTAGGTAGTCTATTAAAAATAACTACATCAAAGTCGGCATCATGTCTAACTATATCTAACTCAGTCACACTCATACCACCAAAGGCTAATAAACTCATAGGGACTTCTAATCGGTGGTAGTTTACACCTTGTGACGGATTCCTAACGTATGCTACTTTCATAGTTTTTAATGTATTGTTTGTATTCGTTGTAAGTTTTTAATAGTTCGTTGTATGGAATTACTAACCCGTTTTTTTTAATGTTGGTATAAAGCCCGTACACATTCCCGTACACATTTGAGTAAACAAATACTCTAGCATGATAAAATCGTTTCGGGTTTTCTAAGTCTTTTTTTATCTTGTCAATTATTAACGTGTCTTTAATTTCTTCGGCTTGGCTCATTACTTGGTCATTTATCTGAACAAACTCGATTGAATTTAATTTAGACTTCTTAATGTCTAGCCCTAAATTCCAACAAGAACGAATCATAAAACCTTTTACTGATTTGATTTTCTCTCTTTGGTGTTCGTTCATTTCTAACATCTTGACCAATACTTGCCCTCTTAAATCTTCCCAATTATTATCGGCTATACTCTTGCAGGCTTTTATTAAGTCTGCTGAATAGTATGCTTCAGTAATTAGGTCATTAAAGTTCATCAAACATACTTAAGTAATTGGTCGGGATAAGTCTCCAACATCATGCACCTTTCAAGTTCTGCATAGGTTACTGAAGCGTGAACAGTGTAATTAGGTCTTACTATCCAAAATTCTACTTTATCTGCTTTTCTGTTTCGGGTACACGCCCCCTCTTTTGTTGCTATTCTATCAACTATTTGGTCAATGTACTTTTGAAGTGGTGTTTGTTCAGGTTTCTGTGTCATTTCGTTTACAATATTAAATTTTTATTTTTAAAGATACAAACTTTTATTCTAAATCTTTTATTTTGTTTTTATAAATCGTCTTTAGCATTTCAATTTCAGGAATACTTAAATGTAGTTTCTCGCCTTTTGACGCTAGTAGTTTTTGGTATTCTCTTTCTCCTATTCTTTCAGGTAGCCTTATTGAATATTCGTATAAATTACCATGTAGGTAGGTATTACAATACTCACAACTGCAATGAGCGTTATTCTCATTAAACCTCAATGCAGGGTTTGAACCTACTGAAAAGAAGTGAGAAGCGTGTCCGTTGCCTTTTATCTTTGCATCACAACTAATGCAGTTTTTACCTTTATCTCTAAGCCTTATAAACTTATTAAAAATGATTTGAAGTTCTTTAAGGTGCTGACCTTTTGTTTTTAATCGTTCTTTTTTAACTTTGTTTTCAGCCTTTACTTCTTTTGCTATTTTACCCCTGCTATAATCTAATGCACATTTGTAACTGCAAGTAGTTTGCAATGGTCTTATAGGCTCAAAATCTTCTTTACATATTTTGCAGGTTTTCATAACTTTTTAACTTCATAACCTAACCTTTCCAACTTTAATTTTACCCTAAAATAGTCTGATTCCCAAATAACCTGAGTGCTATTTTCAAGTCCTTTGGAATACTTAATTGTTATTTGTTTGTCTTTGTTCTTCATTTTCGATTTGTCTTAAAATTGTTTCGTAGTCTTTTTTATACACTTTGTCAAACTCTATCCAATCTTCGTGGTTGCTCATTGAATTGTAAATAGTTGACCTATCTAAGTCTAAAGTCTTTGCTATTTGACCATGCAACATTGAGGTAGTTTTAAATAAGATAGCTGAGTAAATTGCCCTGCCTATTACAAATTCTTGTTTTCTAATCTTAATGCTTATGTCAGTGTTAAAATATTCGTTTACCACTTCTTTAACCCTCTCGACATGGTCGTTTTGTTTTTCTAGTTTTGGCTTTTCAAACTTAACTAAAATTGCTTTATGTTCTGTTTTTAATTGTCGGTATCTTGCTTCTAAATTTTCATAATCTTTTAAAAGTGATTTGTACATTTTTTCGTAATCATAAAGGCTTGTTTTAATCTTTGCAAACAATTCATTGTACTTAAGTCTATAAACACTATCTGTATAAATTAATTCATTGTGTTTCCTTAATGAGTTTAAATAGGTTGTTTTAGTCTGTTTAATCGTGTTTGCGATACTTTCTTTGTCTAAGGTAGTAAATTCACTTAGTAAGGAATAATATTGATACCTTGCTAATACATAGTCTGTTTTCTTAGTGTACTCATTCACATCAACTAAATGTGCATGGTTTACCTCTTGTTTTATTTTGTTTACTAATGAGTTGTTTATTGTTTTCATGTTGTTATTAAAAATTAAATGTATAATCAAAATAGGCTTGTTGTTTATTTACTTCAACTTCGCCAAATTCTATCAATGCAACTAAAACATATTTTTTTTGCTTTAGTAATTTTCTTCTGAGTTTGTTTTTCATGTTGTTATTTCTTTTAAGTATTTATTTAATTCGTTGTTTTCGTATAGGTAGGCTAAGTAATTAATATCAAATGTATGCAAGGTTTTACTTTCGTCTTTTATGTAGATTAAATTATTTTTAACCACAATGTCCAAAGGTAAAAAATAGTCTTGCAATATAATTATAATTTCTAAATCCATTTAATAATATTTGCTTTGTGCGTGGCTTTCAGTTTCGTTCATTATTATCGTGTTTACTACTGTCATTTCTTCGCTCATTTTATAAATGCAGTTAGTTGTTTCGTGTACATAGTCAAGAAGATTAAACGAAAGTATCTCTACTATTTCCTCTCTTGAATAGTTTTCACGAAAGTAAAGTCTGCAAACCTCCATATAGATTTGCTCACTGGTCATGCTCTTTTACTTACTTTCTCTGAGTTAATTTTCTTTAATACAAACATTTCTTTCATCCTATCAATTAACCTTACATCATAATGGTTTATTAATAGTTCGACATTTAAGTTGGTAGTTGCGTGGGTAATACATTCGTTTCTTTGAAATCGGATATACCTTTGGACTAAAATATCCGCAATTAAATTTCTATCGTTGCCATAGTCCTTTATTGACTTCGATTCAGAACCTAAGTCATCTATTAAAAGTTCGTCAGCATCAATTAATGACTGAATAAATATTTCGCCCTCTTGTTTAAATTGTGTTTCAATCTGCTTAGAACTTATTATTCTCATTCCAATGCCATCTACTTTTGCTTGTATTGAACGATAAATAGTAAAGTTAAGTGTTTTACCTACACCGACAAAACCCATTAACATAAGCCCTTTAAGTGGTTCTATTTTTAAACTTGGGAAATGCGTTTCTCTTTCTGAGCAAAAAAACTTAACCATAATACTTGAAATCGTATCAGGTTGAAATTGTGGTTTAATTTTTACCCCTATGTTTAACCATTCTTTTGCGAGGTAATTTATATTTAAATATGTTTTTTTCATGTTAATATTGTTTAATGTCTTTTATTTCGGGTGTATCAATTTTGTTTTGTGGTTTAGGTATCTTAATATCGTAAACATCTTGCCAAGAATTTATGATTGATTGATTGAGTATTCTAATTTTCAAAAGTTCGTTACTCCCACACATCTTAGTTAATTTATCTTTAACTAATCTTATCGCTTCTTCGGTGGCAGGTTTCTTTATTTTTTTTCTCATTTCTAAATAAGCATTAAAAGCCTTATCAAAATCAGTTAGAACCTTAGGTTCTTTAATTACATTATCAGTTACAGTATCATTTACATTTACATTAACAGCGATGTTTGGGATAGTCTGCGATTGCAAAGTATCGGGTTGCGATGTTTTGCGATTGTGTGCGATTACCATAGCTTCATCTATAGTTAGTTTATTTTCAATTACTTGTGAATATAAATCTAAATGCCACCTTTTTAAATTGCCTAATTTACCTGAATCGCTTTTAACTTCTAAACTTTTCTCCCAAGCGTTTAAATCTCTTTTTAGTTGTTGTTTTATCGGTTCAAATGATAGCTTTGTAATTAAGTCATCAGTTTGAGGGTCTAAGTCATTTACATATTTTAGTATGTGTTTAAACAATTTACCTGCATTTTCATCAGGCATTAAATCTATTGTATGCAATAAATCACAATACAATATGAATGACTTTTTATTTTCTGCCATTTTGTTGTAAAATATAAAATCCCCCGATTCTAGATAAATAGCAGTTCCGTCTCAAAGATATGCTACCTAAAAAGGTCAGGGGATTCGATGTGTAAATTTTTGTGTTCATTGAGACGGAACAATGCAAATATAGTATTTCGTTTTAACTTTACAAAATTAATTTATAAAAGTTTTAATTGTTTTTTATGTTGCTCAAATCGTTTAACCCCTGCGTCGAAATAGTCTTTGTCTAACTCACATAGGTCTAAATCAAATCCTAAGTCGTGACAAGCAATAGCAATAGACATAGAACCACCATGGGTATCTAATATCTTATCGCCTTGTTTAGCGTACTTAGTTAAAAGCCATTTATATAGTTGTATTGGTTTTTGGCATATATGTATTCTGTTAGGATTATTTTTATTTGAGCGATGTATAACTTTTCTTCTAATAGCCTTATTAAAAGATGTCCAAGCTAATTCACAATCAGCTAAAGTAAAATCTTCTTGCCCTTTATCCCATATCGCCCAACCCATTGAAATAGGTAAATTGTCTGTAAAATAATTACCACCCCAAATAATTTGATTTTTACTTATTCTGAATAGTTCTTCAAAATATTCTTTTTTTGGTCTATTATTATCCCATTCTTTTATGTCAAATTGTCGATAATCATTTTTATCATTCCCCCACTTCTTCATTATATTAATCCCATAAGGTGGGTCTACAATAGCCAAATCATAAAACTTGTCAGGAATGTTTTTCATAAATTCCATGTTGTCGCAGTTGTGAAAATTAATAGTACTCATTACAAAATTAATTTATAAGTATTTTCGGGTTTCCCTAAATTGCCTTTTCTTTTACCGATAACTTCTATTTTACCTTTCTCAACTAAGGTATTACAGGCTCTTCGATAGGAAGTAATGGGAGTTCCTTGTGGCAAAACATTAGCATTAAACATTAACCATGCACTATTCATTGAGTTAGGTTTAAAAGCCTTTAGAATTATTTGGTCTTGTTTTAATGTTTGCGTTTTAGCCTCTTTAAGTTCTTCGCCTTTTAAGTTTGTGGTGTTGTAGAAAGTATTCATTTCTCTAATTGTGGTATGTGCATTGCAATGTCCGTTATGAATTGGTAAATTTCTTCTAATGGGCTTTCAATCCCATATTTCAATAAGAACACTTCTTGAACAGAATTAAACGCATCTATTCTTTTGTAGGCTTGTCTTATCGGTATACCTAATGTATTTGATACTTGTTTTGCAAGATTTGTTCTAACCTCGTCAGCTTCTTTTTGTGATGTTATTTTTTTCATCTTGATGTTAAATTAATTTTTGATGTTTCTTTTCTTTTCGTTGTATCCTCATGCCATTTAACCCCTAAACGGCTCATGTATCTTACCCATTGATTGAAGTCTTTAGGGCGTTTCTGAGGTATTGTAGTTTTAAAACAAACCCCACTCAAGAAAGTACTTGAGTTAGGTTCGTGAGGTTGTTCGGATAGTAGGCTTAAAATGTTCATTTTGTTTTGTATTTTATTGATTTTCAATTAGTTATCAGAACGGCAATTCATCGCCTTTATCTGTATTACTTGTATTACTTTCTTCTAATTTCGGTACTACATCAGTCCATACTCTTTTAAGGTTGCCTAAGTAAACTTTTTTTACCTTTGCGGTTCGTTCCTCTTGCGTTTGTTGAATTGTTAAACCTGCGATGTTTCCATAAGAATCAGCTTCATTGTTTACGCTAATTTGGATATTTAAAAACTTAGCGATTGAACCGTCTTTTAAGGTTACTTCTTTGATTTTACTTTTGTCG
>Ga0208916_10000146_pt1 | contig 34208 bp, 49 predicted proteins | sample DEB19_08_DNA_5_FD_184523 | JGI IMG/M metagenome (GOLD analysis project Ga0208916, IMG submission 184523) | Aqueous microbial communities from the Delaware River and Bay under freshwater to marine salinity gradient to study organic matter... | ecosystem: Environmental > Aquatic > Marine >... | reverse complement strand
CACATTCGCGGATTTTTTTCTTCATGGACCCTGTTTTTGACCTGTTCGGGGACCCAGTGCCTGCCAACTTCGGGCGGCGCGGCAGGCCGGAGCACATCCCGACGCAGGAAAACCGCAACAAAGTCACGCTGTTGCTGGCGCTCGGCTGGGCCAACCCGCGGATCGCCAACGCACTCGGCGTGACGCTGCCGACGCTGCGCAAGCATTATTTTTCTCAGCTCAAGTTTCGCGATGAGCAGCGCGCCCGGATGGAAGCCGCGATCGCGTCGACCTACTGGAAGCAATTCCAGGAAGGCTCGACCGCCGCCGGCAAGGCGTTCGTCGAATTCGTCGCGCGCAACGACCGGATGGAAATCGAGCGCGAGATGGGAAGTCAGCCGCGTGAGGAGCGCGTCGGCAAGAAGGCGGAAGATGCGATGCGCGCCGCAAGTGCCGATGCCGACCTGACGGCTGAACTCGAGGCGGAAGCCTCGGCGCAGAATGCGACCCAGCACTGAGACGCTGCCGCGCTTCGCCTGTCCGGACTGGTGGGAGAAGCTGCAGGCGCACCAGACGCCTATGGCAGCGGTGCCGGTCAACGAGGCGAGGGCGGCCAAGGCTCTCGCATTCTTCAACCGGCTGAAGCTGCCGGACGTGCCAGGCACGCCGCGGCTGTCTGAAGCCTGCGGCGACTGGTTTCGCGATATCCTGGTGGCGTTCCTCGCGAGCGAAGACCCGGAGACGAAGCAGCGCCTCGTTTGGGAGCTGCTCTGCATGGTCCCGAAGAAAAACTCGAAGACGACTTACGTCGCCGCGCTCGGTCTGACCGCGCTGTTCATGGAGGAAGCGCCGAACCGGCAGATGCTGCTGGTGGCGCCGAGCCAGAACATCTCGGAGCGCTGTTTCAGCCAGGCGCAGTTGATGATCCGGCTCGATCCCAAGCTGGATGCGATCTTCAAGGTGCAGGATCACCTCAAGAGCATCACGAGGCGAAAGACCGGGACCGCGCTGGACGTGAAGACCTTCGACACGACGATCGTGACCGGCGAAATACCGATCCTCACCATCATCGACGAGCTGCACGAGCTGGGGAAGAAAGCCAAGGCCGCGGCGGTGATGCAGCAAATCCGCGGCGGCGGCATCACGAAGCAGGGCGGCCAGGTGCTGATGATCACGACGCAGTCGGACGAGGCGCCCGCGGGCATCTGGCGGACCGAGCTCGACAAGGCCCGCGCCATCCGGGACGGCAAGGGCGGCGCCAACCCGATCCTGCTGCCGGTGCTGTACGAGTATCCGCCGCACCTGCAGCGCAACGAAAGCTACTGGCGCGACCAGCGGAACTGGCCGCTGATCCTGCCCAACCTCGGCCGATCGATCGACGCACAGCGCCTGATCGACGATTACGAGAACAACGGCAAGGCCAACAAGGAAGCCGAGCAAATCTGGACGTCGCAGCATCTCAACATCGAGATCGGCGTCGGCCTCGGCAACCAGCGCTGGCGCGCGGCGGACTACTGGGAAGCCAACGCGGTCAAGGAACTTTCCGATCTCGATGAGCTGCTTGCCCGTTCGGAAGTAGCCACATTCGGCGGTGACGGCGGCGGGCTGGACGATCTTCTGGGCGCCGCTGTCATCGGCCGCGAGAAGCTGACGCGGCACTGGCTCTGCTGGAATCACGCGTTCGCGCACCGTCAGGTGCTCACGGTCCGCAAGGACATCGCGAGCAAGCTGCTGGACTTCGAGAAAGAGAAGACGCTCACGATCTGCGAGTCGGCTGCTGAGCTGATCGCCGGTTTCGGCGCGATCTTCGAGAAGGTCCTCAAGAGCGGGCTGCTGCCGGAGAAAGACGCGGTCGGGCTCGATCCGAACAACGTCGCGGCGATCATCGAGGATCTGAACCGCCGCGGCATGAAGGACGAAATGCTGCGCCGGCTGCGTCAGGGCCCGGCGCTCTCTCCGGCCTGGTGGGGTATCGAGTTCAAGCTGGCGGACGGCACCTTTTTCCACGGCGGGACGGCGCTGATGAACTGGATCGTCGGCAACGCCAAGGTCGAACAGCATGCGCAGGGCATCATGATCACCAAGCAGCTCGCCGGCAGCGCCAAGATCGATCCGCTGATAGCGACGGCTTGCGCCGCTATTCTGATGAGCTGGAATCCGGTCCCGAAGGCGTCGCCGAAATATCAGATGATCATCGTCTAGAGGACACATCACGATGAACCGCGCTTATACGCTGCTTACCATCAAGGCTGTCGACGAGGATCAGCGCGTGATCGAGGGCATGGCCTCGACGCCGACGCCGGACCGCATGGGTGATATCGTCGAGCCGATGGGCGCGAAGTTCAAGCTGCCGATGCCGCTGCTTTGGCAGCACGATTCCCGTGCGCCGGTAGGTCATGTGGAGTTCGCCAAGCCGAACAAGGAAGGCATCCCATTCAAGGCGCGCATCTTCGCCACGGAAACCGTCGGCAAGGTCAAGGAACGTCTTGATGAGGCGTGGGAGTCGGTGAAGCTTGGCCTCGTGCGCGCCGTGTCGATCGGCTTCTCGATCGAGGCCTACGAAATCCTCAAGGAAGGCGGCTGGCGCATCAATGAATGGGAGTGGCTCGAGCTTTCGCTCGTCACGATCCCCGCAAACGCGGATGCGACCATCGACCGCATCAAATCGATCGACGCCGAACTGCTGGCCGCGTCAGGCCACAAGCAGAACGGCGAGCGAACCGTCAAGGCCGGCGTCACGGCATCCCGCAAACCCGTGAAGGCCCAGGAGGCCAAACCGATGAAGAAGACCGTTGCGGAGCAGATCTCCGCGTTCGAAGCCACGCGCCAGGCGAAAGCCGCGCGCATGAGCGAAATCATGGATGCTGCCGGCGAAAAGGGCGAGACGCTCGACGAGGCCTGGCAGCAGGAATACGACGGCCTCAAGGAAGAGGTGAAGTCGATCGACGATCATCTCGTGCGGCTGCGCGACATGGAAGCGATCAACAAGACCAAGGCGCTGCCGCCCGCCGGCGCTGATGCCGCGGCGGCGGCCCGCTCGCGCGGCGGCGAACCGATCCGCGTCCAGGTTCGCGGCGGCAACGTGCCCAAGGGTATCGGCTTCATCCGTCTCGTCGGGGCGAAGACCGCGGCCTATTTGAGCAAGGGGCAGTTCACCCCGCTCGAATTCGTCAGGGCACGCCCCCACTGGCAGAGCGAGACGCCGGAAGTGGAAGCTGTCCTCAAGGCCGCCGTCTCGCCGGGCACCACCACGGATTCGACTTGGGCGGCGCCGCTGGTCGAATATCAGATGCTGGCCTCGGAGTTCGTCGAGTATCTGCATCCGAAGACCATCATCGGCCAGATCCCGGGTCTGCGCCGCGTGCCGTTCAAGATCAAGTTTCCGCGGCAGACCGGCACGGCCACCGCCGGGTGGGTCGGCGAGGCCAAGCCCAAGCCCGCGACCTCGCTGGCGTTCGACAGCCTGACCCTGGACCCCACCAAGGTCGCGGGCATCATCCCGATCTCGATGGAGTTGATGCGGCTGTCCTCGCCGTCGGCCGAGTTGATCGTTCGCGACGAGCTCGCCGCCGCGATCGTCGAGCTGACCGACAACGACTTCACCGATCCGGAGAAGGCGGCCGTTGCCAATGTCTCGCCGGCGTCGATCACCAACGGCGTCACCGGCGTGGCGGCGACGGGCACGGCCTATTCCAACCTGAAGGCCGACGTGAAGAGCGTGATGGACAACTTCCTGGCGGCCAACATCACGCCGGATACGGTGCTGATGCGGCAGTCTCTCGCGCTGTCGCTGTCGCTGATGGAAACCAGCCTCGGCAACCCGCAGTTCCCGGGCTTGACGATGAATGGCGGGACCTTCCTCGGCATGAACGCGATCACCTCGGAGAACATCGACCACACCGAGGACTCGCCGCAGGAAGGCGCACTGATCATCTTCCTGCGGGCGCAGGACATTGCGCTCGCCGATGACGGCCAGGCGGAGATCGATGTCTCGACCGAGGCTTCGATCGAAATGTCGACCACGCCGACCGATCCGGTCAGCGCGTCGACCGTGCTGGTTTCGCTGTGGCAGCACAACCTGGTCGGCATCCGCGCCGAGCGGATGATCAACTGGGTGAAGCGGCGCTCGGCTGCGGTGCAGTACATCAAGGCGGCGAAGTACGCCTGATCGCCGGCAGTCCCTCTGACTGCAAAGGGCGGGAGCGATCCCGCCCTTTTTTGCTTCAATAGGTAGGAGATCGAACATGCAACTGATCGCGACGAAAGACCTGCGATACGCCAGCCGCGACCTCAAGGCCGGCGAGCGGTTCGAGGCCAGCGCCACGGATGCGAATATCCTGAAGGCGACCGGCAAGGCCGAAGAGGCCGGCACAGCCGACGATGGCTTGTTCGATCGCGCCGCCGGCAAGGGCCGCAGCCGGTACCGCCGGTCCGACATGCGAGCCGAGGATTGAGGCGTGCGCCTTCCGTTCGGCCTTCAGATCACGCGCGCCAAGGCTGCGCCGCAAGGGCTGCAGTCGCCGTCGTGGTCCGGCTCCCGCGGCTGGTGGTCGATCGTGCGCGAGCCGTTCACGGGCGCCTGGCAGCGCAACCGAGAGCAGACCCGCGAGACGATCCTGACGTTTCACGCGGTCTATGCTTGCGTCACGCTGATTGCGTCCGACATCGCGAAGTGCCGCGTGCGGCTGGTCGAGCAGGATTCGAACGGCATCTGGACGCCGACCAACTCGCCGTCGTTCTCACCGGTGCTGCGCAAGCCGAACCGGTACCAGAACCGCATCAAGTTCTACGAGCACTGGATCGTCTCCAAGCTGCTGCACGGCAACACCTATGTGCTGAAGCAGCGGGATGAGCGAAAGATCGTCACCGCTCTCTACATCCTCGACCCGACCCGCACGCGGCCGCTGGTGGCGCCGGACGGGTCGGTCTTCTACGAGTTGAGCCGGGACAACCTGGCGGGTGTAGAAGAAGACAAACTCGTCGTGCCGGCGAGCGAAGTCATTCATGACGTGATGGTGCCGCTGTTCCATCCGTTGTGCGGCGTCTCGCCGTTGACGGCATCCGGCCTTGCTGCCGTGCAGGGGCTCAATATCCAGGATCATGCGTCCTCCTTTTTCGCTAATGGGGCAAGGCCCAGCGGCGTTCTGACGGCTCCGGGACAAATCTCGGACGCGACGGCAAAAGAGCTGAAGGACTATTGGGAAAAGAATTTCACCGGCGAAAATCGCGGCAAGGTCGCGGTGCTCGGCGATGGCCTGACCTACCAGCAGATGACGATGAAGGCGGTCGACGCGCAATTGATCGAGCAGCTGAAATGGTCGGCCGAAGTCGTCTGCTCGACCTTCCACGTTCCGGCGTACAAGGTCGGCGTCGGCGCGCCGCCGTCCTACAACAACATCGAAGCGCTGGATCAGCAGTACTATTCGCAGTGCCTGCAGTCGCTGTTCGAATGCATCGAGCTCTGTCTCGACGAGGGCCTTGGCCTCGTCGACGTGCAGGGCAAGACCTATGGTTCGGAGTTCGATCTCGATGATCTCCTGCGCATGGATTCCAAGACCATGGCAGAGACCGAGGACAAGCTGAAAAACACCAAGACACCGAACGAGTCGCGCAGGCGTCTGAACCTGCCACCCGTGCCCGGCGGAAATTCGGTCTTCCGGCAGCAGCAGGACTTCAGCCTCGAGGCGCTCGCCAAGCGCGACGCGCAGGATGATCCATTCAAAACGTCGACGCCGGACAAGGCTCCGACCCCACCGGAAGCGGACAACGGCGACGATCCGCAAGACATGGCCGCCGCGGCGCAGCTCGCGGCATGGTCGCTGAAATCTCACCTCGGCCTCAACGCCGCGCCGTGAAGGGCATCAGATGAATCACCGCCAGGTGGAAGCCCTGATGGCCGGGATTGCCCCGGTCATCAAGCAGTTCGTCGATAAGGCAACGGGCGGCTTCGGTGGGCGCATCGCTGCGCTCGAGGCCCGTGCGCCGGAGAAGGGTGAGCAAGGCGAGCGCGGCCCGGAGGGCCTGGCTGGCAAGGACGGCCGTGACGGCGTCGATGGCAAGGACGGCGCGCCTGGCGCGCCCGGCGAGAAGGGTGAGCAAGGCGAGAAAGGCGCTGATGGCCGCGACGGCGTCGACGGCAAGGATGCCGATCCGGTCACGCGCGAGCAGATCGTCGAAGCGCTGCGCGGCGATCCGTCGCTGATCCGCGACGCGGTTGCGCAATGGCTCGCGGCCAATCCTCCGCCGGCTGGCAAGGATGGAGCACCCGGCGAACGCGGCCCGGAAGGGCAGCCGGGCAAGGACGGCCGTGACGGCGTCGACGGCAAGGACGGCACCCCCGGCCGCGATGGCCAGCCCGGCGTGCCCGGCCGGGACGGCAAGGACGGCGCCGCCGGCACTGACGGAAAGGACGGCGCCGATGGCCTCGGCTTCGACGATCTCGCCGTGGAGCATGATGGCGATCGCACCCTGACGCTGCGGTTCGTGCGCGGCGAGCGTAGCCGCGAATTCAGCGTCGATCTGCCGGTCGTGATCGACCGCGGCGTCTGGCGCGAAGGCGAGTTCAAGCGCGGAGACGGGGTGTCCTGGGGCGGCTCGTTCTTCATCGCCCAGCGCGACACGTCGGCGAAGCCGGAGACCTCGCCGGACTGGCGTCTCGCAATCAAGCGCGGCCGCGACGGCAAGGACGGAAAGCCCGGTGAAAAGGGCACCAAGGGCGAGAAGGGCGAGCGCGGCGAGCCTGGCCCGCGCGGCTATGGCGGGTGATGCCATGAGGCTGCGATTGATAGAGGGCCCGGCGGAATATCCCGTCACGCTTGCGGAGGTGCAGAAGCACGTCGAGGCGCCGGAGATCGATTTCGAAGCCCTGCTGCAAATCTTCCGCAAGGCGGCAACCGAGGAAGCCGAAAACTTCACCGGCCGTGCGTTGATGGAGCAGACCTGGGATCTTTATCTGGATGCGTTTCCAGTCGATGCGCCGATCCGCATTCCAAAGCCGCCGTTGATCGAACTGGTCGGCATCTATGCAAGGGACAGCGCGGGCAACGAGCAGCCAGTCGATGCCGCGACCTACATTGTCGATATGGACAACGATCCGGCCGGCCAGCCGGCGCGCGTCATGCTGGCAACGGGAGGATCCTGGCCAACGGCCGACACGGCAGCCAATGCGGTGCGCATCCGCTTCAAGGCCGGCTACATCGACGATGCGTCTCCGGCTGCCGCGAATGTTCCGTACGCCATCAAAGCGGCCATCCTGATGATGGTCGGCACGCTGTTTGCGAACAGGGAAACCGTCGTGATCGGCCAGACGGCAACCATGCTGCCTTGGGCGGCCGAGCAGTTGCTGCGGCGCTACCGGGTCGAAAAGGCGATGGCTTGAATCGTGGCGCCGGAATGGTTTCCGAACTGGAGCGGCGAGGTGGCCGCGATCGTGGCGGGCGGCGAGTCGGTCGACAAGGCCGATGTGGAAGTGCTTCGGGGCAGGTGCAGGGTCGCTGTCGTCAACAATGCGTTCCAGATCGCGCCGTGGGCGGACGTGCTTTACGCCGCGGACGATCGTTGGTGGGAGCAGCATCAGGACGCGCTGAAGTTCGAAGGCCTCAAGGTCACGCCGGGGCCGGTCGTCGCCAAGCGATGGGGCCTGAAGCTGGTTTCGCTGGTCGATCACCTGTCATCTGAAAAGGATGACATGACCATCGCCAGCCCGGGAACCATCTCGCGGGGCGGCAACAGCGGGCACCAGCTGACCAACCTCGTGATCCAGTTCGGCTGCCGGAAGCTTCTGTGGGTAGGGTTCGATTGCAAGGGCGATCACTGGCACGGGCGGCACCAGATTCCGCTACGCAATCCAACGTCGCAGCGTCTGGCGGCATGGGCGACGACTTTCGATAAACAGGCGGAGCGGCTGCGGAAGATGCGCGTGGAGATCATCAATTGCTCGGATCGGAGTGCGATCACGGCCTATCCGAAGATGCCCCTGGCGGACGCGGTAAGGCTTTGGCTCCCATGAGCGACGAACCGGAATTCGTCGATTTCGATTCCGCGGAAGCATTCCTGAAGATCGCCCGCGAGGCGCATGAGAGCGGCGACCGCCAGCGATATATGGCGGCCCGCAGGCTGATCGCGGTGGCGCTCGATCTCACGGACATGTCCGGCGTGAGACTGCATACGGAGCATCTTCGTCCGTGATCTCGATCCGCAGCGGCAAGGGGATCGGGGATAATCTCTATCTGCAGAGCATCGCGCGCCACCTGGTAGACAAGGGCGAGCGGCTCGAGGTCTGCACCGACTGGCCGGACATCTTCCGGCCGATTGCAAAAGAGATCGCCATCTCGCCGTTCCGGCGCATCAACGTGGCCCGCGTCGCACACTACACGACGCGGAAGAAGGTTATGGAGACCGATCAGTTCCAGGACTGCTGCCTCACGGCCGGCGTCCGGGAGGCGGTCGATCTGAGGCTGGACTGGAAGCCGTCCAATGGCAACCTGCTGGATTTGCTGCTGTCGCCTGGCAAGCCCGTCGTGGTGGTGCAGATGCCGCGGGAGCCGTTTGGCAGAAGCGATGGCTACGGCATGGAGCTGCTGCCGGACTGTTCGACCATCCAGCGGGTGATCGATGCGATCGGCAGTGACGCGCTGATCGTGCAGGTCGGCAGCGGAAAGGCGCTGTACGGCTTTCGCGGCATCGAGGTCGATCTCGCCGGCAAGACCAGCGTCAGCGATCTTCTTGACGTTGCGAGCGTTGCGTCCGGCTTCGTCGGTTATTGCTCGTTCCTCGTGCCACTCGCGGAATCGTTCTCCGCGCCGGCGCTGCTGGTGTGGTCGCGGCGGGGACTGAATTCGCGCGATGAGTATATCCGCACCATCACGCCGAAGAAGATACTGCACCGCGCCAGCTCGCGCGCCGTTTTCGACGACTGCTCGGACCATGAGATTGCAGAGGCAGCCTATGCGTTTCTTGACGCGATCCGAAACCGCCACGCGCTTTGCTGGTAAGTCGGTCGCGGTGGTCGGCAGCGGCCCCGGCGTGCTGAAAAACCGGATCGGCTTCATCGACAGCCACGACGTCGTGCTGCGGATCAACAATTACAAGATCACGCCGCAGACCGGCCGGCGCACCGACGTGTTCTATTCCTTCTTCGGGACCTCGATCAAGAAGACGGCGCGCGAGCTGAAGGAGCATGGTGTGACGCTGTGCATGTCGAAAATCCCGGATGCCCATGCGATCCAGAGCGACTGGCACCAGCGCAACGGCATGATGATCGGCGTCGACTACCGGCCGCATTTCCAGAAGCGCGCCGACTGGTGGTTCTGCGACACCTATATTCCGACGGTGGAAGAGTTCCTGTCGACCTTCCATCTGCTTGGGCGGCATGTCGCGACCACCGGATTTTCCGCGATCGTCGACGTGCTGTCGTTCCGGCCTCGGTCCGTCTACATCACTGGCTTCGATTTCTTCCGGTCCGGTATCCACAACGTCAACGAGAAATGGCGGCCCGGACGGGCCGACGATCCGATCAAGCACGTGCCCGAGATCGAACTCAAGTGGCTGGCTGACAATGCGAGCCGCCATCCGGTCAGCTTCGATGCCGTGCTGGAATCCCACGTCAACACGGTCAGGAGCGCGGCATGATCGAGGGCGTCGGCGACTTTTATGCGCGGCTCTCCGCCTTTGCGGCGCGCGAGTTCATCCGCAAGAGCGTGCTGAGCGCCAGCGATGGCTTGAGCGTGTTCCGCCAGGTGCTTGGTGGCGGCAGGTTCAAACGGGCGCTGGAAATCGGCACCTATCGCGGGGTGTCGTCGGCGCTGCTGGCGCAGTTTTGCGAGAGCGTCGTTACCGTCGACCTGGTGGAAGGCAAGATGGAGCGCGACCGCCAGGTGTTCGACCGGGTGCGCTTCTGGGAGGCAATGGGTATCGGCAGCATCGATCTGCGGCTCGTCACCTCGGACCGGGAAAAAGCGAAGCTGATCGACGGCCTGGAATTCGATTTCGCCTTTGTCGACGGCGACCACGAGGGGGATGGGCCGCGGCGCGATTTCGAACTGGTGCGGCGCTGCGGGACCGTCCTGTTCCACGACTACGCCGGCGACAACGGCGTGGTCCGACTGATCGACCGGCTGCCGAAGGGCGAGGTCGAAATCATCGACATGTTCGCGCTCTGGCGCGCGGCCTGAAGGGTTTCATCATGGACAAGTCCGTCGGCATGGACCCGCACATCGCGGGCTTCGAGGCTGTTCCAGATTCCGATCTGATGATCTGCCAGCGTGCGGGCTGCGCCTATCAGTCCGACATGTCGGTCTCCGTGCCCTATGACGCCGCCTATTTCGACAAGTATGCCGGCTATGAGGGATCGGAAATCGCGGTCCGGTTGAATTCGGGCCGGGTCGGCTTCGTCAACGCCTGGGCCGGCAGCGAGACCTACGTGCTCGACATCGGCATCGGTTGCGGGGAGTTCATCAAGAGCCGGCCCAAGACCTTCGGAACGGACATCAACGAGAAGGCGATCGCCTGGCTGAAGGCGGAAGGCAAGTGGGCGGAAAGCCTGTGGGCCTTCCAGGCCTTCACCTTCTGGGATGTGCTGGAGCATGTCAGGCAGCCGAACGAATACTTCCGGCAGATCCACATCGGCTCCCATGTCTTCGTCTCGATGCCGATCTTTGAGGATCTGTGGCGCATCCGCGCGTCGAAGCACTATCGGCCGAACGAACACTACATGTATTTCACGGAGCGCGGCTTCGTGGACTGGATGGCGATGTACGGCTTCCGCCTGATGGCGACGTCGGATTTCGAGAGCGTGGCGGGGCGGGAAGACATTCTCAGCTTTGCCTTTCAGCGGGTCGCCAAATGAGGGCGGGCCGCCTTGATCGGATCATCACGATCCAGCGATGTACGCGGACGTCGTCGGACTCCGGCGACGTGGTCGAAAGCTGGGCGACGCTGATCGTCCGGCGTGCGGCGGGCTACCGGCCCCTGAAGGGAGAGGAACGCTTCAACAGCGAACAGGTGATCGGCACCGAGCAGGTGGAATGGCGCATCCGCTACTCGACCAATGTGGCGGACCTGTCCCAGCGCGACCGCATCGTGCATCCGGCCCTGTCGGAGGATTCGCCTGAGGACGTGCCGGATGAACGAAACATCCACGACATTCTTGCGGTCAATGAGATCGGCCGGCGGGAGGGCCTGTTGATCATCACGCAGCGCCGGGCGGACGCCACGCCATGACGCTGGCAGATGTCAGGGTGGGGCTGCGCGCGCTGCTGCTCGGCGATGCCGACATTGCGAGCGCGGTCGACAGCGGGGCTTCCGCTTCGCTGCGCTACCGCATCTTCGCGCTGCGCCTGCCTCAGGGCGAACTGCGCGCCAGCATCGTCTATTCCCGTATCTCGGGACAGGGCGATCACCACATGCAGGGTCCGTCCGGCTTGGCACGGCCGCGCGTGCAGGTCGATTGCTGGGCGCAGACGGCGGATGCGGCGGACGCTCTCGCCCGCAAGGTAAAGGCGCGGCTGGACGGCTATCGCGGAGAGGTGCTGTGGGGCGAGAATTCGCCGCAGGAAGCCGTGCCGGTAAAGGGCATTTTCTTCGATAGCGAGCGCGAGGATTACGACGAGACGGCGAAGCTGTTTCGATCGAGCAAGGACTATTTCATCTGGTTTGCGGAGCGGTGAGATGACGAAAAACGCAGGCGAGATGTCCATGCCGGCCAGCGAGGTGTTTGGGAATCTCAAAGTGACCGTCAGATTTCCGAGAGGCTTGCATCTGCGATGGAAGGTGGCTTCCTGGCTCTTTTGCCTGGGCGCATGGATTGCCGGCTGCGGAATCGAGATCGATCTCGACCGCTGACCCATGGCCAAGTTGACCTCCAAGATCGAGGGACTCGCAGAACTAGACAAGGCGCTCGTCGATTTCGCCGACGAGTGGGGCCCCAAGAAGGTCAAGCCGCTGCTTAACCGGGTGCTGAAGAAGGAGGGCCAGCCGATCGCCGCTGCGGGCGAGGCGCTGGCGCCGAAACTGACCGGCGGCCTGGCGCAGTCCTACACGGTCGGCACCAAACTTTCGAGGCGGCAGAAGAAGCAGAACAAGAAGGAAAGCGACGTCGAGATCTATATTGGCCCGACGCCACATCCGAAGTCGGTTCAAACCGAGTTCGGAAACGCGCACCAGGCGGCGCATCCGCACTTGCGGCCCGCATGGGACGGCAACGTGATGAAGGTTCTGCGCGGTATCAAGGATCGCCTGACGGACGAGATCGCAAAGACAACGGCGCGGCTGGAAAAGCGCGCCGCAAAGATCGCCGCCAAGATCGCGGCAGGCAAGTAGAACGCTTCCCCGCTCCCGCGGGGGTCAATCGCGGGTGACACCATCATCTTGTAGGAGAGATCGCGATGACGACGGAAGCCGACATTGGCTATGGCACGCTGTTCCAGACGGGCGCGGATTCCAGCCCGGAAGTTTGGACAACCATGGGTGAGGTCACCAACATCACGCCGCCCGAAATGTCGCGCGATTCCGTCGATGCGACGCACGAGCAGAGCCCGAACGGCTGGCGCGAGTTCATTCCCGGGCTGAAGGATGGCGGCGAGGTCTCGCTCGAGCTCAACTACGTGCCCGGCAACGCCTCCACGCTGGCACTGATGGCGGAGCTCAATCTCTCGGGTCAGTCCGCGACGAAGCCGCGGCGCATCCTGTTCACCGACGGCTCGTTCCTCGAGTTCGATGCCTTCCTGACCAACTTCGGACCGGAGGCGCCGATCGACGACAAGATGGCGGCGAGCGTGACGTTCAAGGTCACGGGCCGGCCGCTGCTGACGCAGGCGGCGTAAGCATCATGGATAATCGGGAAATCGGCGAAGTGTCATTTGTTGCCGGTGGGCGGCAGTACACCTTGCGCTATACGTCCGCCGCATGGATTGCGCTTGAGGAACATCTCGGGCGCGGCATGTTCGATGTGCTCGACGAATTGTTGAGCTACAGCCCGCCGTTCGATGCCAAGGGCAAGGCCCTGCCGGAGACCCATGCCGCCACGATCCAGCGTCTCAAGCGGATGAAGCTCGGGTTCATCCGCGCGGTGTTCTGGGCAGGCTTTCACGACGGGCATAAGGACGTGAGCCTCGAACAGGCCGGCGACCTGATGAAGGAAGTTGGCGGCATGGTCGGGGCCTATAACCTCATCATGACCGGCGCGGCTGCGGCGCAGCCGGAACAGGGAAAAGCTGGCGTCGGGTCGCCGCCGCGCCCTCGGCGGAGGTCGAGCGGAAGTCGGACTGGCTCGGCCTCCTAGACGACTGGCTTGGTCTGGGCCTTGAGGAAGATGATTTCTGGCGCTGCACCTTGCGCCAGATTCATCGAAGGCTGAAGGCCAAGGCGGCGCAGCTCCGGCGGGAACACAATGAGAGGGCATGGCTGGCCTATCACACGGCCTATCTGCCGCGTGCGAAGAAGCCGCCAAAACTGAGCAAGCTTCAGGTTCGCGAACAACCCAGGCGGCAGACGCCGCACGAGATGCTGGCCGCCGCGCGGCAGTGGACGATCTTCCTCGGCGGCAAGATCAAAAGCCGGCCCAATTAAGGACATGCGATGGCAGGTGGAGCGGTCATAGGCGCACTTCGCGTCGTGCTCGGCGCGGATACCGCGGCCCTGGAAAAGGGGCTGAAGGATTCGCAGTCCAGCCTTGCCTCGTTCGGCGCGGCCTTTACGGCGGGCATGGCGGCGGCGGCAACCGCTGCGGTGGCGGCGGGGGTTGCCGTCAGCGCAGCGCTTGGCAGGACAATCGACGACTTCGACAAGCTGTCAAAGACCTCGCAGAAAATCGGCGTTCCAGTCGAGCAGCTTTCCGCGCTGGCTTATGCGGCAGACCTGTCCGATGTTTCGTTCGAAGAGCTCTCCAAATCCGTCGGCAAGCTCAACAAGGCGATGGTGGAGGCAGCGGCAAAGCCGACATCGGAGGCGGCGAATGCCTTCCGCGCGCTCGGTGTTTCAGTCACCGATTCCAGCGGGCGGTTGAAAGCGTCCGACGCGGTAATGGGCGATATCGCCGAATCCTTTGCCGGCTTGAAGGACGGCGCGGGAAAGACCGCCGTTGCCATGGCGATCTTCGGTAGGGCCGGCGCCGACCTGATCCCGCTGCTCAACGGCGGTCGGGATTCGCTGAAGGAAATGAACGACGAGGCGAAAGCGTTCGGGGCGATCGTCTCGACGCAGTCGGCCAAACAGGCGGAGGCCTTCAACGACAACCTGACGCGGCTTGGCTATGCGGTCAAAGGCGTGTTCGTCCAGGTCGCCTCGCAGCTGTTGCCGACGCTGGTTGATATGTCTAACCGCATGGTCGATGCGGCCAAGAATTCCGGCATCCTCGAAGCCGCCGTTACGGTACTGGGCACCGCAATGAAGGGTCTCGTCACCGCCGGTGTTATCGTCGGGGCTACGCTGCAGGTGGCAGCCGATACGCTCTCGATCATCTGGGGAGGATTGGCGCAGCTACTGAAAGGCGACGTTGCCGGCGCCTTCGAGCACCTGAAAACCAAGGCCGGCGACATTTCCGGGACCGCGTCCACGACGCTGTCGACGCTGCAATCGCTCTGGACCGGCGCGAAGACCGGCGCCGACGGAGCGGCCGCCTCGACCGACAACGCGGCGCGCGCACAGAAGGATTTCAATTATGCCGCGATGGGCGGCAAGAACGCGGTAGATCAGTTCATCGCCTCGCAGACCAAGGGGCTCGCTTCCCAGCAGGCGGAGATCGCCACCTTCGGCATGCTGGCCGGCCAGAAGGAAGCGGCGAAGATACAGCTACAGGCGCTGTCGATCGCACAGGCCAACAATACGACGATCTCGGCCGCACAGCAGGCCCAGCTAGATCTTCTCAAGCAGAAGACATCGGACTACGGAATGACGCTCCAGGGCCTGCAGGTGACGCAGGCCAACCTCACGCCTGCGCAGCTGTTCCAGCAGGAGCAGGCGAAAATCCAGGCGCTGTTCGATGCCGGAAAGATCAGCGCGGAGACCTACGGCCAGGCGATGGACAACGCCGCGCAGCGGGCCAATGCGACCTGGGCGCAGGCAGGGGAATCCATTGCCGGCAGCTTTGCCAAGATCGCCGGCTCCTTCAGCAAGGAAAGCAAGGGCATGGCGGTCGCGGCGAAGGTGTTCGGCGTGATCCAGGGCACGATCTCGATGTTCACCGGCGCTGCCAAAGCGCTGGAGCTGCCGTTCCCGGCAAACCTTGCCGCCATGGCAACCGTGCTGGCGCAGGGCGCTTCGCTGGTGGCCTCGATCAAGTCGCAGGCGATTCCCTCGGGCAATGTCATGGGCGGCGCCTTCCGCGTTCCTGGCGGTATCGGCGGAGGCGACAAGGTGCCGTTCAACACCATGCTCGAGCCGGGTGAACTGGTCGAGATCACCAGCAACCGGCCGGACGGATATCGGGGAGGCGGGCGCGATCGTTCATCGTCCGGCGGCACCTATACCCTGCAGGTGCCGGACTTCCTGCGGCCGTTCGCGGAGGCCCTGATGCCGCATATCGAGGCCGCCAATCGCGACGGGCATTCCCTCAAGCTGGTGACGATCTGATCCATGCTCGTCATCTCAGGCACCCTCGTCCTCTCGCCGGCGCAGGCGGCGCTGCCGCCGGGCACGCCGCGCATCCTGTGGGACAATTTCGTTACCTTCGGCAGCATCACCGCCTCCAGCGAGGCGGCCGGGTATCCGATCTCCAACGTCACCAATCCCGCAACCAACCAGGAATGGCGGGCCGCGGCAGCGGGCGCCGTGGAGATCGCGATCACGATCGGCGTCGTCGACGAACTGTCCGGCGTCGGCATTGCCCGGCACAATTTCGGCAGCGCCGGGATCGCGCTGTCGCTGCTCGGCACCTCCGAGGGCATCGACGCCTACACGAAATTGCTGCTGCATTTCGACGGCTCGGACGCATCGACGTCGTTTGTCGACGAATGCGGCCATGCCTTCACGGCGAACGGCAACGCACATATCGATGTCGGAGACTTCGTGTTCGGCGGTGCCAGCGGCATCTTCGACGGCGTCGACGATTACATCTCGACAGCAGATCATGCTGATTTTGCCTTGGGGTCTGTCGATTGGACGCTGGAATGCAGGTTCACGTGCACGGATGCGGCTGGCGTTAACAGAGGGCTCGCAGGCCAGCAGGCCACTGCACTCGCAGCGGACACCTCGGTCACGATCTATAGGGACGCCGTCGGGCGTATCGTCGGTAGGGCGCACGTCGGCAGCACGACCTATGTCGTCACAGGAACGACGATCTTTACCGACGTCGTCAATACCGGCTTCCACAAAGTCGCCTTTATCCGCTCCGGCAGCACGCTCAAGCTGTTCATCGACGGCGTGCAAGAGGGCGGCGACGTTGCGATCACAGGATCCGTCAACGATGTGTCGGCGAGCTGGCTGATCGGCAAGGTCGCGAGCCAGCCCGACGAATGGAAGGGCCGCATCGACGAATTCCGTCTCAGCGTCGGCATTGCCCGCTGGACGGCGAACTACACGCCGCCGGATGCGCCCTATCCCTATACGGTCCTGGTGCAGCAGTTCATGCCGGCGAACGACGAGCCGCTGCTGCTGCAGTTCACCTCGCAGTCGCTGTCGGAGATCGTGATCGCACTGGCGGAAGGCGATGCGGCCGCCCGCGCCGCGGTGATCTACGCCGGGCCGATGCTGATGATGCCGCGCGGCGTCGATGTCGATTCGGACTATCTGGTGCCGCGCATGGCCCGCAAGACTGAATTTGCCGCGCCGTTGTCGGAGCGCGGCGATTACACGGGACGCATCGTCACCAGCCAGTATATCTCCGGCATCCAGCACAAATATTCGCATCTGGAATCCGACTTCGTCCGCGAGGAACTGCTGCCGTTCATCAACGCGGTGCAGGGCGACGACGTCCCGTTCTTCTACGCCATGCGCGCTGACGACGGCGTGAGCTATGACGTCGCCTATCTGACGTTCGAAGACGATCCGATGCCGGCGCACAATCCGGCGACCGGGCGTTATGGCGTCGTCCTCAAGATGGGCGGCATCGTCGAATGAGCGAGGTCGTCGAGTTCTTCGAGATCATCATTCCCTACTGCGCCAACACCTATGGCGTGGCGCCGTGTACGGCCGCGATCGGCGTCACCGGCGATGCCAAGTCCTTCAACTGCTTGTCCACCTGTCAGGACCCGGACAACTTCGTTGAGACGACAAAGACGTTGCGCTTTGCCAAGCCGACCGCTTCCCTGCCGCGCGACATCGATATCGTTGGGCCCTGGATCAAGAGCATCGACCACACCTCGGCGACGATCTCGCTGGCGGAGAACCGGGGCACGCGGGCGACGCTCAGCGTCGTGATCGAGGATCATCCGCACTCGGACGCCGGCGAGGGGCTCGATCCCTATCAGGCGGAGCGGGGCTATGATCCCTACGAGCGCGGCTCGTTCTGGCCGCGCATGTGCGCGCGCTATCCGTCATGGCAGGGCTTCGAGTGCGCCTGGTATCTCGGCGAGGTCGGGCAATCGCTCGGGGAAATGGAGAAGCGCACCTTCTACATCGAGAGCCTGAAGCCGCCGGGACGCGATGGCGCGGTCACCATCGCGGCCAAGGATGTGATGAAGTTTCAGGACGACGACCGCGCGCAGATTCCGCGGCTGTCGGAAGGCTTCCTGACGGCCGACATCAACAATGCCGTCACCAGTTTCACGCTCTCGCCGAGCGGCGCCGGCGATGCCGGGTATCCGGCGAGCGGCCATGTCTGCATCGCGGGCAAGGAAGTCTGCTCGTTCACGCGCAGCGGCGACGCCTTCACCATCGTGCGGGGGCAGGAGGGGACGACAGCGGCCAGCCATTCGGCGGGAGATCGTGTCCAACTCTGCAAGTTTTTCTCTTCGGAGGCGGCGGCCGACATCCTCAACGAGACGATCACGGGCTACACCGACACGCCGGCGGGCTATGTGCCGCTCTCCGAATGGCAACTGGAGGATTCCACCAACCTCGGCACGCTCTATACCTACCGGCTGGTTGAGCCGACGGGCGTCGGTGCATTCACGTCCCGCGTGCTGGAACAGTCCGGCTCGATGATGTGGGACGATGCGCTGGCCAAGAAGCTACGCTGGAAGGTGATCAAGCCGGTGCCGACCTCGGCCGATGTCATCAGCGAGGCCAACGTCATCAACAAGACGTTCGAGGTGACGGACCAGCCGGAACAGCGCTATTCGCGCGCGCAGGTCTATTACGGCATCGCCGATCCGACCAAGAAGCTCGACGATCTCTCCAACTACCGGCAGACCACCAAGCGGCCGGACGATGCGACGGCGGAAACCAACGAAGCGCTCTACGGGACGCAGAAGATAAGGACGATCTTCGCCGACGGCATCGCGGTCGGCGCTGGCAGCGTGGCGGACCGGGTCGGCAACCTCGTGGTGGGCCGCAAGCAGCGCACGCCCAAGCGCTACAAGTTTTCGATGTCGCGCAAGGAAGCCAACCTGCCGCAGCTCGGCCAGGCGAGCTTTCTCTCTTGGCGGTCGCTGCAGGATGCCTCCGGGGCGCTCGAACAGGTGCCGGTGCAGATCATCGCCTGCAAGGTCACGGCGACCCGGCACGAGTACACCGCGGAGGAAATGCGCTTCACCGATCTCGACACCGGATCCTCCACGGACCGCGTGCTGCTGATCAACTTCGATACGCTCAACGTCAACCTGCGCAGCCTGCACGATCTGACCTATCCGTCGGACTTCACCGGGGTGACGGTGACGTTCATCGTTTCGGCGACGGTCGGATCGACCTCGACGTCCTCTCCGGCGATCGATGTCGGGAGCTGGCCGGGCGGCTTCACGCCCAAGCTGATCAACCAGGGCCGTATCCAGGGCAAGGGCGGCGACGGCGGCGCCAATAGCATCACGTTCGCCAACAACGGCCTGCCGGGCGGCACCGCGCTGAAGACGACGCACGATCTCGACCTCGACAATGCCGCCGGCGAGATCTTCAGCGGCGGCGGCGGTGGTGGCTCTGGCGGCGGCAATATCTTCACGCCGGGCGGTGCGGGTGGCGGCGGTGCGGGCACGCAGGGCGGCGCCGGCGGTGGCGGCTCGCCGGCCGGCAGTCCGGGCACGGCGGATGTCGGCGGGGCCGGTGGGGCCGGAGTACCAGCGAACGGCGGCGCCGGCGGCGGGCCGGGACTTGCGGGCTCTGGGGGCGCGTCGGCGACCTACCCGGGCGGCGCTGGTGGTGCGCCTGGCGCCGCGATCGATGGCGTCAGCAACGTAACCGACATCGGCAGCGACCCCGGCGATATCCGCGGGCCGCAGGTCAATTAAAACGCAGAGAGACGCTTCATGACCTATGCGGTGCTCCAGCATCGCGCGCTCGACCTTGCGGCGGGCGCGCTGTTGCAGAATGTTGACATCCGGGTCAGGCACGAACTGCCGGGCCTGCCGCTGGTGCGGCTCTATGCCGACAAGGATGGCGATGCCACCCTCAACAATCCGACTCAAGGCGGCTACTTCACCGACGGAAAAATCAGGGCCTACTGCCGGGGCGGATTCTATCGGGTCGAGCTGCTGGTCGATGGTGAGGTGGTCGATACGTTCTATGACGTGGCCGTTGGGCTTGCCGCGGGAAGCGACGGCGGCCCCGGTGGGTTTTTCGTCAGCGCCTTCGAATCCCTTCAGGCCGCCTGTGATGCCTGTCAGGCGTCGGACGGTGGCACCGTATATGTTGACGACGTCACCAGTTTGGGAAGCGGCGCAGTCGGTCTTAACCTGGACGGCTATTCCAAGCCGATGCGCATCACGGGCGAGGCCGTGCCGAAGGGCAGCGGCGCCTGGGCGCCTTATGTTCTGTACGCCGGGACCGGCGTCGCCGTCTCCATGGTCGGAACGGTCAACATTGAAATCGATCACGTCTATTTCTACTGTACCCACGCCACCGGCCCGGTCACTGTCATTAAGGCGACCACGAGCGCGTCATATGTCAACATCCACGACAATGTCTTCTACGTGCCGAACTCCAATGTCGACAATATCGGCATTGACGCCAATCTGATTGTTGACGCGAATTTCGAATGGAATGCATTCTATGTCACCGGCGGCATAGGTATTCGTGGCGTCCCGACAGGCGGCACTTTCTCGGTTCGTGTCGAGATTTATAAAAACTATTTCAATACCGGCACCGCAAAATCCATCAAGGGCCCCGGTCAGGCGTGGCGTATTATAGGCAACACGGCGCAAAATCCTGCGGAGTGCTTCCTGGACGAAGGCCCTGCGGGTACCTGTGATACCGTCTACCTCAACGGCAACGACGTCGATGACGGCACCGGCTCCAAGACGTGGGTGCGCACCAATGCCGGCGTCCTGATTTCGGAAAACAACCGTTTCACCAACGCCGGCATCTGCATTCAGCAGAATAATGCGGCCGGCGCGGTTATCTCGGATGGCGACAGGTTGCAGGGTGCGGTCGGCGTTGCCATTGCCTCCGGCGCTTATCTCAGCATCACCGCTCCGGATCAGCAGCATCTTCCAACGACGCTCTACACCGGCGTGCCAGGTAACACCAACGTCATCAAGACCATCGGCGGCGGAATGGATGTTACCGGCCGGCTGTCGGTCGGCCTGTCCGGATCCTACCGCGGCGAGCTGCGGATGTGGACGACCACGGCCGGCGCTCACAGCACGACATTTCGGGCGGCGGACGGCGCAACGGGTTTGGTTACGCTTACGGGCCCGACAATCTCCGGCACTTTGGCGACCGAAGCAGGCGCCGCTACGCTCTCCGGCAAGACGATCTCGCTAGGTTCGAACACCATCACCGGGACGCTGGCCCAGTTCAACACGGCGCTTAGCGATGGCGATTTTGCCACTCTCGCCGGAGCGGAGGAACTGGACAACAAGACGCTGGACTCTTCCGTCGGGAAAGGAACCTGGACGGCCTCGGGCACTTGGACCCTGCCGGCCTTTACGCTCGGCGGCACGGTTACGGGGGGCGGCAACCAGGTTAACAACGTCGCCATCGGTGGCAGTTCCACCATAGCCATCACCGGGGCTATGAGCACGAGCGCCACCTCCTTTGCATTAGGCCCCGGCAGCACGGGCGCTGCTGCTCCGACGATCTTTCTCGATGGCGGTAGCGCTGCCGGGGGCGGTGGTCGCTTCAGCTTCCGCAAGAACTTCGTCACGAAAATCTTCTTCGGGCAGGAAAGCGCGATTGCGGGTACGGCATCGGACAACTTCCTGATCGCGATGTACGGCGGGTTCGGCTATGCCTTCCGGATCGATTGGTCGTCGGGCCTTGCGTCGTTGCTGGCGGGGGCTGCTGTCACCGGGGCGCTTGCGACGAAGAAGGCAAACAAGGCCGTCGTCAACGGGCTCAATTCCGATATCGCAACGCCGGCGAGCAGCTCGGTTCGGCTCACGGGCCCGACTGGCGCTTTCTCGATCGGCGGCTTTACCGGCGGCACCGACGGCCAGATTTTGAAGGTCTACAACACGGTCGCGCAGACGATGACGATCGTGAACGAAGACGGCAGTTCCGCCGCTGGCAATCGCATCAAGACGCTCACTGGCGGCAACGTCGTGCTGCGCGCGACCGCGACATCATTCTGCGAATTGCAATACGACGCGACCGACAGTCGCTGGATTCTTAACTCATCCAACTAAAGGAAAAACCTCATGGCAATCGACAAGATCGCGCTCAATCGCATCGTCAGCATCTCTATGGACGGCAACGACAACGTCACCCACGCCTGGCAGGTGACGACCTTCTCGATTCAGGAGGACGGCAAGGAACTCTCGCGCTCGCAGAGCGATGCGGAAAACATCGATCCCGCCAAGATCGGCAAGGCCATTCCGCAAGCCAAGGCGCTCGACAGGCAGTGGGATCAGATGACACATGCCCTTGCCGAGCGCGAGCGCCAGCTCGCGGCGATGGCGGAGCAACACGAAAAGATCGTGGCGGGCCTGGTTGCCGAACGGGACGCGCTGGCCACCCGCATTGAGGCAATTCGTGCGGCCGTTGCTTCCGGCTAGATGTATCCAAGGGAGATGAGGGCAATAAGAATCAGGCAAGTTAAAACGGCGATTCCTGTGAAAATCCCGCCGTTCCTGTTCTTCTGATCCTCGGTCAATGGATGCTCCTCGAAATAAAAGAGCAGAGCGCAAAGGGGCGCTAGAGCAATTAGGGCAGCAATCGTCGCCCAAAGCGGCGCCGTCATTGGAAGATTTGCTCTGCTGTCCGGCTGGTGCCGGGTGGTTGATATTCAGCAGCAGAGATTGCTGACCCCCATTATTCCCGCCACCCGAGTGGCGAACTCGGGCTGCTACGAGCGGTTATTCCTGGGGCCACCCGGCAAAATAGGCCGGCTAGAATCTCTGCTGCCTTCTCTGCTGCGCTGACGGATATCAAGCCGCCAACGCGGGCCGAAACCTACCACCACAACGCCACTGCAAACAAGGCGAGGCCGCCGGGATTTCCCCGGTGTTCCCCGCGTGCATCACAGGAGGTTCCCGATGTCGACCAATGCAGCGATGATCGCGGCCAATGAGCAGCGATGGGCGGATGCCAGGATTACTCGACCTGGCCTGTTCCCGCCGATTGCAGGCCGCCTGGCGGCATCCGCCGCCAAGGCGAGATATGAAGCGGTGTCGGCGCAAACGAAGGTGCCGTGGCAGGTCATTGCCGTCACCCATGAACGCGAGTGCTCGCAGAACTGGAGCCGGTCGCTGGCGCAGGGCGACCCCTGGAATCAGAAATCGACGCACGTTCCCAAGGGGCGGGGGCCGTTTTCATCATGGGAGGCCTGCGCGATCGACGCACTGATGAAGTGCCCGCCCTATGCCGGCCTGTGGACCGACTGGTCTGTCGGAGGAATGCTGACGCTGCTGGAGAAATACAACGGCGTCGGCTACGCGGCGAAGGGCCGCCCGTCGCCCTACATCTGGGCCGGCACCAATCAGTACACGAGCGGCAAGTACGTCGCCGACGGCGTGTACGATCCGGGTCACGTCGACAAGCAGCCCGGCTGCGCCGGCCTCTTGAAGGCGATGATGGAGATCGATCCCTCCATCCGGTTCGGCGCGCCGGCGCCGCGCGCGCGGCCGACGCCGGAGCCTCCGAAGGAAATCGTCAAGGACGCCACCGGGAACGAGCGCAAGGCGCGCACCGGCGGCGTTGTCTCGGCCGGCGCCGGCGGCGGTAGCGAAGCCGGCAAGGCCTCAACCACACAGCCGGACAAGGTGCCGTTCCTGCACTCGCATATCGCCTACGCCATGATCGGCGTCGGCGTCGCGGTCGCAATCGTCGCGACGGTGCTGATCGCGCGCAAAGTCAAAGCCATCAACGACATCTGGTGAACGCCATGAAAGCCATTGCTCTCTCGCTTCTCGTCATTCCCGGGCTGCTGTCGGCCTACTTCATGATCGCCCGGCCGCTGCTGAAGAAAATACCGCGGTTCGCCGCATTCTACGAACGCGCGGACGGCTTCTGGGCCAAGCTGTGGGCGCTGTCCGGCGGATCGTTGACGGTGCTGTGGGGCTACGTCATCGCGGCGATCGGCGGGGCGTTCCAGCTGGTCGATATGCTGGCCTCGGCGCTCGGCGATCCGTCGCTCGACATCAAGACGCAGGTGGCCGAGGCGCTGAAGGATAATCCATCGCTGCTGGCCTATGCGCTGATGGGCATCTCGGCAATCACGATCGCGGCCCGGCTGCGCGGCGTGTTCGCGGGCATCATCGCGAGGGAGGACTGACGGAGATGTGGGGCTTTCTCGCGAGTCTGTTCTCCGGCGGCTTAGGCGCGCTGTTCGGTGTGTTCGGCAAGACGATCACCGACATCCATGCCGACAACACCACGCGCTACAAGAACGAGGGCGACGCCGGCAATCGCCTGGCGGAGACGACGGCAACCGCGCACCGGGACGCCGCCAACACGCGCGCCGATATCCAGAAGTCGCAAGGCACATGGGGACCATTCGGCCTTGCCGGCTTCATCATCGCGATGGCGTTCGCCTTCCACGTCGTGATGATCGTGCTGGATTCGACCAGCTGGCATTTGGTGCCGGCCCTGAAATGGTACGTGCTGCCCTGGCTGGAATGGCAGCCTCACACCGTCGGTTCATGGCGGGTCGCCTCGCTGCCCGGGAAATTCGAAGAGACCGAGCACGCCATCCTGCAGGCGCTGTTCTATGTCGGCCCGCCCTCGGCGGCGCTGGTCATTGCGTCAAAAGCGTTCCGACGATAGCGGCCCGCGCCATTGGCTGCAACCTTTGGCGCGAGCCTGACCCGATCCCGGCGCGACACCGGGACCAGGCTGGGAATGATCCTGGCGAACGGCGGTTGCTAGGAGCTTAACGGATGAAGGAACTGTATCCATGGATTTCTACCGGTGTAGTCGTCCTCGGCTTCTTCGGCACCTGGCTGTTCGGGGCGTTTCGTCTTGGCAGGGCCGTGGAGCAGATGCGCGCCGGGGTCCGCGAGGAAATCGAGGAAGAGCGGGAGAAGATCATCGCCAAGATCGACGCGATGGAAGCCCGCTTTGAGGCCGACCAGAAAGCGCAGGATCACAACTTCGGAGAGGTGGGTGCAGCCATGAGGCAGTACATCGCCGATGTCGAAAAGAAGGTTCGCGAAGTCGAGATCTACGGCCGCGACCACTACGTGAAAATACCTGACTTCGAAAAGGCCATCGATCGCCTCGGCGAGACGTTCGCCGCGGCGATCAAGGAGCTCAAGGAAGACATGCGCCGCATCATCTCGTCGGCGAACAAGAACTGATCCACAGCATCACGAGGCTCCATGATCCGCAGTACCTTCGTTGCGGCCGCGCTTTGCTGCGCGCTCGCTTCTCCGCTCCATGCTCAATCATTTTCCGGTATCGCAAGCTTCTACGGCAACGAGTCCGGATCGAAGACCGCCTCCGGCCAGCGCTTCAACCAGAACGCCATGACGGCTGCGCATCGGTCCTTGCCGTTCGGAACGAAGGTGCGCGTCACCTATCGCGGGCGCAGCGCCGTCGTGACGATCAACGATCGCGGCCCGTTCATCAAGGGCAGGGTGATCGACCTCTCCACCGGGGCGGCGCGCGCGGTCGGGTTGACCGGCGCCGGCGTCGGCCATGTGGCATGCGAGGTGATCCGGTGAACCGCGACGATCGCAAGGTCTTCCTGCACGCCGGGCTGATCGCGCTGTTCGTGGTGATCGCGGCGGCGGCTCTCGCCCACGACATTCCCGACTGCGCGATGGTTCGCGCGAAGGTGAAGGAACACGGCAAGATCGCAGCCTACGCATGGGCGCTGGCCAACGGCTACAGCCCGAAAGACATCGCGCGCATCAGAAAGGCATGTGGGGTATGAGGATCGTGGTCTGGACTATCTTGCTGGCGCTGTCGATCGCACCGGCCTTCGCCCATGACCACGCCCGCCCGGCGCTTGACGGCTGGTATCAGTCGCTCACCAGCGGCAAGGGTCCGTGCTGCGACGGTCCCGGCGTCGATGCGATGCACCTTTCCGACGTCGACTGGGAATCCAAGGACGGCCGCTACCGCGTGCGGATCGAAGGCCTCTGGATCGACGTGCCGGAAGAGGCCGTCGTATCAGGCCCGAACCGCGACGGCCGCACGCTGGTGTGGCCGATGAAGTATCTCGACGGGTCGATCCATGTTCGCTGTTTCATGCCGGGAGCGATGGGATGACCGACCTTATCCGCAGACTTGGCTAGACAAAGGTCAATGATATGAAGCTTTCTCCTACGCTGCTCAGCTTTGGCGAATACAAGGCGCTCGGCGACAAGGCCGTCGCCGACGGGATGTGGCGCAATGACCGCCGTATCTTCCTTCCAGGAATGGGTTGGTTCAACGACTGGTATCTCGATCGAGATCACGGGCAAAGGTTTCTGTCGCCGCATTATTATCGGGACTGGGCCGGCAAGCGCCCGCCGATCGAGCTCGTATGCCCCAATGGCGATATCTGGTGCATCGACCGCAGATCCAGCAACGGCGATGGATGGGGTCGTGACGGGCGAATGGCCGAATATCACTTGCTCGCCATCTGATCGTGGCGGGCGACTATCACGGTTACCTGCGCAACGGAGAGTTCACGGCAGACCTTGATGGCAAGACGTGGCCGGTACCGAACATCGGGCCTGGCTATGGGCGGCCGCAATGACCGACCTTACCCGCAGCGACGACATCGAGCGCGACCTGTTCCGCAAACACTGGCGCGAACTGAGCCGGATGGAGACTTCGCCATGATCCGCAAGACCGTCCGCGTGCTGCTGATCGCCGCCGCGCTGGCGCTGGCGTCCTTCCTCGTCCTGCTCGAGGCCGACAAGGCCGCAAGGCGGGAGGCGATGGGGCCGCGCTGTTCGACGGCGGCGGGGGTGTGTTTCTGATCTGCCGCGAAAGGGGCCCGGTCCCTGCAGAAAGGTATACGTGTAACACGTATACCTTCCGAGCGGGCATCACCCCAGCTTCTCCCGTTCGGCCCGCGCCAGTTCCTTGGCCGCTTCCAGTGCGGTGGCCTGGTCCATCTTCCGGGTGATCGACCGCCTCCCTGCGTTGTCGTCCCAATAGAAGTACCGGCTGGGCCGGCCGTCAGCGAAGCGCACCTCGAAGGAGCCGGCCTCCGGGATGACGCTGTGGCGGAGGATGCGGATGGGGTCGGTCGGGGCCATGAACGAAACGCCAACTGGCTGTGCCGGGATTCGTGCCGGTGGAAACCGTTACTATCCGCGCCATCTGCGGCAACCGCGGGACCGGCTTTTGCCGCTCTGAATCCAGAAAACCCTATAAAAATAGGGGTGGCGGAGACGGAGGGATTCGAACCCTCGATAGGCCTTTACAAGCCTATAACGGTTTAGCAAGTCACTCCGCCCGCCATCGCATTTAGCCGGTTCTTTCCGTTCGTTCAACTGCTTACGCGCCGCCTAACCGCTCTAGCTGTGCCGGGATTTGTGACGGACCCGCCTTGGCGCGCGCCGCTTCCTCCAGCGTCAGGAAGGCGAGATAGATCTCCGTTGTGGTGATACTCTTGTGGTTGAGGTGCTGCTGCAGCGCATAGATGTTGCCGCCGTTTTTCAGGAACCAGACGGCGTAGAAATGGCGCAGGTGATGGAACGTCATCGGCCGGAATTGCCGCCCTTCCACCTGTGCCGCCTTTTGTGCCGCCTTTACCAGCTCGTTGAAGCGGGCGGAGACGTTCCGGTACGGCTCTCCGTTGCCATGCCAGAACAGCCATTTCCCGGTCAGATGGGCCGGGATGGCGTTCAGCACCGCCCAGGCTGGCTCAGAGAGGCTGATGGTGCGAATCTGGTTGCCCTTGCGGCGGATCGTCAGCTGGCGCCGATCGCGGTCCAGAAGCCGCCGTTCGGCCTTGACGAGTTCGTCCTGCCGGCAGCCGGTATCACGGGCAGCCTCGATCAACCGGGCAAGGTTGCCGGGCGCGCGGCTGACGACATAGGCGATGTCCTCGGCCAGCGGCAGCACGATCGGGTCGCGCCGTTCCTTCAGCTTCTTCATGCGCCGCTCGGCCGGATTGCTCTCGTCGTCGCCGCGCCAGCCCTCGTCGATCGCGAACTCGATGACGCTGGACAGGGCTGTGAGATCGCGGCGGATGGTGGCGGTGCTGGTGCCAACGCTTCGACGCTGGCTGACGATCGTTGAAACGGTGACCTTGTCGATCTCGTCGATGTAGAGCGGTGTCAGAATGGCCTCCAGCTGCGCCAGAGAGACCGCGTAGCGCTGCGCCGTCGCCGGGCCTACTTGCGTGACGATGTGGCTGGACCACGCTGTAAAGGCTTCCTGCCACGTTTTACGGTCCTCGCCGAACCGGGCGGCGCCTATCTCGCGGTCGCGCCAGTCGCGCGCTCTTTTCCGCGCAGTCGGGCCATGGCTTGTTGATAGGCTTCCCCGGAACTCTTTGCCGTTAACCTGGAAGCGCGCCCACCACGTGTTGCCGCGCTTGTACGTGTTGGTTGCCGATCGGCCATCTCCGTCGTCTCGGCGCTTTGACACGGCTTACGCTCCCCCGCTGCTACCCACGCCCGCAACTTCGCCTCGTCGAACGTCCAGCACTTGCACGGCTTGGCCGCGCCGGGGATGTCTCCCCGGGCCGCGGCGGCCTGCAGGGTGCGCTCGCTCTCCCCGGAGATCTCGACCGCCCGGGCCATCTTGATGCGCTCGGCGCCGCTGGCAAGAGGCTGGGGAGGGGTTTTCCCGGGGTGGCTGGCGGCGGGGCGGACCATTAGCGCCCCTCGAATAACGGTGCCGGCCGGTGCTTGACCGGTAGGCCAGCCGATTTCCAGTCCGGGAAAGGCTTCTCCCGTTCGCGGTCCCACCATCGGGTGCGCAGCCCGCGGAATCCGGGAACGGGAACGTCGATCGTGCATGCGACCGCGTCGCCCCGCCGGCAGATGATGAAGCTGTCGCCGCCGTCGTGAACGCGCGTCACCGGTGCCCAGCCGCGCAGCATTCCATGCGCGACGACATAGAAGCGATCGCCGGGCTTTGCCTGCAGGGCGAGACTGTCTCGCGTGTACCAGCCCCACTCTTCGCCGGTGTACGGATCGCCGGCAGCATCGCCTTCAGCGATCCATTCGAGGAAGAAGTCTTTCGGGCAGGTTCCGACAAGGTCAACCATGGTGCATCACCCCGCCGCGCCTGGCGCGCCATCCGCCTTACGCAACGCCGCGGATGACGCGCCTTCGCTCGGCCGCCGATTGGGATATTCGTTCGTGATCAGCCTGGCCTCGACACAGAGCGCGGCCGGTGAGCCGCACATGGAAAGCGCGGCCTCGGGACGGATGCGCCTGTGGTAGAGGGCCGGCGAGGTGTCGACGACGGTGCCGGGGACGGCATGCTCGCGGCCCCTGGCGACGGCCCGCGCCAGCGCCTCCACGAAGGCATCGTTCGCAGCGACCGCGGCTGCGCGCTGTGCCTTCTGGTACTTGCTCCAGATTTCGGGATCACGGCTTTCCTCGATCTCGGTTGGTTCGTCCTGGTGATGCAGGATGGTCATGGTTTCCCCCGTTCACGACGCGTTTACGCGATTAACTCATTTCGGCGTAATGGCCCGACTTGTTGATGCACTCGACAAAGTATTCTGCGGCCCGGATAGCTGCTCGATCAAAGCCGGCGACATGGTCTGGCTCTGCTGCACGAAGCTGACCTAGCGCTTCCGCTGCGGAGGTTCCCGGCGGACGCCGCATCCCAAGGCACGCCTCAGCAATCCGCAAAGTCAATTCAGCTACTTCGATTTCTGCGCCAAAGACCTTCTTCGCCGTCATCATTCTCTCCTGCTAAGGGGTGGTTATCGCGAATGGCCGGTCTTCCGGCTGCCAGCCATTGAACCAGCTTTCGATCAGGATATGAGCCTCCGACAGGTCGCCGCGGCGCTCGCGAATTTCGTCGGCTTCGGTCTGATCGCCGCAAAGGAAGGTTTCGAGATCGTCGTGGCTATCAGCGGCCAGACGCGCTAGTCCACGCTCGGCACCTTCGATCAGGTGCGCCCATGCCTCCGGCACCTTGAAGTGTTCCAAGTCGATCTTTTCGCCTGGGTAGACGGTCCCGATCAGATGGCCACCGTTATCCATCTCGATCTCTTTGAAGGCGTTGAGCAGGTTCGGGTAGTTCTCGGTGGTGACAATCATGGTCCCTCCAATTTGTGCGTATACTTGCCGTGAACGTGTTCACCCGCAGCCGACGACCTGTACTTGCCAACAAATCCACGCCGGCAGGCGATCGGCTAACTCACGCATCTCCCGCGCGGTGAAGGGGCCATAGGTGCGACCCTCGCCCGTGATGATTTCAAAGCGCGCTCTCATCTGGCCTCGCGCCTCCCGCGCTCCGCAATCGCCACCATCACCACGGCCCGCATCGCGACCAGGTCGCCGCGCTGGGCGTAGAGGTCGCGCGCGACGATCAGCGGATTGATGCCGATGGAATCCCAGAACTCGCGTTCGCCTCTCGCGTGCTGGGCGTCGCGATCGAGACGGTGGCAGCCGGGGCATAGCGGCACGCTGTGCACGTCGCTCGGCTTCCTGCCGAGGCCGGAGGCCTTGCCGAACGCCGCGGAAGCAAACCGCACATGGGCCGCTTCGCCGCAAGGGTCGTCGCCGCACTTCAGGCAGGGCAGCTGCCGCACCAGAGCGAGATACGGCAGATCCCGCCCGGCCACTTCCTGGCGCACCATCCGGGGCTGGACCGCGGTGCGTTTCAGGAGTGAACCGGGCGGGGCCGCCGCCGCGAGCCGCTGGGGGAAGTCTTTCATGGGCGCACCGGCATGGCGTTGTGCTCGGCGCCGTCGAGCAGGCGGCCGGCCGCCTTCTTGCCGAACCACCATACGTCGGGTCCGTCGTCGACATGGGTCTCGCGGCTGACGGCCGGCGTCAGTTTTCCGAAATCCCAGTTGTTATCGAAGAAGTAGGCAACGCGTTCGGTCTTGGATTGCGGCCCCAGCGCGCATTCGCCCGGTGCCCACGCGCCCCATTGCTTGAAGAAAAACGGCACGGAGGCGGCCTTGCACTGATCGCGCAAGCTCCGTGCCCAGTCCGGATGCATGGGGCGGGCTGAGGGGCCGGATTCGCCACCGGCGATGACCCAATGCAGTTTGGCGTCGACTTCGTCGCAAAGGAAAATGCGGGTGCATGACGGGCAAGAAACGTCGGCGTCGTCACCGTAGCTGATCTCGTGGCAAAGCTCGCTCGATCCGAACCAGCCGCAGTGCTCGCACTTCGTCATGAAATAGGTCTGATGGTAGACCGGCTCGCCCTTGAACGTGCCCCACTTGCCGGTCGGCATCCATCGCTTGAGGTCAAGCGGCCCCAACAACGGCTCCGCGCTGGTGAACCGTACCGCCGCCGGCGTCTGCAGCAGCAGCGGTATCCGCTCGTCGGCTTCCTGCTGGCGTTCGGTTGAGACGCCGAGCCAGACGTTGGGGAGGGGCCAGTTCGGGAACGGATAGGGGCGCTTGCCGTCTTCGAAGAGGCGCGCTTTCCACCACTCCTGACGCGTGAGGCCGTCCATGTAATCCCGCATCCGCTCTGCCCGCTTCGTCAGCACCTGGTAAGTGTGCTGCGGCGTCAGCGCCATGACGCGGAAGATGGGGTCTCTCCATTCGTCCGGGATGTTCTCATGGAACAAATCGGACATACTGTTGACGAAGTAGGTGGTGGGCTTCTTGCGCCTCAGCGGGGCGAGCAGCACGTCATCCGAGGCCTGCCGCATGACGCCGGTCCAGACGGCGCCGGCCCTGGTCGGCTTCGTCAGGCCCTTGTAAAGCTCCTGGCCCATCGCTTCGAGACGGCCCGCCATCTTCATCGCGTAGCAGTTGGTGCAGCCGGGGGAGAGGACGCTGCAGCCGGCGACAGGATTCCATGTGTGGCCGGTCCATTCGATTTTGGATTTGCTGCTCATGGCGCGGACATCTCCCGCGCGATCAGCCGCTGCCTCGCCTCGTAGAGCGCCTTGCCCGCTAGCAGGAACACGTTGCGGGCCGAGTAGCCGTTGTGCATCAGGAGGCGGATGGCGTCGCCTTCGTCGGCGAGCGCGTCGGCCGCGATCAGATCGTCCGCCATCCTGCCGATGAGGCGATCCTGGATGCAGAGCAGCGGGGCGTCCAGCAAGGGGGGCGGGCGGTCGCGCAAGCGCGCGGCGAGCAGGCGTTGCGAGGGCGAGAGCGGCATCTTCAGCCTCACGCCGCGATGGTGCGCTGGGCGCGGCCGTCCAGCACGAAGCTGAAGGTGTCCGCGTCCGGCGAGTGCGCAAAGGTGGCGCGCCGGCATTCCTTGCAGACGAAGCGCTCGCTGCCCGACATGTGAATCTCCGGGATGCCGTGCGCGGTGTCGTGCAGGTGCCAGTGATGGGTGACGGTGGCGCAGGTCAGGCAGTGGTGCTGCATGGTTCTTCCCCCTTCAGTTGACGTCCGCGATCTCGCGGGTGACCGGCATGCCGGCCAGCACGAGGGCAAGGCCGCCCTCGAATTCGATGACGACATTGCCGAGCGAGGTCACATCGGCGCGCTGCATGCGCAGGCCGAACTCGGCATCGATGGCGTTGATGCCGGCGTGGTTGATGGCGCGGGCGATGAAGGCGGTGATGTTGGCGCGGGTGATTTCTCTTGAGGTCATGCTGCGGCTCCAAATCGTGGCGCGGGCGGCAATTCCCTGATCGGGTCACCGGAGATTTCGTGGCGGGCGCGGCAAATCCGCTCGTGCATGTAGGCGAGGATTTCCGCAGAGCGTTCGTCGCCAGCGTCGCGCGCGGCTTCCAACATGCGATACGTTTCGGAGGTCAGCGTGCCGAGCGGCCCGCCGAACTTCTCGCCAACGAATGCCGTGTCGTCGAGCAAGTTGCGCTGCAGGGCCTCGGACAGGAATCGGCCTGTCATGTCGGAGATGTAGGCCAGCGGCAGATCAATCGCTGCCTTGATGCCGGGCATGTCTTCGCCAAGGCTTTCGAATGAATATGTCGGAGTGACATCGAATGGTCCTGAGTTGTTTCGTTCCCTTATCCAGGCAGCCATGTGTTCGATGTGCTGGATCGCCAGCTTGAGTGCTTCCCTCATGATGCCGCCGCCTCCTGCATCGCAGCGGCTGCTTTGCGTTCGCGCAGCCGTTGCATTCCAGCGGGCGTCAGCGATTTCAGCCAATGCTGGAAGATGATGGTAACATTTCGCCCGTCGAGGTCTCCGATGCGTTTAACCAGCACATGGCCGCGCTCGTTCTCACCCGCGTCGTGCAGCGGCGCGGCGATCTTGTCGAAGTCCTCACGGTTCTTGACGCCGATATAGATGAGGGTTGGCGTGGTGACGCCGACAAATTCCATCGGTCGATACTCGAAATCGGTAAGCTCCCGACCGCTGCAATTCATGGTGCAGTGACCGTCCACACAGTCGCCGCAAGGGTTTTTGACAGCACCGAAGTCCATTGAAATCCTCCTAAGCCGTCGCGTTCGGATGCAGCGCGGGCCGCCGGCCGCCATACATCAGCCGCCGCCGCGAATTGCCGGCCGCCTCGATCGCCGCGCGCAGCAGGGCGCGCTCGTCGGGGATCAGGCGGTCGAACTCCCAGAACTTGTAGACCTTCAGGTTCTTCTGGCGGGCCAGCTGTTCCGGCATCGTCACCACGACGAAGCGGCCGAAATCCCGGGCGTCGATCATGATCGGCCCGCGCGACAGCCACACCGCGGAGGCCGCATCGCCGTCATCGGAGACCTGGATCTGGCCCGCGCTCTCGTCGTGCTTCACCAGCGTCAGCACGGTCAGCGAATTCTGCGCCGACCTGATCTGGCGGCGGGCATACGGCCGGGCCAGGTGCGAGATCGGGACGATGGTGGCGGTGACTTCGGAGAGTTTACGCATGGAACTGGTTTCCCGTGGGTTGATTCACGGGAGCCAGCCTAGTTCACAGTTCGTGGATATGTCAACAATAAATCCACATAATGTGAACTATAGTCGTGCCGTCCTTCGGCGCAGCGGAGAGGGTGCAGGCGCCGGTTCACTGCTGCCGCGGGGCTTGGTGGGCTGGTCGAGCTTGTCGGCCAGATGCCGGGGAAGCACGGATTCATCGCCGCCGTACAGCCACTCCAGCGGCGCGCCATATGCCATCTTCAATTTGAAGGCATCGTAGGGATCAACCGCGCGCGACCCGTTCTCATAATTCGAGACGGCAGTGGCGCCCACTCCAAGCTTTTTGGCGAAGTCCGCCTGGGACCGGCCGAGCGCCAATCGCAGCCTTTTCAACCGTTCGCCCACGGCCTGCCGGAACTCTCTGTCTGATATCATTGAGAAATTTAGCCATTGTTCACAGGCCGTGGCTATTTTCGAGGTGTGGGGCGTTGACGAGTTCACAAATCGTGGATATGTCGATTCCATGCTTGGAACGATTGATTCGGTCATCGATGCGCTGGGCGGGTCCGCAAAAGTGGCGGAGCTGTGCGGCGTTCGGACGTCAGCTGTGAGCAACTGGATCGCTCGCGGCCGAATTTCGAAGGGAAGCTTCTTGGTCGTCCGCGGCGCTCTTGCTGAGCGTGGGCTCGAAGCGTCGCCGTCCGTTTTTGGTTTCAAAGTGGAAGCTAAAGAGGCCCGGGCATGACGTTGCACCGGCAGACGAACCACGATTCCCATTCCCGTTACTCCCCCGTACGAGGACGGGTGGCCGCCGATCACACCCGTCGGTTGAGCGGTCAGAATAGGCATCAACTGTTCGCGCTGTCATCTGGAAATGTGACACGGTTGCGTCCGGAAAAAG
>Ga0208916_10000145_pt1 | contig 34290 bp, 37 predicted proteins | sample DEB19_08_DNA_5_FD_184523 | JGI IMG/M metagenome (GOLD analysis project Ga0208916, IMG submission 184523) | Aqueous microbial communities from the Delaware River and Bay under freshwater to marine salinity gradient to study organic matter... | ecosystem: Environmental > Aquatic > Marine >... | reverse complement strand
GTAAATCTTGTGCAAACCCTGTTCGGCTGAATGGCGCAGCCCGACCGCGCCATTTTCGGCCACGATGGCATCCACTGGCCAGCTTTTCGCAAAGGGTTCGCTCCAGCCCACGGGGCGCCCGGTGATCGGCACCACCTGCAGGCCCGCCGCTTTCAGGTCAGCCAAGGCTTGCAAGGCATCGGGTGTGATGCGCCCTTCGGTGGTCAGCGTGTCGTCGATGTCGGTGAAGATGCCAACGATTTTGGGGGGTGAGAAAAGCTGCAGAGTCTGCATCAGCGGTGTCAGCCCGCGCTGCCCAGCGCCAGGCCGGCATGCTCGCGCAGCGGGTGGAAATGGATTTTGGGGAAGCGCTCTTGCGCCAGGCGCACGTCGTAGGGGCTGGTGCACAAGTAGGCCAGCGTGCCCGCGGCGTCGAGTGACATGCGCTGCGGGTAGGCGTTGGTGAACTCGCGCAACTCCGCCGGGGTGTCGGCGGTGATCCAGCGTGCGCCGGTGTATTGGCAGCCTTCCAGGCGCACGTCGCAGTCGTATTCGGCTTTCAGACGGTGTTGCACCACCTCAAATTGCAGCTGACCGACCGCGCCCAGCAGCATGGGGCCACCGACTTCGGGTTTAAACACCTGGATCGCGCCTTCTTCGCCCAATTGGTCGAGGCCGGTTTGCAGCTGCTTGGTGCGCAGTGGGTTCTTCAAAATCACGGTCATGAAGAGTTCGGGCGCAAAAAACGGCAGGCCGGTGAATTGCAAGTTGGCCCCATCGGTGATGGTGTCACCCAACTGCACGCCGCCATGGGTGGTAAAGCCGATGATGTCGCCCGCGTAGGCTTCGTCCACCGCTTCACGCCGTTGCGACAGGAAGGTGACCACGCTGGTAGGGCGCAATTCTTTGCCCGTGCGCTGCACTTTGAGTTTCATACCCGGGGTGTATTTGCCGGACGCCATGCGCACAAAGGCGATGCGGTCGCGGTGGTTGGCGTCCATATTGGCTTGCACCTTGAAGACCACACCCGAGAACGCGCTGTCTTCGGGCTGAATCTCTTTGACCACGGGCTGCTTGTTGACCAGCAGGTTGCTGGTGCGGGGGCGCGGTGGCGGTGCCAGATCGACCAAGGCGTCCAGCACTTCCATCACGCCGAAGTTGTTCACGCCGGAGCCGAAAAACACGGGCGTTTGCTTGCCCGCCAAAAAGGCGGCTTCGTCAAACGCGGGCGATGCGCCGGTGGCCAGTTCCATGCTGTCCATGGCGGTTTGCCACTCCAGGCCAAAGCGCTCGGCCAGTTGGGCTTGTTCGGTCAGCGGGATGGTTTCGAAGTCTTGCGGCAGGCGTTCGCTGCCCGAGTCAAACACCGTCATGGCCTGCGTGCGCAGGTTGATGATGCCGCCAAACGATTTGCCTTGGCCCACAGGCCAGGTCATGGGCACGCAGGGCATGCCCAGCTCGCGCTCGACTTCGTCCAGGATGTCGAGAGGGTCACGCACTTCGCGGTCCATCTTGTTCACAAAGGTGATGATGGGCGTGTCGCGCTGACGGCAGACTTCGATCAGGCGTCGGGTTTGTGCTTCCACACCGTTGGCCGCGTCGATCACCATGAGTGCCGAGTCCACGGCGGTGAGCACGCGGTAGGTGTCCTCGCTGAAGTCTTTGTGGCCGGGCGTGTCGAGCAGGTTGATCACGTGCTCGCGGTACAGCATCTGCATGACCGAAGAGGCCACCGAGATGCCGCGCTGCTTTTCGATTTCCATCCAGTCGCTGGTGGCGTGGCGTGAGGCCTTGCGGGCCTTGACCGAGCCAGCGATCTGGATCGCGCCCGAGAACAGCAGCAGCTTTCGGTGAGCGTGGTTTTACCCGCATCGGGGTGGGAAATGATGGCAAAAGTCCGGCGGCGCCGGGTCTCGTTGGCGTAAGTCACAAGGGGTCCTGAGGTCATGCGGGTGGCAAAGCTGCCACCCGTGGTGGCCAAGCCCTGGCGGGCTGGCGGAGGGGTGATTTTACCGGCTGACTTCGTGCGACTGAGCTTTCTTCGTATAATCGCCGCTTCCGAGGAGCGTTGCAGCGCCCCCTGGCTTTGAACAAAGTCGGCAGCGGGGCGTGAGGCTCGGAACACTTCAACAGCAACGACGCTCATCCACTCGACGTGCGGTGAGCCTGTTTTTCCCATTCAGTGCTTTCATCCACGCGTGTGGTTCATTCACATTGCTTTGGAGCTTTTCACATGAATGCACGTTTGAACACCACCATCAACGCCGATTGCGTGATCGCCGACATCGGCTTGGCCGATTGGGGTCGCAAAGAAATCAAGATCGCTGAAACCGAAATGCCCGGCCTGATGGCCATCCGCCAAGAGTTCAGCAAGGCCCAGCCTTTGAAAGGCGCCCGCATCACCGGTTCCTTGCACATGACCATTCAGACGGCTGTCCTGATCGAAACCCTGCAAGCGCTTGGTGCCAATGTGCGCTGGGCTTCTTGCAACATCTTTTCGACCCAGGACCACGCCGCCGCCGCCATTGCCGCTGCCGGCACGCCGGTGTTCGCCATCAAGGGCGAGACCTTGGCCGACTACTGGGACTACACCCACCGTATCTTTGACTTCGGTGCTGCCAATACCGAAGGCGAAGGCCCCAACATGATTTTGGACGACGGCGGCGATGCCACTTTGTTGATGCACTTGGGCAAGCGCGCTGAAACCGACGCTTCTTTGATCGCCAACCCCACGAGCGAAGAAGAAACATGTCTGTTCAACGCCATCAAGGCCAAGCTGGCGGTGGACCCAACCTGGTACAGCCGCAAGGGTGCTCAGATCATTGGCGTGACCGAAGAGACCACCACCGGCGTGCTGCGCCTGAACGAAATGGCCGCCAAAGGCAGCCTGATGTTCCGCGCCATCAACGTGAACGATTCGGTGACCAAGAGCAAGTTCGACAACCTGTACGGCTGCCGCGAATCCTTGGTGGACTCCATCAAACGTGCCACCGACGTGATGATCGCTGGCAAAGTTGCGTGCGTGGCCGGTTACGGTGACGTGGGCAAGGGTTCTGCCCAAGCCCTGCGCGCTTTGAGCGCCCAAGTCTGGGTGACCGAGATCGACCCGATCAACGCGTTGCAAGCTGCCATGGAAGGCTACAAAGTCGTGACCATGGAATACGCCGCCGACAAGTGCGACATTTTTGTGTCGGCCACCGGCAACAAAAACGTGATCCGCTACGAGCACATGGCCGCCATGAAGGACGAAGCCATCGTTTGCAACATCGGTCACTTTGACAACGAGATCGACGTCGCGTCCTTGGAAAAGTGCCAGTGGGACGAAATCAAGCCCCAAGTCGACCACGTCATCTTCCCTGATGGCAAAAAGATCACCTTGTTGGCCAAAGGTCGCTTGGTGAACCTGGGTTGCGCTACCGGCCACCCCAGCTTCGTGATGTCGTCGTCGTTCGCCAACCAAACCATCGCCCAGATCGAACTGTTCACAAAGCAAGACCAGTACGATGCCGGCAAGGTCTATGTGCTGCCCAAGCACCTGGACGAAAAAGTGGCCCGTTTGCACCTCACCAAAGTTGGCGCGATGCTGACCGAGTTGAGTGACGAACAAGCCGCCTACATCGGCGTGTCCAAAAACGGCCCTTACAAGGCAGACACTTACCGCTATTGATGGGTGTTGCATCGCGCGCAGCGCTGCAAGCCAGTGATGGCCTGTGCTGCGAGCGATGGCTGCGCTTCTTGTTTGCCCAACTCAACCCCTCTCGTCAGAACCCCACCGAATGCGCATTGATCAACTTCTCGTCGAGCGCGGCCTGGCCGCTTCTCGTTCTCAGGCACAGCGACTGATCGCCGGGGGCGTCCAGTGGCAGCAGCCCGACGGGACGTGGCGCGCCATTGTGAAAAACCGCGATGAGGTGCCTGAAAGCGCTGCCCTGGAGTTGCTTGATGACGCCGAATCGCGCTACGTGTCGCGCGGTGGTCTCAAGCTCGAAGGGGCTTTGAAGGTCACGGGCGCTCAGGTTGAAGGTTTGCGGTGTCTGGATGTGGGCCAAAGTACAGGCGGTTTCACCGATTGCTTGCTGCAGCAAGGCGCTGCGCAGGTGGTCGGCATTGATGTCGGCCATGCCCAAGTGCATCCGCGCATTCGCGAAGACGAACGTGTGGTGTGCATTGAGGGTGTGAACGCCCGCGAGCTGGAGCCCGGAGACGAGCGCGTGCCCGATGCACTGGAGGGTTTTGACCTGATGGTGGGCGACGTCTCGTTCATCTCGCTCACTTTGGTATTGCCTGGCGTCGTGCATTTGCTCAAACCCACAGGACAGTTGCTCATGCTGGTGAAACCCCAGTTTGAATTGCAGCCCGGTCAGGTGGGCAAGGGCGGCATTGTGAAAGACGAGAGCTTGTATGGCTTCATCGAAAACCGTGTGCGCACTGCCCTGACCGATCTGGGCATGCAAGTGACGGCTTGGTTGAACAGCCCGATTGAGGGCGGTGACGGCAACCGTGAATTTTTTGTACAGGCCTGCTGGCCTGACCCGGCTGCGGTGCTGCCCGCACGCGAAGACGCCCGCCTGGCGCACGAGGCCGATCTGGCCGCCAAGGCCTATGCCAAGGCCAACGACTATTGAATTTTGGAAGGTGTTGTGATGTCTGGTTTGAAGTTGCCCATCAGCTTGGAGTTTTTCCCGCCCAAAACGCCTGAGGGCGCAGACAAGCTGAGAGGCGTGCGCGAGAAGCTGTACGCACTGAAGCCTGAATTTTGTTCAGTGACTTACGGCGCGGGCGGCTCTACGCAAGAAGGCACCTTTGCCACCGTGGGCGCGATCCTGGCTGAAGGCGTGGCAGCGGCTTCGCACTTCTCGTGCATTGGTGCCACCAAGGCTTCGGTGCGCGCCGAGTTGGCCACGCTCAAGGCCATGGGTGTCAAGCGCTTGGTGGCTCTGCGCGGCGATTTGCCAAGCGGCTATGGCGCAGGTGGCGAGTTCCATTACGCCAGCGATCTGGTGGCGTTCATCCGCGCGGAGACCGGCGATGACTTCCACATCGAAGTGGCGGCCTATCCCGAAATCCACCCGCAAGCCAAGTCACCAGAGTCCGATTTGCAGGCCTTTGCCACCAAGGTCAAAGCCGGTGCCAATTCGGCCATCACGCAATATTTTTACAACAGCGATGCGTATTTCCGCTTTGTGGACGATGCGTACAAACTGGGTGTGGATGTGCCTGTCGTGCCCGGCATCATGCCGATCACCAGTTCGTCGCAGTTGCTGCGCTTTTCAGACGCTTGTGGCGCAGAGATTCCCCGTTGGATCCGTTTGCGTTTGCAAGGTTATGGCGACGACATCGACTCGATCAAGGCGTTTGGTCTGGATGTGGTGGCCGACTTGTGTGAGCAACTCATCAACGGCGGCGTACCTGCTTTGCACTTTTACACAATGAACCAGAGTGCAGCCACGACGGCTATTTTGCGTCGGTTGTGAAGCGCACACAGCGCGCTTCTTTGACGGACATGGTTGACATGAACCAAGCTCAGAGAAGATGGCGCTGCTTCGCGCTGAGAGGTTTGATCAACCTCAAATGAGCGGTGGTGGTTTGGACATCCAATGAACTTGAGCACAAAGCTCTTCTCTTCGTTCATAAGGAAAGTCAACATGAAAAAACTTACCATCGTTGCAGCCGTGCTGGCTGCTTGTTCTGCGACTGCCGCCATGGCTCAAGCTTCGGGTGAAGGCCCTTGGTTGGTGCGTGCCCGCGCTGTGCACTTGGACATGGCCAACAGAGACGGTACGGGGCTGGGCTTGTTGGTCAATAACAAGACCATCCCGGAAGTGGATGTCAGCTATTTCTTCACCCCGAACATCGCGGCCGAGCTGGTCTTGACGGTGCCCCAAAAACAGACCGTGTCCTTGGGCGGTGCACCGATTGGCACGTTCAAGCATTTGCCTCCGAGCTTGCTCTTGCAATACCATTTCACAGGGCTGGATGGCTACAAGCCCTATGTCGGCGCGGGCGTGAATTACACCAAGATCACCAGCGTTAATCTGCTGGATGGCGGCGCGACATTGGACGACCACAGCTGGGGCGGTGCTTTGCAAGTGGGCATGGACATTCCGTTGGACAAAAACTGGTCCCTGAACTTTGACATCAAGAAGGTGTACATCCGCTCTGATGTTTTTCTCGGCACGGCCAATCAGGGCACCTTGAAGCTCGACCCCGTTTTGGTGGGAGTGGGTCTCGGGTATCGTTTTTGACCTGCACTTTGGCTCAAAGCAAAACGCCCTGCAATGCAGGGCGTTTTTGATGCTTTTTAAAACAGACCGTGCATCAACGTTCGTCGAAGCTCACCACCACCCGCTTGCTGGTGGGGCGGGCCTGGCAGGACAGGATGAAGCCTTGCTCGACCTCGGGCTTTTCGAGTGTGAAGTTTTTCTCCATTTCGGTCGTGCCTTCGACCACTTTGCAGCGGCAGGTGCAACACACACCGGCTTTGCACGAGTAGGGCAGGTCCAGGCCCAATGACAAGGCGATGTCTAAAATTTTCTCGTTCCTGTTCATCGGCATGTCGTAGGGCTTGCCGTCCAGCACCACCGTGAGCTGCACTTCGCCTGCATCGCGTGTGGCCTGGTGACCCAGCACGGCTTGGCTGCGCTGCTCTGGCGACAGCGCATCCAGTGTGGGGGAGCTGAAGCGCTCGGTGCGGATGCGTTCGGCCTTGACGCCTGCGTTCAGCAGCGCTTGCTCGGTGGCCTCGATCATGGCTTCCGGGCCACAGACAAAGACTTCGTCCATGCTGCCCACGGGCAAGAATGCGTCGATGATGGCGCGCACTTTGTCGCCATCGATGCGGCCTTCGAGCAAGGGCACCTCTTGGGCTTGGCGAGACAAGATGTGGATCAGTGTCAGGCGGTCGGGGTAGCGGTCTTTCAGGTCTTGCAGCGCTTCGTTGAACATCACGCTGTCCATGCGGCGGTTGCCGTAGACCAGGGTGAACTTCGATTCGGGAAGGTCTTCGAGCGTGCTCGATAAGATGGACAAGATGGGCGTGATGCCTGAACCTGCGGCAAAGCCCACGCGGTGAATGGCGCGGGGCCTTTGCACCACAAACCGGCCATCGGGCGGCATCACGCGCAAAGTGTCACCGGCTTTGAGTTGGGTCGCAGCCCAGTTGGAGAACACACCACCTTCGACTGGACGGATGCCCACTTCGAGCACGCCTTGTTTTTGCAGTTGGCTGTGGGCCGAACTGATGGAGTAGCTGCGGCGCACATCCTCACCGCCAATGCTGGCACGCAGGGTCAGGAACTGACCGGGTTGAAAGTCAAAGCGGCTGCGCAGGTCTTGTGGCACGACCAGTGAGATGGCGACAGCGCCTGCAGCTTCGGGTGCGACGCGTGCAACTTGGAGGTCATGAAAGCGGGTTGCGGACATGGTGCTTCACTGCGGCAAGGCAGCTCAGTAAGGTTTGAAGTAATCGAATGGTTCCATGCAAGCCAGGCACCGGTAAAGGGCTTTGCATGCGGTGGAGCCGAAGTGGGAGGTTTCGGTGGTGTTGGCCGAGCCGCATTGCGGGCAGTGCACCACCTCGGGTTTGGCACCGCGCGCCGCAAACTGCACCACGTTGGCGCTGCCTGATGCTTGGCTGGCGCAGGCGTGTGGTGGGGCGATGCCATAAGCGCGCAGTTTGTCCTTGGCGACCTCGGTCATCCAGTCGGTGGTCCAGGCCGGGGCCAGTTGCGTGACCACACGGCCTTGCAGCCCGTTGGCTTGCAGCAGGGCTTTCACATCGTCCTCGATCTGGCCCATGGCCGGGCAACCGCTGTAGGTCGGCGTGATGACCACTTCCAAACCCGCTGGGCCTTCGCGCACATCGCGCAAAATGCCCAGCTCGCGCAGCGTGACGACCGGGATTTCCGGGTCGGTCAGCGATTCGAGCAAGCCCCAAGCATGGGCCACAGTGGCTGTGCGCGGGGACGAAATGTGGGGGGGCATTGGCGTGGGTTACCAGGTCGCTTGCGGGTGCGCGCGGGCCAAGCTTTGCATTTCGGCGAGCACAAAGCCCAGATGTTCCGAGTGCATGCCTTGCTTGCCCGTGGGCACAAAACCGCCTGCGGCGGGGCGTTGCAGCGTGGCTTCTTGCAGGGCTGCGTCCACGATCTGGTTCCAGTCGTTTTGCAGTGCCGCCATGTCAATGCCGGTGCCGTTGGCCAGCGCCGCAGCTTCTGAGGGGCTGGCGGTCCAGAACTCTTGTGTGTAAGACATGAATTGGTCGAGCGCGGTCTGTGCTTTGGCGTGCGACTCGTCGGTGCCATCGCCCATGCGCACCAGCCAGTCACGCGAATGGCGCAGGTGGTAGCGCACTTCCTTGAGCGACTTGGCCGCGATGGCCGCCAGTTGGGCGTCTTTCGAGCTTTGCAACTGGTCCCACACCAGCACCATCAAGCTGCTGAACAAAAAGTTGCGCACGATGGTGCTGGCAAAGTCGCGATCGCCCGCCGAGGTCGGGGCTGTCAGCGGCATGTGGGGCAATTCACACAGCGTGTAGTTGCGAAAATCCGGCACATCACGGAAATAAGCCAGCCTGTCTTCGGTGGCGCCGTCGCCTTGCAGTTCGGCCGCGTGCTGGTACAGCATTCGGGCCTGACCGATCAGGTCTAGGCTGTTGTTGGACAGCGCAATGTCTTCTTCAAGGATGGGGCCGTGGCCACACCATTCGGCGTTGCGCTGTCCGAGGATCAGCGCGTTGTCGGCCAAGTGCAGCAAGTATTCAACGGGTGCGTTCATGGTCGTGCTCACATGTGGCCGACTTCGTCGGGGATCACGTAGAAGGTGGGGTGGCGGTAGACCTTGTCGCTGGCCGGATCGAAAAATTCAGGCTTGTCATTGGGCTCGCTGGCCGAGATGCTGGCCGAGGGCACCACCCAGATGCTCACGCCTTCTTGGCGGCGCGTGTACACATCGCGTGCCATTTGCAGTGCGTGCTCAGAATCGGACGCGTGCAGGCTGCCGCAATGCTTGTGCTCGAGGCCTTGCTTGCTGCGGACAAAAACTTCCCACAGGGGCCATTCTTTCAATGCGGAGGTGCTGGTCGTCGTGCTCATGCTGCTTCTTTCTGTTGGCGCGCTTGTTGTTTTTGGGCGTGGGCCAAGGCGGCTTCGCGGACCCAAGCGCCATCGTTCCAGGCCTTGACGCGGGCACCTAGGCGTTCCTTGTTGCAAGGGCCGTTGCCGTTCACCGTGGCCCAGAACTCATCCCAATCGATTTGGCCGTAGTCGTGGGCTTGGCGCGCTTCGTTCCATTTCAGGTCGGGGTCGGGCAAGGTCACACCCAGCACTTTGGCCTGCGGCACGGTGGCGTCCACAAACTTCTGGCGCAGGTCGTCGTTGCTGATGCGCTTGATGCCCCAGCGCATGCCTTGCGCGCTGTTGGGGCTGTCGGCGTCGGGTGGCCCGAACATGGCAAGGCACTTCCACCACCAACGGTTCACCGCGTCTTGCACCATGGCTTTTTGCTCGGCCGTGCCTTGCATCATCACCAAGAGGGCTTCGTAGCCCTGGCGCTGGTGAAAAGACTCTTCCTTGCACACACGCACCATGGCGCGGGCGTAGGGGCCATAAGAGCAGCGGCACAGGGGCACCTGGTTCATGATGGCCGCACCGTCGACCAACCAGCCGACCACGCCCACATCGGCCCAGTTCAGCGTGGGGTAATTGAAGATGGAGCTGTATTTGGCCTTGCCGCTGTGCAGGGCGTCCAGCATTTGGTCGCGGCTGGTACCCAAGGTTTCGGCGGCGCTGTAGAGGTAAAGACCGTGACCACCTTCGTCTTGTACTTTGGCGATCAGGATGGCTTTGCGCTTCAAGCTGGGTGCACGGCTGATCCAGTTGCCTTCGGGCAGCATGCCAACGATTTCGCTGTGCGCGTGCTGGCTGATCTGGCGCACCAGGGTTTTGCGGTAGGCCTCAGGCATCCATTCACGGGGTTCGATGCGGCCGTCGGCATCGATTCGGGCGTCGAACTGGGCCTGCAAAGCGGCGTCTTGCGCATTCAGGGCTTTGGGAACGGCCTTCAGGCCGACCGACTTGGCGTCGTCGGAACCGTCCGGGACGCTGAAAGATTGCGTGTACATGGTCTACTCCTGCGCCAAACAGGATGGGATGATCGCGGCGCGGGTGCCAGTATATCAATTAACCGACCGATCGGTCGGTTAATTTAAGTGCTGCGGGGTCAGTGCTTTCCCTGAGCTTGGTGGCGTGGCAGTGCCTGCCCGGTCAAGACGATTCGACCTGCCAGTTTTTGCCGGATCCACGCGCCAAGGCGGGGCCCACCATATCCAGCGCTTTGCGGATCTGGTCTTTCAGGGTGAAGGGCGGGTTGATGACAAACATGCCACTGGCCACCAAGCCGCCAACATCGTCAGGCCCCCGGCCAATGGACAAGGTCGCGTTGAGCCAGGGTTTTTGGGACTGGTTTGCCAAGGTGCGCAAGCGTTTTGGCAAGTCGTGTGCTTCGGGGCGTGGAATGATGGGGTACCAGACCAGATACGTGCCAGTTGAAAAACGCTTCAGGTATTCCTGAATGACGTTGGCGACTTTGGCGTAATCCGATTTGATTTCGTAGCTGGGGTCGATCAGCACCATCGCCCGCTTGGAGCCCGTGGCCGAGGCCGGTGGTGGCAGGAGTTTTTTGAGGGCTTCAAAACCATCTTCCCGGCTGACGGTGATGGTGCGCCCGGCATCAAGCTGCGCAATGTTGGAAGTCAGCGACTTGCTGTCTGTCGGGTGCAGCTCGAACAGGCGCAAGCGGTCTCGTGACTCGTGGCGCATCAGTTTGTGCATCAAAAAAGGCGAGCCGGGGTAAATTTTGGCTTGCCCGTTGGGGTTGAAGCTGGCAATTTGTTCCAGGTAGTCTTGCACTGGTTCTGGCAGGGCATCGAGCTTCTCTGCGGCCCCCAAGAGCTTGAACAGGCCGTCTTCGGCCTCAGCCCCTTTTTGCGAATAATCGCCGTCCAGTCGGTACAAGCCGGCCCCGGCGTGGGTGTCAATCAGGGTGATGCCTGCCTCTTTTTGCATGAGGTGGCGCATGGTGGCCAGCAAGGTGATGTGTTTGAGCACATCCGCATGGTTGCCGGCGTGGAAAGCGTGTCTATAACTGAACATGCTCCGATGGTAACCAATAAGCTTCCCAAGAACTGCCCCGCAAGTCCTTGATTTTTCGTATAATGGCAGGCTTCGCAGCGATTTAGTGGCCCCGCGGCGAAGACGCCAAGACCCTCAGGGTCGAAGCAATCTCCCACCTAAGAGGTTCCCAACAGAGGAACACCGACCGTGGAAAAGGGCCCGACAAACCTTTCTTTAAAGAGAAAACTCATGACAACAACTTTCAGCGCCAAACCCGCTGAGGTCGTGCACGAGTGGTTTGTGATTGACGCGACCGACAAGGTCCTCGGACGAGTAGCCAGCGAAGTTGCTCTCCGTTTGCGCGGCAAACACAAGGCCATTTACACGCCTCACGTCGACACCGGTGACTTCATCGTCATCATCAATGCTGCCCAGCTCAAAGTAACTGGCACCAAGACGATCGACAAAATTTATTACCGCCATTCCGGCTACCCTGGCGGCATCACTGCCACCAACTTCCGCGACATGCAAGCCAAGCACCCTGGCCGCGCACTCGAGAAGGCTGTCAAGGGCATGTTGCCCAAGGGCCCACTCGGTTACGCCATGATCAAGAAACTCAAGGTGTATGGTGGCGCTGAGCACCCACACACCGCCCAACAGCCTAAAGTGCTGGACATCTAAGGAGCCTTGAGATGATTGGTGAATGGAACAATGGCACAGGCCGTCGCAAATCCAGCGTCGCCCGCGTGTTTCTGAAAAAAGGCACTGGCAAGATCACGGTCAACGGCAAGGACATCCAAGCCTACTTCGGCCGCGAAACTTCGATCATGATCGCCAAGCAACCCCTCATGTTGACCAACCATGCCGAAACTTTCGACATCATGATCAACGTGCACGGTGGCGGTGAATCCGGTCAAGCCGGTGCATCGCGCCACGGCATCACCCGCGCTCTGATTGACTACGACGCAACGCTCAAGCCTATGCTGAGCCAAGCTGGTTTTGTCACTCGTGACGCTCGTGAAGTCGAACGTAAAAAGGTCGGCTTCCACTCAGCCCGCCGCCGCAAGCAGTTCTCGAAGCGTTAATCCGCTTTTCCTGTTTCGCCAAAAAGCCGCACCGGTTCCGCCGTGGCGGCTTTTTGCTTTTGGGGCGTGCGTCTTGGGTCCTTGGCCTGAAAAGCCCCCAAACCCAGTAGCGTTACTGGTCGCTCTAAGCGGTAATTCCCGACCAACGCGCTATACTATTTGGCATTGAACCCGGAGAAACACCATGAGCGCTGTTGCTGAAAACATCCAGACCGAAATGCCTACCCCGATTGTCTTTACCGACAGCGCGGCCGCCAAAGTGGCTGACCTGATTGCCGAGGAAGGCAACCCCGATCTGAAATTGCGCGTGTTTGTGCAAGGTGGCGGCTGCTCGGGCTTCCAGTACGGTTTCACTTTTGACGAAATCACCAACGAAGACGACACGACCATGAGCAAAAACGGTGTGTCGCTGTTGATCGACGCCATGAGCTACCAGTACCTGATTGGTGCCGAGATCGATTACAAAGAAGACCTGCAAGGCGCGCAGTTTGTGATCAAGAATCCGAATGCCACATCCACCTGCGGCTGTGGTTCGTCTTTCTCGACTTGACCGGATGAGCAGGCGAGCAGTGCTCGCCTTGTCTCAACGGGGGTAAATGGCCCCCAACACACGGGCGCCTCTGGCGCCCGTGACGCTTGGCAGGCTCGCTGTCTCGCGCCGCATGGTTTTGCAGGCCAGCCAGGCAAAAGCCGCAGCCTCGACCTGCAAGGGCGGCAAACCGCGTGTCTCGCTGCTGATCACTTTCAGCAGGGGCAAATGCAGGGCCAAGCGCCTCATTAGCTGACCGTTTAAGGCACCACCACCACAAACGACCAAAGACGCTGCTTCGTTGGCGTGCTGTTTCACATCGTTGGCACACGCCAATGCGGTGTATTCGGTCAATGTGGCCTGAACGTCAATGGCTGTTATGTCTGCGTGGTTTTGCAAATGCTGGGCCAACCAGGCAGGGTTGAACAAGTCTCGACCGGTGCTTTTGGGGGGCGTGCGCTGAAGGAAGGGGTCGGCCAGCAACGCCGCCAGCAAGGGGGCATTGATGTGGCCTGCTGCGGCCCATTCCCCGTCTTGATCAAAGGGCTGGCCTGTGTGGGTGGCGCACCAGTGATCCATCAGTGCATTACCGGGACCACAGTCCCAGCCGGTGACCAACGTACCGGGTTTGAGCACACTGAGGTTGGAGATGCCCCCGATATTGAGCACCGCCACGCAAGCATCAGCCTGCGCAAACACGCCGTGATGAAAAGCCGGCACCAGTGGTGCGCCTTGACCACCCGCAGCCAGGTCTCGGCTGCGGAAATCCGCCACCACATCGATGCCAGTGAGTTCGGCGAGCAAAGACGGATTGAGCAGTTGTATGGTGTAGCCGACGGCGGGCTGTTGACGAGTGGCGTCGCTATCAAATTCAAGCGGGCGGTGCCGCACGGTTTGGCCGTGTGCGCCAATGGCCGTGATGTTTGGGGATCTCAAGCCAGCTTGCTGCAACAAAGTGTGCACCACCGTTGCATAGTGGCGTGCGATCTGGTTGCCCACCAGTGCGCTGCGGTGCAATTCATCGGGGCCGCTTTGGTTCAGGGCCATGAGTTCGGCTTTGAAAGGTGCATCAAAAGCCACAAAGGCATGGGCTTGAACTTGCAATTGCCCTCGTGCGTCCATGCGTGCCAGCACGCCATCGGCACCATCCAGTGAAGTGCCTGACATCAGGCCTATGAAATGTTCAGTCATTTGGATGGTTAAAGCAGGCGGTACTTGCGCGGGGTATCTTCCCGCCAAAAGATGAGGGCATGTCGCATGGGGCGGTCATGGCATCAAAAAAGGGCCTTTCGGCCCTAGATGGTCACTGTGAAGTGACTTCTCTCATTTGTGCAGCCGCCAGCAGTTGCGCCTTGGCTTGCGCTGCAGCGGACTTGAATCGCGCCATGCCAGCCGGGCTGAGCGGTGTGCTTTGGGCTTGCTGAATGACTTTTTGCGGGTCAACGTGTGTGCCGTTGACTCGGAATTCGAAGTGCAGGTGAGGGCCTGTAGACCAGCCCGTCGAGCCAACGGCACCAATGGCTTGTCCTTTTTGAACAGTTTGTCCCTTGCGTACCTGGATGCGGCTGAGGTGGGCATAGACGGTGGAGTGGTTGTTGCCATGGCGAACAATCACCGTGTTGCCAAAGCCACCTTGAACGCCCGCAAATTCGACCACGCCATCGCCCACCGTCTGCGCGGGTGTGCCGGTTGGGGCTGCATAGTCGACCCCCAAGTGGGCTTTCATGGTTTGGAATATGGGGTGCAGACGCATGCTGAAGCCACTGGTCTTGCGAGAGAAGGCTACGGGTGATGCCAAGTAGGTGCGGCTGAGACTTTTGCCATCGATGCTGTAGTAGTTGCCTTTTTGGCCAGGCTCCTGGTGCCACACGGCTTCGAAGGTCTTGTTTCCATTGTTGAACTCGGCTGCCAGCACGCGACCCGTACGCACGGGCTCGCCGTCTGCCTCCAGCACCTCGTAGACCACCGAAAAGCGGGCTCCCTTGCGCAAGTTGCGATGAAAGTCGATTTGGTTGGAAAAAATCTGCGTCAGCTGGCCAATCACGGCATCAGGCAAGCGGGCTTCATCCGCAGCATCGTAAAGAGAGCTCGCCACAGTGCCACCCGTCATGCGGACACTGGTGTTCATTGGCGAGGTTTCCAGGGCCGCTTCCAGGCCTTGGTTGGTGCGCTTGATGGCCAAGCGCTGGAAGAAGGTATCCGTTTCGTTGTTGAGCCAACGCACGTTGAGATTGAGCAAGCGCTGTTGTCCGTCGGCTTCAGCTACGACGGAACGGCCAGCCTGTTTGAGGGCCTGTTTGGCCACGGGGTTTTTGCGCAAGAAATTAGCCGCCTCCGGGTCCACCAGGCCCAGACGGCGCAGCAAGCTTTCGGGGGTGTCCGATGAGCGCGTGCTCTCGGTGCGCGACAGGCGCATCTGAGTCAGATCCAGAGATTGGGCTTGCTCTTGCAGTCGGTCAATCTCGACGGGCACGGTGAGTGTGACGACAGGTTGATCGGCAATATCGGGGCCCAAGTTGGCGATGGCGAATGCGCCACCGCCGCCAGCCAGCAAAACTGAGGCCAGTGTCGCGCTGATGGCTTTGGGGTGGCGGCTTAACCAACGGGTTAAAGCCTGCAGCGTGTGTACGAGTTGGGGGTGTTGTCCGTCCAGCCAAGTCAGTGCGCGCTGGGCGGTCATCAGCACTGCGCCGAGCACCGTGGTGCAAAGGAACAAGAAGCCAATGAACAAGGAGGCCAGTCGGGACTGGATGGAAGCGAGAAAATGCATCAATTCGGAAGTGTTTCGTGTCGACCAAAGCTTTGGCGATATGGCGACACGATTTGTACAGTCAGCGCGCCTTTAAAATGGGCGATCAGGAGATAGCCAGTCATTGTACCGTTCTATACCCATTTGACTTTAGAAAAAACCCTTATGAATCAAGCGCTTGTTACAAAATTCCCGGTCACGGACAAGACCCACCACGCTTTAGAAGTGACCTTGCGGGGCTGCGAAGAGTTGATTCCGAAGGAGGATTGGCTGAAAAAGCTGGCCAAGTCTGAGGCCACCGGCGTGCCCTTGCGCATCAAATTGGGTTTGGACCCCACGGCCCCCGACATCCACATTGGCCACACCGTGGTGCTCAATAAGATGCGCCAGTTACAAGATTTGGGGCACCAAGTGATCTTTTTGATTGGTGACTTCACCAGTTTGATCGGAGATCCCTCAGGCCGCAACAGCACCCGCCCGCCGCTCACTCCTGAGCAGATCAAGGCCAATGCCGAAACCTATTACAAGCAGGCCAGCCTTGTGTTGGACCCCGCCAAAACAGAAATTCGCTACAACAGTGAGTGGTCGCTACCGCTGGGCTCTATGGGCATGATCCAGTTGGCGGCCAAGTACACGGTGGCTCGCATGATGGAGCGCAACGATTTCCATGACCGCTTCAAGGCCGGCACGCCGATTTCGGTGCACGAGTTCCTCTACCCCTTGATGCAGGGCTACGACTCGGTGGCCCTCAAAAGCGATCTGGAGTTGGGCGGCACCGATCAGAAGTTCAACCTGCTCATGGGCCGCCACTTGCAGGCCGAGTACGGTCAGGAGCAGCAATGCATCTTGACCATGCCGCTGTTGGAAGGTCTCGATGGCGTGGACAAGATGTCCAAGTCGAAAAACAACTACATCGGCATCGCCGAAGAACCCAACAGCATGTTCGCCAAGGTGCTCAGCATTTCTGATGTGTTGATGTGGCGCTGGTTCACCTTGTTGTCATTCAAGTCCATGGCCGAGATCGAGGCTTTGAAGCAAGAGGTGGCAGGCGGGCGCAACCCCAAGGACGCCAAAGTCATGCTGGCCAAAGAGATCACGGCGCGTTTTCACAGCGCAGCGGCCGCCGATGCTGCCGAGCAGGATTTCATCAACCGCAGCAAAGGGGGCGTGCCGGACGACATCCCTGAAGTGTCTTTGTCGGGCGCGCCCATGGGCATTGGGGCCTTGCTCAAGTCGGCGGGTTTGGCTCCTTCGACCACCGAAGCCGGGCGCTTGATTGAGGGCGGTGGTGTGCGTGTGGATTCGAGCGTGGTCAGCGACAAGGGCTTGAAGCTCGAAGCGGGCACCTACGTGGTGCAGGTTGGCAAGCGCAAGTTTGCCAAGGTGACGCTGTCTTGATCAGCCGCCAGAACCCGCAGGTCTTCATCGTCGGTTCATTTTCCAACGGTATCCTGCCAGCATGAAAAGCCTTGATTCCTGGATGACGCCCAAACGCATGCTGTGGGCTTCGGTGCTGGTCGCGTTGATCACCATTGGCCTCAAAACAATGGCTTGGTGGCTGACCGACTCGGTTGGTTTGTTGTCGGATGCGATGGAATCTCTGGTCAACCTGGCCAGTGCCATTTTTGGTTTGATGATGGTCACCGTGGCGGCCATGCCTGCCGACGAAGAACACCCCTACGGGCACCACAAAGCCGAGTACTTTTCTTCGGGCTTCGAGGGCATCCTGATCGTGGTGGCGGCACTGGGCATCATCTGGGCCGCCGGGCATCGCGTGTTTGACCCGCAACCCATCGAGCAAGTGGGTCTGGGTTTGGCGCTGTCCGTGAGCAGTTCGGCCTTGAACGGTCTGCTGGCTTGGCTGATGTTTCGTGCTGCCAAGCAGCACCGGTCGCTGGCGCTGGAGGCCGATGCGCGGCATTTGGTGACCGATGTCTGGACGTCTGCCGGGGTGGTGATGGGTATTGCGTTGGTCAGCGTGACGGGCTGGCTGTGGCTGGACGCGGTGGTGGCCATTGGCGTGGCCCTGAACATTCTGAAAGAAGGCTGGCACCTGATTTGGCTCTCTTCGCAAGGCCTGATGGACGAAGCCCTGGAGCCTGAAGTTTTGGCCGAAGTACAGAAGGTATTGGACGGTTTTGCACATCAGCGCGGCGAGACCGAAATCATCCGCTTTGACCACTTGCACACCCGCAAAGCAGGGCAGCGTCGCTTTGTCGATGTGCACATGCACATGCCCGCCAGCTGGACCTTGGGGCGAGCGGCTGCCTTGCGGGGCAGTGTGGAGCAAGCATTGATGAGCGAAGTGCCCGGCTTGCGCGCCACCATCCAGCTCTTGCCCAGCGACGTGGAAGCGCATTTTCACGACACGCGGGATTTGAAATGATCGCGGTGCTGCAACGGGTGAGTGAAGCCAGTGTGCGGGTCGAGGGGGCCGTGATCGGCCAAATCGGCGCGGGCTTGCTGGTGCTGTTGTGCGCCGAAAAAGGCGACACCGAAGCCGTGGCCGATCGGATGCTGGCCAAAATGCTCAAGCTGCGCATCTTCAGTGACGACGCGGGCAAGATGAACCTGAGCGTGCAGGATGTGGGCGGCGGCTTGCTGGTGGTCAGCCAGTTCACGCTGGCCGCCGATGTGGCGGGCGGCAACCGACCCAGCTTCACACAGGCAGCGGCCCCCGAAGACGGGAGGCGCCTGTACGCGCACTTTGTGGCCCAAGCCCAGCAAGCGCACCCTCAGGTGCAGACCGGACGCTTTGCGGCTGACATGAAGGTGTCCTTGGTCAATGACGGGCCCATCACGATCCCGATGCGCATGAGCGCTTGAACGCGGCCACGCGTGTCGATCTGCAGCCACCATCCCCGCCCCCGATAATCGGGGCATGACTGCAAAAACACCAGACGCGAACGCCGTTCGCTTTGCCCAGCTCCAGCTGGCGCCCGCCACCCTCCAAAATCTCGAACAACTGGGCTACACCCAGATGACGCCCATCCAAGCGGCCAGCTTGCCGCTGACCTTGGCCGGGCAAGACCTGATTGCCCAAGCCAGCACCGGCAGCGGCAAAACCGCCGCCTTTGGCCTGCCTTTGATTGAGCGCTTGCAGACCGCCGGTTCACCCAGCGCGGCGATTCAAGCGGTGATCCTTTGCCCCACACGCGAGTTGGCCGACCAGGTCACACAAGAAATCCGCCGCCTGGCCCGCGCTCGCCAGAACGTGAAAGTCGTCACCTTGTGTGGTGGTGTGGCCTTGCGCGGTCAAACGGTGAGTCTGGAGCACGGCGCGGATGTGGTGGTGGGCACGCCCGGCCGCATCTTGGACCATCTGGAGCGCGGCTCGCTCAGCTTGGCAGGCGTGAACACACTGGTCTTGGATGAGGCCGACCGCATGCTGGACATGGGCTTTTTTGACGACATCGCCAAGGTGGTGCGCCAGTGCGCCAAAGACCGCCAGACCCTGTTGTTTTCGGCCACTTACCCCGAAGGCATTGCCAAACTGGCCGCGCAGTTCATGCGTGCGCCCCAAACCGTCAAGGTCGATGCGCAACACAGCGCGCACAAGATCCGACAGATTTATTACGAAGTCAGCGAGAGTCAGCGCTTGGACGCGGTGTCGAAATTGCTGGCGCATTTCCGCCCCGAGCGCACGCTGGCGTTTTGCAACACCAAACAACAGTGCCGCGATTTGGTGGCCGTGTTGCAGGCGCAGGGCTACAGCGCCCTGGCACTTTTTGGTGAGTTGGAGCAGCGCGAACGCGACCAGGTGCTGGTGCAGTTTTCGAACCGCAGCTGTTCGGTGTTGGTGGCCACCGACGTGGCCTCACGCGGGCTGGACGTAGAGGGCCTCGAAGCGGTGATTAATGTGGACGTGACGCCCGACGCTGAAATCCACATTCACCGCATCGGACGCACGGGGCGAGGCGATGCCGAAGGCTTGGCCCTGACGCTGGCCAGCATGGACGAGATGGGCGCGGTCGGCAAGATCGAGGTGATGCAGGGCCGCGAGTCCAAATGGGAGCCGTTGTCTGGCTTGACGCCTGCTGCGGGCGGGCCCTTGCAGCCGCCCATGCGCACTTTGCAAATCGTCGGTGGCCGCAAGGAAAAAATCCGCGCAGGCGATGTGATGGGGGCTTTGGCCGGTGAGTGTGGCCTGACCCGTGAACAGGTCGGCAAGATCAATGTGAACGAGTTTTCCACCTATGTGGCGGTGCAGGCTGCACTGGCCAAAAAGGTGGAGTCTCAGTTGTCACACGGCAAGATCAAGGGCAAGAGTGTGAAGGTGCGGTTGCTTTGAATTCGATGGGAGAGCGGCGAATGGGGCGATGCGGCGGTCACCTCATGACGGGGTACCGAAAATCGGTGACCGCCGCATCGCCCCATTCACCTCGGTGGTCATTCAAAATTCAAGAGTGGTTGATGTGCACAACGGTTTCGGTTTGGGTAGGGCCGGGTGACGATTTTCGGTACCCCGTCATGAGGAGCCCGGCCCTACCCAAACCGAAACCTCACTCCTTTACCGATAGGGGTTCTTCAATCCCAATCCCGCCAAGATGTCGATTTCATAGGCCTCCATATCCTCAGCATCGGCCTCGCTGGTCTCATGGTCCCAGCCCTGCGCGTGCAAAGTGCCATGCACCAGCAAATGCGCGTAGTGCGCCGCCAGCGTCTTGCCTTGCTCCTTGGCCTCGCGAGCGACCACCGGAGCGCACAGCACCAAGTCGGCCATCACCACGGGTTCTTGCTCGTAATCGAACGTCAGCACATTGGTGGCGTAGTCTTTCTTGCGATAACTCTTGTTCAGCTCGCGGCCCTCATCTTCGCCCACGATGCGAACGGTGATTTCGGCATCGTTCGCCAGCGCGTGGCGGATGGCGCGGGTCACGGCATGGCGGGGCAGGGCGGCGCGGTGGCGGGCTGCATAGGGAATGTCACCGAATTGCAGGGACAGTTGGAGTTGTTTCAGGGCCATTGTTTTTCGGGTGTCGTTCAAAGTGGGGGCGGAGCCTGCGTGGAAAAGGTCGAGATGTCGCAGCTGCGTCAATCGTCGGTGGGCAAAGGTTTGCGTCGGGTGTTCACACCCGCGCGCATGGCGGCACTGCCTTGTGCATCGTAAGCGTCCACGATGCGGGCCACCAGCGGGTGGCGCACCACGTCAGCGCTGCTAAAGCGGGTGAATGCAATGCCTTTGACGCGCTTCAAGACACGCTCGGCGTCAATCAGGCCGCTCAGTTGGCCCTTGGGCAAATCAATCTGGCTCACGTCACCCGTGACCACCGCCTTGGCACCAAAGCCGATGCGGGTCAGGAACATCTTCATCTGCTCTGTGCTGGTGTTTTGGGCTTCGTCCAAAATCACAAAGGCGTTGTTCAGCGTTCGTCCGCGCATGAAGGCCAGCGGTGCGATCTCGATCGCGTTGCGCTCAAACGCTTTTTGAACTTTGTCGTAGCCCATCAGGTCGTACAGCGCGTCATACAGCGGGCGCAAATACGGATCGACCTTTTGCGACAAGTCACCGGGCAAAAAGCCCAGACGCTCACCGGCTTCCACCGCCGGGCGCGTCAGCACAATGCGCTGCACGCTGGCGCGCTCCAGTGCATCCACCGCGCAGGCCACGGCCAGATACGTCTTGCCGGTGCCCGCCGGGCCAATGCCGAAGGTGATGTCGTGGCTGGCAATGCTTTCCAGATAGGCCGCCTGCACCGGAGTGCGGGCCTTCAGGTCGGTGCGGCGGGTTTGCAAGCTGGGCAGGTCGGCTTCTTCGCCGCCGCTGTCGCCCACCAGCATGAGCTGCACCATGTCGGGTGCAATCGGGCGGTCGGCACGTTCGTAAATGGCCTGCAAAATTTCCATGGCCCGCAGGGCCACCGCTTTGGGTCCGTCCACCTTGAACTGCTCGTGGCGGTGTGCAATGCTCACTTGTAAGCCCGCTTCGATGGTGCGCAGATGGGCATCCATCGGGCCGCACAGGTGCGACAAGCGGGTATTGTTGTGCGGCGTGAAGGTGTGTCTGACGATCAAGTGGATAATCCTGTTCGTTGTGGTTTCGACCGGTTTGTTGCAGGCCGTGGAGCCTTGATTTTCCTCTATACCGCGCAACCCAAGGGCTCCCCTCCATGATTGGCAAACTCACCGGCATCCTGAGCGACAAAAACCCACCCGAGGTGATCGTGGACTGCCATGGCGTGGGCTACGAAGTCAATGTGCCCATGAGCACCTTTTACAACCTGCCTGCCACGGGTGAAAAAGTCAGTCTGGTCACGCATTTTGTGGTGCGCGAAGACGCGCAAATTCTGTATGGCTTTGCCACCTTGAGCGAGCGCGAGGCCTTTCGCCAGCTCATCAAAATCTCGGGCGTTGGTCCTCGCACCGCCTTGAGCGTGCTGTCGGGCATGAGCGTGACCGATTTGGCCCAAGCCATCACCACGCAAGAAGTCGGGCGGCTGGTCAAAGTGCCCGGCATTGGCAAGAAGACCGCCGAGCGTTTGTTGCTGGAGCTCAAAGGCAAGCTGGGCGGTGACTTGGGCGGTTTGTTCGCTGTGAACACCAGCGATGCGCAAAACGACATCCAACAAGCTTTGCTGGCGTTGGGCTACAGCGACAAAGAGGCGGCCGCCGCCCTCAAGAGCCTGCCCGTGGATGTGGGCGTGAGCGAGGGCATCAAGCTCGCGCTCAAAGCCTTGAACAAATGAACACGAACTGAGCCATGAGCATCCGCACCGACGATTTCGCCCCGCAACCCGAAGCTCGGGTCATTTCGGCGGCCCCCGTTTCCCACCAAGAAGAGGCGATTGAACGCGCTCTGCGCCCCAAGCTGCTCGACGAATACGTGGGCCAGGTCAAGGTGCGTGAGCAGCTGGAGATTTTCATCAGCGCCGCCAAGATGCGCGAAGAGCCTTTGGACCATGTCTTGCTGTTTGGCCCGCCGGGCTTGGGCAAGACCACGCTCAGCCACATCATTGCGGCCGAGCTGGGGGTGAACCTGCGTCAGACGAGTGGGCCGGTGCTTGAAAAACCCAAAGATTTGGCGGCGCTGCTGACCAATTTGGAGCGCAACGATGTGCTCTTCATCGACGAGATTCACCGCCTGTCGCCCGTGGTCGAAGAAATTTTGTACCCCGCGCTGGAGGATTACCAGATCGACATCATGATCGGCGAAGGCCCGGCGGCCCGCAGCATCAAGCTCGACCTGCAACCCTTCACCCTGGTGGGCGCGACCACCCGGGCTGGCATGTTGACCAACCCGTTGCGCGACCGCTTTGGCATCGTCTCAAGACTGGAGTTCTACACGCCTGAAGAGCTGACCCGCATCGTGACCCGCAGCGCCGGCTTGCTCAAAGCGCCGATTGACCCGGAAGGCTCGTTCGAAATCGCGCGCCGTTCGCGTGGCACGCCCCGCATCGCCAACCGCCTGCTGCGCCGGGTGCGCGACTACGCCGATGTCAAAGGCGACGGCACCATCCACAAGGGCATCGCCCAAAAAGCGCTGGTCATGCTCGATGTGGATCCTGAAGGTTTTGATTTGATGGACCGCAAACTGCTCGAAGCCGTCATCCACCGCTTTGACGGCGGCCCTGTGGGGCTGGACAACATCGCCGCCAGCATCGGCGAAGAGCGCGACACGATCGAAGACGTGATCGAGCCATATTTGATTCAGCAAGGCTATTTGCAGCGCACCCCGCGGGGTCGCATGGCCACCTTGGCGGCTTTCAAGCATCTGGGCGTGACACCGCCCAAGTCGTTTGGGCAGTGATGAGGGATGGGTAGATCGACGGCGTCAGCGCCGGTCATCTTTCCCCGATCGCCAACGCATGTTCGGGCAGAAGCCGCCGCTCGCACGTCTTTATCTTGCCGCTTAGACGGTAGTTTCGTCCTTGCCCAGCGACTCCAGGTGCGAGGTGTCGCCCCAGCCGACCAGTGACAGGCCTTGCGGCGTCCACAGCAGGCGGTTCACGGCGGTGTTGGTCAGTTGCCAGGTGCGCGGTGCCTGCAGCGCCAATCGGGTAGCGGCGCGGTACAGGATGTCCAGCACGCCGCCGTGCGCCACCAGCACGATTTGCTGGCCTGGGTGCCTGGCGGCCAGTTCGTCCACCGTGTTGACGATGCGTTCGCGCAGCACCATCAGCGATTCGCCACCTTCAGGCGGCGTCCAGTCGGGGGTGCGCTTGCGCCAGTGCCAAGCGTGCTCGGGCAGTTCAGTCTCGATCTCTGCAAAGGTGCGCCCTTGGAACGCGCCAAAGTGGCGTTCGCGCAGGCCTGTGTGTGTGTTCACGCTTTGGCCGAGAAGCTGTGCAATCGCTTGGGCGGTGGTATGGGCACGAGACAGGTCGCTGGCATAAATGGCATCGATGGCATCGCGCTGCACCAGCGCCCTGGCCAAATGCTGCGCTTGGCGCAGGCCCACATCGTTGAGTGGGATGTCAAGATGACCTTGCAACCGTGTGTCCACGTTCCAGTCGGTCTCTCCGTGGCGAATTGCCAAAATGCGGGTGGGTTCCATGAATTCGATTTGGGTTCAACGGTTCAGCGCGGCAGTTCGATGTTCACCCGGCGCAAGCCTGCGGGCGGGTTGGGGAAGTTGGCCAGTGCGGCTTGGAACAGCGTGGCAAAAATCGGCACGCTGTCGCTCCATGGGCCAGCATGGCTGGCGCGGGTTTCGTAGACCACTTGGCCTGATTTCAAGTCGCGCATGATCACGCTGACCTCGCGGCGGTACTGAGTGGGTGGCGGAAATCGCATGCCCGTGCCCAGTCCGATGTGCGAGCCAGCACCAATGCCAATGCCAATACCCACGCCGACATTGCCGTAAGGTGTCCAGCCCGGCCCGATCGGGCGACCCCAAGGATCAGCTTGGTATTGGGTGCCACTGAAGCCCACCATCACGCTCAGGCTGGCGCTTGCATCGTCGCGCACCAAGCCCACGGCCGTCATGGCCGCCTGGGCTTGTTGTTCGGCCAGTCCGGCTTCGGGGTTGTTGGTCTGTGAAGGCAGGCGCTCAAAACGGTACTTGGCGCCCTGCAGGCTCATGCCCGGCGGAACTGCCGCCACGGAAACCACATCGCTGTCGATCAGGCGCATCGAGGCGCAGCCCGTCAAAAGGGTCAAGGCCAGTGCAGCCAAGGCCACTGAAAAACGCCGTGAGAGCTCTTGTGTTGCCTTGTGCATGGCGCACCTCCTGGATTTACATCGAGACCACTTGAATGCCGGGCAAGCCGGGTTCGGAGAATGTCTCTTCGTCAAAAGCCTTGTCGCCGTCATCCGATTCGATGCCAGTGATCTTCAGGTCCTTGAAGCCGTGCAGCTTGGCGTCCATCAAGTGCGAGGGCACCACGTTTTGCAGGGCTGCAAACATGTTTTCAATGCGGCCAGGGTGTTTCTTTTGCCACTCGCGCAGCATGTTGCCCACTTGCAGGCGTTGCAGGTTTTCTTGGCTGCCACACAGTGTGCACGGGATGATGGGGAACTGTCGGTGCGCTGCCCAACGGATCAGGTCGGTTTCGGCCACATAAGCCAGCGGCCGGATGACCATGAATTCGCCGTTGTCGCTGACCAGCTTAGGGGGCATGCCCTTGAGCTTGCCGCCAAAGAACATGTTCAAAAAGAAGGTTTGCAGCATGTCGTCGCGGTGGTGGCCGAGAGCCAGCTTGTTGCACTTCAGCTCACGCGCCACGCGGTACAAAATGCCCCGGCGCAGACGCGAGCACAGGCTGCACATGGTTTTGCCTTCGGGGATTTTGTCTTTCACGATCGAATACGTGTCCTGCGTTTCGATGTGGTATTCCACGCCCAGCTCTTTCAGGTAAGCGGGCAGGATGTGGTCGGGAAAACCGGGCTGCTTTTGGTCGAGGTTGACCGCCACCAGCTCAAAGTCCACCGGGGCGCGGGCCTTCATCTTGAGCAGGATGTCCAGCATGCCGTAGCTGTCTTTGCCGCCGGACATGCAGACCATGATGCGGTCGCCCGCTTCGATCAGGTTGAAGTCGCTGATGGCTTGGCCCATCTGGCGGCACAAGCGTTTTTCGAGCTTGTGGGTTTCGCGCTCGATCTTGACGGCTTTGGCCGCCGCTGCACTGGCTTCGGCTTCGGCGTCCACCCAGGTGTTGTCGGTTGTTGTGTTCATGGGGTTCACCACTGTCCTGTTTCCATGCGAATGGCCACTTCGCAATCTTCAAAAATTTCAAGTTTGGCAATCTTGACGCGCACGCCCAGCACGCCAGGCAGCTGCATCAGGCGATTCGAGAGTTTGCCGATCAGCGTCTCCAGCAAGTTGATGTGCTCTGCCGTGCATTCGTCGATGATGATCTTGCGCACCTTTCGGTAATCCAGTACATGGTGGATGTCGTCGTCGCTGGGCAGCAGGGGCTGCGTGCCCAGGTTCAGCTCGGCATCGACCTGAATCGGCTGAGGGTCGATTTTTTCGTGTTCGAGGATGCCCAGGTTGGCGTCAAAGCGCAAACCAGTCAGCTCCAGTGTTTGGTGTCCGGCAGGGGTTTTCATGAGGCTGGTTTGATCTGGAAAATTTCGACCCCGACGGCTTCACAGTCCGGGTACACATCGGGTTTGCAGGTGGACAGGCGCACCGCCTGAACCTGCGGGTGCGCGATCAGCTCGCGCATCAGGTCATCGCACAGGGTTTCTTGCAGCACCACATGCCCGAGGGCGATGCGCCGGGCTATCACGTGTCGGATGAAGTCATAGTCCACCACTTCAGACAGGTCGTCCTGTGTGGGGGTGGATGCGCTGTAGGGCACGAACAGTTCGACGTTGAAGACGATGCGCTGTGGGCCGAGTTTTTCAAAGTCGTGTGCGCCAATGCGCACGTCCACCGTGTGGTTGCGCAAAAAAAGGCGGCGGCAGTTGAGCGCCAATTCGGTCATGGCCGTGTTCAGTTTGTCGCTCATGACGCGTCTTTCGGGTGGGGCGTGTCGGCCAAGAACATCACATCGCGTTCCAGGGGCACCAAATGCTGGCCGTTGTCCACGCACACCGTGGTGCCGGTGATGCAAGGGTTTTGTGCCAGAAACAGGCAGGTGGCGGCCACCTGAGCTGGGTCGATCGGCTGGCGCATCAGGTTCACGCGGCTGGCGCGGTCAAAGTTGTCCTGCGTTTGCGGGCCGCTCAAAAACATCAGGCCAGGTGCCACCCCGCACACACGCAAAGGGGCCAGGGCCTGCGCCTGCAAGGCCACCGAGCGCTCCAGCGCCAGTTTGGAGACGGTGTATGAAAAATAGTCCGGGTTCAGATTGAACACCTTCTGGTCCAAGATGTGGATCACGCTGCGCTGGCCGGGCGTGGCCTCGGGTGCGTTTTGCCTTGCCATCAAAGATGCCAAAGCCAGTGGCGCGATCAGGTTCACCTCCAGTTGCTGGCGGGTGCCGGTCAGGTCTATTGCAGCCCCGGTGTCGGGCTCGAACAGCGAAGCGTTGTTGACCAGGCAATCCAGCGGTCCGTGGCTTTGCGCAATGCGGGCCACCATGCGTTCGACTTCGGCGTGTTCCGCCAGATCGGCCTGTACCAATTCGACGCAAGCCCCTTGGGCACCCAGTTCGGCCTGAAGCGCTTGCGCTGCCGTGGCCGAGCTTTGGTAATGGCACCACACGCGCCAGCCCGCCGCCGCAAATTGGCGAACGATCTCTGCGCCCAGGCGGTGAGCGCCTCCGGTGACCAGAACTTGTTTCATAAATGGTGGCTTGTTGCTAACTTGTGCTGTGTGCTTGGGGTGTCACCCTGAAAAAGATCGGGGATAAACGCCTGTTTGTCACCTCGGACTTGGCCCGAGGGCATGCTTGTCGGTTCTTGGACGTCGGATCGCGTCAGGCATAACAAGGCATGAAACAAAACGCCAATTATCGGGCAAGCGGCCCATGCTGGAGTTCATTCGGACCAAAACCCTGAACGCCTTCGGCGACAATCCTCGGGTGTCCACGCCCAAGCCCACCCCCTCTTGTGAATTGACCCAGCGCATCCACCAGGCTATTGCCCTGGCGGGTGGTTGGCTGGGTTTTGACCGCTTCATGGCCGTGGCGCTGTATGAGCCGGGGCTGGGGTATTACACCAATGCGCTGCAAAAGTTCGGCGCCATGCCCTCTTCGGGCAGTGATTTTGTGACCGCGCCCGGCATATCGCCCCTGTTTGGCCAAACACTGGCCGTGCAGGTGCGCCAGGCGCTGCAGGCCACGGGCACCGACGAGATTTGGGAGTTTGGCGCAGGCACGGGTGCATTAGCATTGCAGTTGCTGGACAGCCTGGGCGACGACCTTGCCCGTTACACCATCATTGATTTGTCGGGCACTTTGCGGGCCCGCCAGGCCGATACCTTGTTGAAATATGCCGACAAAGTGCGCTGGCTCGACAGCTGGCCCAAGGCCATCGAGGGCGTGGTGGTCGGCAACGAGGTGCTCGATGCCATGCCGGTGCAGCTCTTGCAGCGCACAGACGGCGTCTGGCACGAGCGCGGGGTGGTCAGCGCAGGCCAGGGTTTTGCTTGGCAAGACCGCCCGACCGACTTGCGCCCGCCCATCGACATCGAAGGCGAACACGACTACCTGACCGAAATCCATCCGCAGGCCGAGGCCTTCATCACCAGCCTGGCCGAGCGGCTGTTGGCGGGCAAGGGCGGTGCGGCATTTTTCCTGGATTACGGTTTCCCAGAGGCCGAATACTTTCATCCTCAGCGCCACATGGGCACCGTCATGTGCCACCAGCTGCATCAGGCCGACGACAACCCTTTGCTGGCCGTAGGCCAAAAAGACATCACCGCCCATGTCAATTTCACGGGCGTGGCGCTGGCCGCGCAAAATGCCGGGCTGGCCGTTTTGGGTTATGCCAGCCAAGCTTGGTTTTTGTTGAACCTGGGCTTGGCCGAACGCATGGCGCAAGCCTCTTTGGCCGAACGCAGTCAAGCTCAACGCTTGGTGAATGAGCATGAAATGGGCGAGCTGTTCAAAGTGATCGGTTTGACCACCTCGGCCGATGGTGTTGCCCAGGGCTTTGCCCGGGGCGACCGGTCGCATCGCCTGTAACCGGCAGCAAGGAACAGCATGTTGCGTTGGTTGATTGTGGTGTTCCTGGCGCTGGTCATCTTCAGTGGCCTGCAGCCGTGGCTTCAAAAACTGGGTTTTGGCCGTTTGCCGGGCGATTTCCGCTTCAGGCTGTTTGGGCGGGAATGGTTCATCCCCATCACCAGCACCTTGCTCTTGAGCATGATGGCCGCAGCGTTGGCCCGCTGGTTGTGAGTCGGAAAGATTGCAAAAGCACTAAAACCGTGAACGTGGTACAGTGCGGCACGCCATTGGCGACTTATGCCCATCTCGCTCTTTCTGAGCCGATAGCGCATCCCGGCAGAGGGATGCCAGTCTTGTCCTCCACTGTGCACATCGCCCGCCATGCTCTTTGAGAGCTGGGCCCAGACGATTTTTTGCTTCCTTTTGACGCACCTCTGCACGGTGATGTTCTGTGGCAGACCCTAGGGTTTGCACATCGGGGGCGTTTTTTGGCACCAGGACATGCCAATACCCTAGCCGCTGCAAAGCCCCAAGAGGCATTCAAAGCGGCAAGACCCCGTTAGTTAAAATACATGACCATTCATTACTGTTCACACCAACCCATCTCCATGGGAAAATTCCGAATTCAACCGTGCTCCAGGGCTTTGCCCAATGGCGCATTTGGCGCGCAAGTGTCCGTGGCCAGTGGCCGTGGTAGCGCCAGCACCGACCGTGTGATGCGTTTTGTGCCCGAATTTGCAACACCTGCCGCCGCCAGCCAATACGCCCTCGATGAAGGTATGTTGTGGGTGGAGCGCCAGACCTCCAAACCGATCCTGCTTTGAGAAAGACGTTTTAAATGGCTAAAGAAGAACTGATTGAACTGATGGGCGTGGTGAACGAAGTTTTGCCCGATACGCGTTTTCGTGTGACGCTGGACAACGGCCACCAATTGATCGCCTATTCTGCGGGCAAGATGCGCAAAAACCACATCCGCATTCTGGCGGGTGACCGTGTGACGCTCGAGCTCTCGCCTTATGACCTGAGCAAAGGCCGCATCAGCTTCCGTCATTTGGCTGGCCGTGCCCCGATGGCACCACGCCGCCCACCTGCACGCTAAATAAGCAAAGGACTCTGAGTCCACATTGGGCGTGCTTTCACCGGCACGCCCTTTTTGCGTTCAAGCGCTTATTTCTCGCCCATGCTCATGCTCATGGTCTTGCTCAAAGGCTTGATCAGGTAGCTCAGCACGGTGCGCTCCATGGCTTTGATTTCCACGTTGGCCGTCAAACCAGGGCGCACTTGAATTTGACTGGCTTTGTCGCCTTTGAACTCGGTGCCCGTGATCATGACGCGCACACGGTAGTAGGTCATGGGGCCTTGTTTGGTTTCTTCGGTCAACACGTCAGGGCTGATGTAACTCACATTGCCTTGCATGCCGCCATAAATAGAGTAATCGTAAGCGTCGAGTTTGACGCTGGCCGTCTGGCCGATTTTCACAAAGCCGATGTCTGAGGGCAAGATTTTTGTCTCGACAATCAGGTTGTTGCCACCGGGCAGCAATTCCATCACCGTGTCGCCCTGGCGCACCACGCCGCCCAAGGTGTTGACCTTGATGTTATTGACCACGCCGTCCACAGGGGCCACCAGCTCGGTGTGCTCCAACAAGCTGGTGCGGTCATTCAATTGCTCGGTCTGTGTACTCAAGTCTTCTTGGGTCTTGGTCATCTCAGCCTGTGCATCTTGAAAATACTTGTTGCGCTTGCTCGTCAACTGCGCCCCAATGTCGGCGCTGGAACGCTCCAGGCGCAAGAGCTCAGCCCGACTGACGTCGCCTGAGGCTTCGAGCAGGCGGTTGATTTTCAATTCATCGTCGGCCAGCGCCAGGATTTTCTTCAATGCACTGATCTCGTCTTTGAAAGCGCGTTGCCGCTTGTTGAACAGTTCGGTCTGGTTTTGAATGTAGCTGGTGTAAGACAGCAACGAGGGATCGAACTGCAAGGGTTTTTCAAAGATCTCAGCTTGGAGTCTGGTCAGGGTGATGCGCAAGGCGGCCACCTTGGCCTTGGTGTCAGATACGGCCGCTTGTGCGCGCTCTTTTTGCATGGTCGCCAGCAGTTGGCCTGCTTTCACCAGATCACCTTCTTTCACGTGCAATTCGGTCAAAATCCCGCCATCAGGGGATTGAATAATTTGCGTGCGCTCTGCCGCAATGATTTGGCCTTGTGCTCGCGTGACTTGGTCAATTTTTCCAACCGATGCCCAAAAGACCGCCGCAATCAGCGACAGCATGAATACCAACAAAACGGCACGCGAACGGTGAGGTGGTTTGAAGTCGCCGACCGGCATGGGCGACGTGGCAGGTTTGGCGGTCACGTCGCTGACGGGTTCTGAATGCAGGCCGACGCCCAAGGGGGCCGGTGCTTTGGGCAGATTGGAGGGGGTCAATGACATGTTCAGCTCGCAGGTTGCGCATTGGGGCGCTGTTGAAGTTGTTGCAGCACCGTGTCGCGCGGGCCATCAAGGACGATCGAGCTTCCGGCAACCACAATGATCCTGTTGACCAGTGCCAAGGTGCTGGGTTTGTGGGTCACGATCACGAGGGTTTTTCCTGCACGGGCTTCTTCTGCCAATACGGCCATGCACTGGCGCTCTTGCGTATCGTCCATGGTGGCGGTGGGTTCGTCGAGCAGCAAGATGTCGGGCTTGCACAAAATCAAGCGGGTGAAGGCCACGAGTTGCTTTTGTCCATTGCTCAGGCCTTTTCCGCCTTCCATGATGGGGCGCTCCAGGCCTTTGGGGTGGCTGCCGACGATGCGGTCCATGCCGGTGCGGTTCATGGCGGCAAAAATCACTTCATCGCCAGGGTCGGGCAGACCGATCAGCAAGTTCTCGCGCAAGGAGCCTTGGAACAGGCGGTGGTCTTGCTGCAGGAAACCGATTTTTTGGCTCAGCAACTGTCGGCTGATGTGACCCAGCTCCAAGCCATCAATGCTGATGTTGCCTTTTTGCGGGCTGTACATGCCGCTCAGCATGCGCAGCAGCGTGGATTTGCCTGCGCCAATCGGGCCGACAATCGCAATGCGTTCGCCGGGTTTGATTTCCAGTCTGGGCACCGCAATCACGGGTGGATTTTGGCCATAGGCGAACTGCACATCGGTCAAAAGGTAATGGCCTTTGATGTGGGTTGGCACCAAGGGGTGCTGGATGCCGTGGTTGTCCGATTCAAGGGTGTACAGGCGCTCTAGCCCCTCCAAGGCCGCGCTGGCGTGGGAGTGCTGCACCAACAAACCCGGCAAGGCCATGATGGGTGCCAAAATGCGTCCGCTCAAGATGGAGCACGCAATCAACGCACCCATCGTCATGTGGCCTTGCATCACCAGCAACGAACCCACCACCACCAAGCCGGCATAGCTCATTTGCTGCAGCACGACAGACAGGTAGCCCACATTCTCTGTGGCACCGCGCATGCGCAAGTCGCCTTGAATGGTCATCTTGTTGTAGTTGATCCAGCGGGACAAGAACTTCCAGCCGCCCGAACCGGCCTTGATGGTCTCAATGCCTTCTACCGCCTCGACCAGCAGACCGGTGCGCATATTCGACAGGGCGGCACTTTCTCTGGCTAGGTCTTTGACTTGGGTGCGAATTCTGAGCCCCAAGAACAGAGCCACGCCGCCAAACACCAGTGGCACCAGCGCCACCAGAGGGCTGGCGATCAATGCAATGATCACCAAAAACAACAAACTCATGGGCAAGTCGATCAGGGTGAACAGGGTGTTGGCCGTGTAAAAACTGCGCACCTGTTCATACCCCCGCAATTGCCCTGCCAAACTGCCGACCGAGCTGGGTACCTGGTCCACGCGCAGGCTGAGCAGCTGCTGGAACACTTCACGCGAGAGACGGTGGTCAACCCCTGTAACCACATAATCCATCAAATGGGATCGGGCCAATTTCATGGCGTATTCAATCAAGATGCTGAGCAATACGCCTGTGCTGAGCACCACCAAGGTGTATTCACTGCGAGACGGAATCACGCGGTCATAGACCTGCATTGAAAACAGTGAGGTGGCCAGTGCGATCATGCCAATGAAGGCCGAGGCCAGCCCCGCTTCAATCATCGGCAGTCGATGCTGGCGCAGGGTCTGTTGCAGCTGCTGAGCGAAGGTTTTCATGGCAGGCTTCTCACCCATGGCCTGCGACAGTTTGTGCGCATCTGCTTGCGCGTTGAATTTGATCAAGGCCACTTGGCCTTGTAAGGCTGTGGGTGCAAAGCTGTGCTGCCCATCCGCATTGACCAAGATCCACTGGCCTGACGGATCGCAGTCGACCAAGACGACCCAGCCCAATTGAGCGGTGTGCCCCAGCAAAGGCAGGTGGGCGCGATCCGGTTGATCCATGTACAAGGGCGCTTGCAAGCCCATTTGGGATGCGACTTTTTGCAGCTGCAGCATGGGCGCGTCTGCCTGATCCAGGCTGGCCACACTGGCCCTGAGCGCTAAGACGTCGGCGACAGCGCCTTGCATTTGCGCCATGCGCAGCATGGCCCATTCAAGTTGAATTTTGTTGATCATGGCTGTGCCGTGGCTAAGGTGTTGGGGTCCATATTGATGTCAAGTCGCAAGCGCGAACCGACCAAGCTGGCTTGCGCGTCGACCAGTGCATATTCGTTTTGCGCCAGTTCGCGCACTTGGTTGAGCAGGTCCAGCCAGGTTTTCCGGTTGGCCTGAAACTGGCGTTCAAACGAGGCCAGCACCATGTCGGCACCCGAAACTGATTTTTCGAGCGCCGAAATTTGGGCGTAGGCATTCAGGAATTCTTCACGGTCGTTTTGCAACGTTTCCTGAATATCCTTCATCGCAGTCGCTACGCCTTGATCGGATTTGGCGATGCGCTTGGTCAGTGCTTCGGCCTCTACTGCATTGGAAAATCCGGCCCCGGGTGAGTAGCTCAAACCTGCAAAAGCCACCGCTGAGTTGTTGGCGTTGAAGGCATTGTTGCCAACCGGTTTGTCTACGCGCACATACAACTGAGGCCATTTTTCGGCTTCTTTGGTGCGCAAGCGGTTTTGCGCTGAAACCACATCGCTTTTGGCGATCTGCACCGACGGCGAGCGCGTGGCCAAGTCCACCCAGTCGGTTTGCTGCAACTGTTGAAGAAACGCCACCGAGCTGGGCAATGCCGGAAATGGTGCCAAGGTCGGCAAGCGTTCACGCAGATTCACTTCGCCCGACAGTTGCTCCAGTTTGAGCAGTGCCACTTTCAGGTTTCTTTGAGCCGCATCCAATTCCACCTGCGTTTGCAGATGGCGGGAGTTGGCCAACACCAAGTCAATCCTGGAGGAGGCTTCAGCGTCGACACGCCGTTGCATTTGCACTCTAAAACCGTTGAGCCGCGCCATGGTTTTTTGCGCCACTTGCACGCGAGCATGGGCGGCCCTCATGGCTTGCCACGCCTGGGTGATTTGCAGGAAAAGTTGTCTTTGCTGCAATTGCACTTTGAATTGGCTGATGAGCACCTGGTTTTCGGCCTCGGTGACCCGCGATGAGTTCAGTCCACCGTCCCAAATGATTTGCTGTAAGCGCAAACTGCGTGACGGCTGCGACGAGGTGTTGCCGGTGTTCGACTCCAACACCGCAGAAAAAGTTGGCCAACGTTGGCGTTCTACGGCTGTGACATCGATTTTTCCAGCGTCCGCTTCCAAACGCGCCGCTACCAACAAGGGGTGACTCTGTTAGGCCGCTGCATACAACGCTTGGATCGTGAGGGCTTGCGAAGCGGGTGCTGGCATCGAAGTTTGGCCCCATGCGGGGCTGATGCAAAGCGCGATGCCTAGCCATCCCGTGCTCACCAAGCGCAGCTT